>Ga0075154_10002182_pt1 | contig 12958 bp, 11 predicted proteins | sample JI71714BDNA_FD_70965 | JGI IMG/M metagenome (GOLD analysis project Ga0075154, IMG submission 70965) | Wastewater effluent complex algal communities from Wisconsin, to seasonally profile nutrient transformation and Carbon sequestration -... | ecosystem: Engineered > WWTP > Effluent > Algae... | reverse complement strand
GCGGGTTTGGTTATTGTTCGTTGTCGGAAAAGCGCCCGTCGGCGCGCAGGATGCGCGGCGCGCCAGCAAGGGCTGGGGCGGTTTTGGGCCAGCGGGCGGCAAGGAAGCGGTTGCGGGCAAAGCGCCTGATGTTCACCGCGTCGCCCTGGTTGCCGCCCAATATGTGAAAGGCCGTTGCATCCTCACCGACATAGAGGCCGACATGGCCTTGCCAGCTTTGCCGGCTGCCGCGCCAGAAGGTCATGATCGCGCCGGGCTGGGGCACCGGGCAGGGATTGCCGAAGCGGCTCCAGGCGCGGGCGGTCAGCAGCTTGGAAGGCAGCGGTTCGGCCGGCAGCTGCGATTGCATCACATGGGCCATGAACAGGCCGCACCAGCTGATGCCATCATGGGCATAATCCAGGCCCAGCGCGCGGGCCCAGGCCAGGATGACCGGGTTGGACGCGGCACCGGCGGTTTCGGTGGTGCCGATCAGGCTGCGGGCGGCGGCAAGCCAGGGCGGATCGGCAGATTTCACCTGCAGCGGGGCAAATTCAAATGGACGCATTGGCAAGACTTTCTGTTGGATTTCAGTGGGTTCAGAAATATCGGTGTATCATGCGCCCGGCCCTGTAGGACAGGCCCGGGCTTTGGGTTATGAAGCGGATTGAATCGCCATCAGAAGGTTTGCCCTGCCATGAAATTCTTTGCCGATACCGCCGATGTTGCCGAAATCGCCGATCTGGCCGCCACCGGCCTGCTCGATGGGGTCACCACCAATCCCAGCCTGATCGCCAAATCCGGGCGCAATTTCCTGGAGGTGGTGAAAGAGATTTGCGGCATCGTTGACGGCCCGGTGTCGGCCGAAGTGGTGGCGCCCGATCATGCCACGATGATGAAGGAGGCCGCCGTGCTGCGCGCGCTGGCGCCCAATATCTGCATCAAGCTGCCGCTCACCCTGGACGGCCTGAAGACCTGCAAGGCGCTGACCGCCGACGGCGTGAAGACCAATGTGACGCTGTGTTTTTCGGCCAACCAGGCGCTGCTCGCCGCCAAGGCCGGCGCGACTTATATTTCGCCCTTCGTCGGCCGGCTGGATGATATCGGCCATGACGGCATGGAGCTGATCCAGGACATCCGCACCATTTACGACAATTATGATTTCGCGACCCAAATCCTGGTCGCCAGCGTGCGCTCACCCGTGCATGTGCTCGCGGCGGCGCGCATTGGCGCCGATGTGGCGACCATGCCGCCGGCGGTGATCCGGGCCCTGGCCGGCCATGCTCTTACCGACAAGGGACTGGCGGCGTTCGAGGCCGATTGGGCCAAGACCGGGCAAAGCATCCTTTGAGTGCAGCGGGCGAACCGCTTTTCAGCCTGATCGGGCGCTTTCTGGCGGTGTGCGCCGACCAGCGCCGGTTTTCGGCGCACACGCTCAGGGCCTATGGCCATACGCTGGAGCGGTTTGACGATTTTCTGGGCCAGCATCTCGGCGGGCCGGTGGTGGGCGGGCAGTTGGCCGGGCTGGCGGCGGCCGATTTGCGTGCCTTTCTGGCCCTGCGCCGCAGCGAGGGGCTGGCGGCGGCCAGCCTGGCCCGCGAGGTCTCGGCGTTGAAGGGCTTTCTGGCCTGGGCCCGGCGCAGCGAGGGCCTGGCCTGCGATGCGGCGGCGGCGCTGAAAGCCCCCAAACAGCCGCGCCGCCTGCCGCGCCCGGTGTCCCCCGATGATGCCCGCGGCCTGGTGGCGCTGGTGAGCGAGGCGCAGGCGCAGCCCTGGCTGGCGGCGCGCGACATGGCGGTGCTGCTGCTGCTTTATGGCGGCGGGCTGCGCATTGGCGAGGCGATGGCGCTCACCGGCGCGGTGCTGCCACTGGGCGAGGTGCTGGCGGTGACCGGCAAGCGCGCCAAGACGCGGATGGTGCCGTTGCTGCCCCAGGTGCGTGAGGCGGTGGCCGACTATGTGCGGCTGTGCCCGCATGATCTGGCCGGTGATGGCCCGTTGTTCCGCGGGGTGCGCGGCGGCGCGCTGGATGCCGGCGCGGTGCGCACGGCGGTGCAGGCGGCGCGCGCTGCGCTGGGGCTGCCGGCCAGCGCCACGCCGCATGCGCTGCGGCACAGTTTTGCCACGCACTTGTTGGCGCGCGGCGCCGATCTGCGGCAGTTGCAGGAGCTGCTGGGCCATGCCAGCCTGTCGTCTACCCAGATTTACACGGCGGTGGATGCGGCGCATCTGCTGGATGTGTGGCGCACCGCCCATCCGCGGGCGGATTGAGCGCCGGTTCAGGTGGGGCGGAAGGCCCGCCGGCTGTAGTTGAGGGTGACTGGGCTAACGTCCACGAACATCAGATAGAAATGCGGCTCATATTCGACCTCGAGATCGACATAGGCCTGGCCGTTGGCGGTGCCGGTGGCGAATTCCAGGGCCGGCGCCTCATTGGAGCCGAGGCCGAACGTGCCGGTCGTGAACGCTGCGCGGATTTCATCATCGGTCTTGCGCGGCCACAGGGTGGCCACCCGGGCCGCTTCGCCCAGGCCGTTCTGGATCCCCGCCCGCGCCACGAAAAACCGGCCGATGTTGATCACCGCAAAAATGGTGATCACCCAGATCGGCAGGGTGAGCGCGAATTCGCTGGCACTGCCGGCGCGGCTGCGGGCGAGGGCACGGGCGATGCGCAGGATCATTGCACGCGCACCACGGCATCGCCCACCAATGTGGCGGTGCCGTCGCTTTCCGGTCCGTCGTACAATATGCCCCAGTTGAACATCGGGTTGAACGTGGCGGCGATGCGTAGTTTCACATAACGCGCCCGCTGGGCACCGGCGCAATTGGCGGTGGTGCTGGCCTGCACCGTGCCGCCGCATTCCAGCCAGGATTCCGCCGTGGCGCTGGTATAGGCGCCGCCCCAGGCGCTGATCATTTCATCCCTGGCATAATCATAGGATGTCGCCACGCCCTTGCGGGCCGCCACCAGTTCGATGCCGCGCTGTGCCGCCTGTTCCAGCCGCAGTCTGGTGAGCCAGCCGTTGGAAAAATCCAGCGTTGCCATGATGATGCCGGCCACGATCGGCAGGATGATCGCCGTTTCCAGCGCGGCGGCCCCGGTGCGGGCCCGGATCAGGGTGCGCAGTGGCCGCATCATCCCAGCAGCCTGACCGTGTTGCCGCGGAAAGCGGCCGAACCGGTGTTGGCCGGGCAATCGTTGACGATCGTGCTGTTGCCGGTGAAGATCAGGCGATAGCTGACCAATTGCAGGCAGCGCATGTTGATGTTGGTGTTGCCGTTGAACCTTATCGTGTTGCGCGGAATATACACCGCGCCCAGCAGCCGCGAGCCGGTGTTGCCGTTGATCACGACATCTTCGCCCAGCGTGGTGGCGCGCGGATCCTGATAGAACAGCACCCCCTTGTAGGTGCCTGACGATGGTGCGGTGAGGTTGATGACGGCGTTGCCGTGCATGGTCATGCCGGCGACCAGGTTGGACGTGCCGCTGGCCGGCGGGTTGGACATGGTGAGCACGATGGTGACACCAGTGCCAGTCACCCGGGCCCCTGCACCAAGGTTGAAGCCGAGATTCTTGTTCTGGTTGTTGCCGTTGCTGCGGCCATCGATGAAATAGACACCAGGGTTGAGCGTGGCGGTGCCCTGAATGTCCATGCCGCGATAGGTGCCGGGGTTGAGCGTCCGGGACTGGTTTGACCGCACGTCGCCATTGTTGGGCGAAGTGCTGATGGCGGGCAACGGCAGGCTGGCGAAGGGATCGCGCTGCGCCACGGAATAGGGCTGGAACACCGTGTCTTGCGTGAACTGGTTGCTGCGGTTGTCCACATTGCCCACGGCCGAAACCGGGCTGGCGGTGATGGTGGCATTGCCCGAGCCGTTGATGGCCGGTTCGCCGGAGCTGTTGGAATGCATGCCGCAGCGCGCGTCGACAATGGTGCTGCCGCTGTTGGTGATGGCCAGGCTGTTGGTGTTGTCCAGCGCCAGCATGCAGTAATCGCCATCCTGGCGCAGGCCGGCGGTGGCTTCGGCGCTGATCACCATGCCTTGCCCCATGAAGGCCCCGGTGAACGGCAGCCGCGTTCGCGATGTGATGCGCACTCGCACCACGCTGCTGTCGCCGGCAAAGGGGCCAGATGTTGGGCCGACTTCGATGACCGGGGTGGTGTTCATGCCGAAGTTGTTGTTTTTCTGAAGATCCGCCGTGACGGTGGTGGTTACGTCGCGGTTCTGGGTCATGGCATAGGCACCGGCCAGGGCGGCGGAATCGGCCTGGCGCTGCAGGGCGCGGCGCACCAGCGCCCACTGGATCGTGTCACTGGTCAACCCGGCCGCGCCGATCAACACCGGCAGCATCAGCGCCGTCAGCGCCGCCATGTTGGCCCGGCGGTCCTTAGCGAAACGGTTGAGCCCCCTGCCGGCCACCCTTTAACCCTCTGTTAATAATATCCTTTATATTCAGAGGTTTAGCAGGAAAAATGTGATTTGCAAGAGATTCGGCGTAGCCTGTGTCAAAACAGATCAGCCAGCCAGACGGGTGATCAGCACCTCCCAATGCCGCAGCCCCGGCGCGATGGCGGCTTCCGGCACCCGTTCGTTGAGGCCGTGGGCGAAGGCATCTTCGGCGCGGATGAACAGGCCCGACACGCCATAGGATGGGATGCCCAGCGCCCGCCAGAACACGCTGTCGGTGGCGCCGGCGTCCATGCCCGGCGTCGGTTTGATGGCATTTGTGCGTGTTTTGACCGCCGCGGTGACCGCTTCGACCACATCGGTGCGCAAGGGCGAGGGCGGGGTGACCGGCCAGTCGATGCCGGTGCCGAAACTGACGCCGGGGTCTTCGGCGATGCGGGCCAGCTCGGTTTTCACCGCCGCGATGCTGGTGCCGGGGAAGATGCGGCAATTGACCGTGAGCACTGCACGCTGCGGCAGGGCATTCGGCGCGTGGCCGCCGCTGATCATCGTGGGCACGCAGGTGGTGGCAATCTGGCCGATGGTGCCCGGATTGGCGCGCAGCGTGGCAATGGCGGCGGCATCGGTGGGATCTTCGGCAAAGCGCCGCATCGCTGCGCCCAGCGCATCGCTGCGTGCCGCACCGGCGGCCGCCAATGATGCCCGCGTGATCTCGTCCACTTGCGCCGGCCAGCGGTGGCCGGCGATGCGGGCCGCCACCAGGCCCAGGCGGGCGATGGCATTGCTGGCGCCCGGCGTGCTGCTGTGGCCGCCGGGATCGGTGATGGTCAGCAGGAAATCGGCATAGGATTTTTCCGATGCCTGCAGTTTATAGGCAAAGGGTGCGCCGCTGCCATCCAGCGCGCCGCCGCCGCCATCGCTGTTGAGCATATATTCGATGCCAAGCGCCTTGGCTTGCGCTGCCTGCACCACGCTGGTCTTGCCGTCGGTTTCCTCATCGCCCGACAGGAACAGGTGGATATCCCGCCCCGGCTTGAACCCGGCGGCCTTCAGCCGGGCCAGGGTGGCCAGCATCATGGCGATATCGAACTTGTTGTCCATCACGCCGCGGCCATAGATCATGCCGGCTTCCGCCACCGCCTTGAACGGATCGCGTACCCAATCGGCCGGGTTGGCTTCCACCACATCCAGATGCCCGGTCAGCGCCATTGGCGGTGCCTTGGCCTTGGTGGCCTTCCAGGTGAAGTGCAGCATGGCGGTGCCGGCCAGCTCCTCGATCTGGAAATCGCCGGGCGCAAAGCCGCGCCCCACCAGCCAGTCGCGATAGAAGCGCGCCAGCGCCGGCGTTTCCCTGCGGCCCTGCACCGATGCAAAGCCGACACTGTCCATCAACAGCGCCTTGGCTTCGGCAGCATCGCCAGTGGCGGCATGAGCGGGAGTGGCCAATATGGCAGCGGCGAGGAGGGCGGGGATGATCTTCATGCACCCGATGTGCCCCCCGCGCGCGGTGCTGGCAAGTCGGCCCCCTTGACGCGCGCGCGCGCCTGCCCGAACGATGCCGGCCATGCCTGCCAACAATCTCACCCGTTATATCCTCATCGGCCTGGTGCTGGGCCTTGGCGTTGGCTGGGTGATCAACACCAGCCTGCCGGCCGATCAGGCCAAGGAGATTGCCGGTTATCTTTCGATCATCACCGATGTGTTCCTGCGGCTGATCAAGATGATCATCGCGCCGCTGGTGCTCTCCACCCTCACGGTGGGCATCGCCCATATGGGCAGCGGCAGCGCGGTGGGCCGCACCTTTGTGCGCACGCTCGCCTGGTTCATCGCGGCATCCGTGTTCAGCCTGGGGCTGGGCATATTGATGGTGAACCTGCTCGCCCCCGGTGTCGGCGTTGGCCTGGCGCTGCCGGCGGCCGATGCGGCATCGGGCGTGGCCAAGAAGGCTTTTGATCTGAAGGAATTCGTTGGCCACATCTTCCCCAAATCCATTTTCGAAGCGATGGCCACCAACGAAGTGCTGCAGATCGTGGTGTTCAGCCTGTTTGCCGGCGTCGCCCTGATCGGCATGGGGGAGAAGGCCGCGCCCATCAACCGCGCGCTCGATGCGGTGATGCACATGATGCTGGTGATCACCGGCTATGTGATGAAGGTGGCGCCGTTCGCGGTGTTTGCCGCCATTGCCTCCTCGATCGCGGTCGAGGGCCTGGGCATTTTGATCACCTTCGGCAAATTTGTCGGCGGCTTCTATCTGGCGCTGGCGGTGCTGTGGGCGTTTCTGCTGGGGGCCGGCAGCGTCGTGCTGGGCTTTGGCGCGGTCAAGCGCCTGATCCCGGAAATCCGCGAGCCCTTCCTGATCACCTTTGCCACCGCTTCATCGGAAGCGGCCTATCCCAAGCTGCTGGCCGCCATGGAGCGGTTTGGCGTGCCGACCCGCATCGCCAGCTTCGTGCTGCCGCTGGGCTATAGCTTCAACCTGGATGGTTCGATGATGTATTGCGCCTTTGCCAGCATTTTCATCGCCCAAGCCTATGGCATTGATCTTTCGATCTGGCAGGAACTGGCCATGCTGGGCCTGTTGATGATCACCAGCAAAGGCATCGCCGGCGTGCCGCGCGCATCGCTGGTGGTGATCGCCGCCACCTTGCCCTATTTCAACATCCCCGAAGCCGGGCTGCTGCTGATCCTGGCGGTGGACCATTTCCTCGACATGGGCCGCAGCGCGACCAACGTGATCGGCAATGCAGTGGCAACGGCGGTGATCGCCAAATGGGATGGCGGGGTGGTGGACGGACCGGCGAAATAGCGCCGATTGCAGTTTGACTGAACCGTTCATGCCGAGCTTGTCGAGGCACGGACTGCGTTTGGTGCGTGCCTCGACAAGCTCGGCATGAGCGGGTTTGGGGATTCAACCAAACAGCAATATTGTCTAAGCGGCGACGCGCACCCGGTTGCGGCCGGCGCGCTTGGCCCGGTACATGGCGGCATCCGCGGCCAAAACGGCATCGGCCAGGCTGGTGCAGCCTTGGCCGGCCAGGCCGATGCTGGCGGTGATCTGGATGGGGCCGGCGACGGGATCAAACACCATCACATGCTCGATCCCGGCGCGGATCGCTTCGGCGCAGGCAGCGGCGGCCTGATCATTGGCGCCGGGCAGGAAGACGGCAAACTCCTCCCCACCAATGCGCCCGACCAGATCGCCAGCGCGGGCACAGCGCCGCAACGTCTGGGCGACGCGGCCCAGCACACGATCACCGGCACCATGGCCATGGTTGTCGTTGATCGCCTTGAAATGATCGAGATCGATGATCAGGATGCGGCCCGGCTGCTCCGCCTGCGCTTGTTCGGCCGCGTTCAGAAAGGTGGCGCGGTTGGCCAGGCCGGTGAGATGATCGGTTTGCGCCAGCGCCTTCATCTTTGCATAGGCTTCGGACAATTCGGCATTGAGCCGGGCAATGCGTTCCGACTGCCGCGCCAGCAACCAGGTGATCGGCCCCGACAACATCAGCGGCAACATCACCCCCAGCACCCAATAGGGCGGCGGAATATCCAACCCCGGCAGCCGCGACATCAGCGCCATCGCCACCAACGTGACCCCCACCGAAACAACGACGGCGGCAATGACCTTGCTCCAGATACGCATGGTTCGGACGCAACACCCCTGAGATGGGCGTACATACGCAATTTTCGGGATGGAGTCAGCCCGTCACGTGCTGGTCTTTACGCCGACGCCTGTGCCGTCACGCCCGGCCATTGTGCCCACAGGGCGGGCCGGTGGGTCGCAGCGGATTTCGAGGGCTGTTTGCCATCGTCTGCCAGGGGTGTGATCTGCGCCGAGCAGCATGTCACGCCACAATCAGCCAAGCCAGCGATGGCTGCTGGCCCCGCATTGACAAAAAGGCCAGTTACCCATTCGCGCCATGGGCATATTGCAAAGCCCTTAAGGATGTGGTGATTTACACTATGGGCATGGTTGAAGCAGCTGTCATTGGATCCGATGATGTCGATCCGTTGACCGGGCTGTATCTGCGGCGCGGCATTCAATCAATCATTGCAGACAGCTTGGCACAGCCGAAGGACCCATCGGTTCGTCCGACGCTGCTGGTTCTTGACCTGGATCGTTTCAAGGCAGTGAACGACAGTGCTGGCCATGATACGGGCGACAAGGTTTTGAAGCGTGTGGCCGATCGCATCCGCCGCGCGGCCGGGCCCGATGCGACCGTGGCGCGGACAAGTGGCGATGAATTCGCCGTGTTCCTGCCTTCCGGTGACGCAGTTGCGGCCCTTGCGGACAAGCTGCTCGAACTTGTCGGTCACCCCTATGTCGTGAATGGCCATGCCATCACGATCACCGCCAGCATTGGCATCGCGCAATCGCCAATGGATGGTGCCGATGCCGAAGCATTGCTGCGTTCCGCGACCATCGCGCTGCACCAGGCCGAGATCGAGGGCCGCAACCGCCTACGCAAGTTCGAGCCTTCCATGCAGGATCGGGCGCGGCTTCGGCTGGCGTTGGAAACGGATTTGCGCGCAGCGCTGGCGCTGCAACAGGTTGAATTGCGCGAAGCGCTGACCCTGGATCAGTTCGTGGTGCATTATCAGCCGATGGTTGATCTGGCTTCCGGGCGGCTCACCGGCTTTGAGGCGCTGCTGCGTTGGCAGCATCCGACACGCGGGCTGATAAATCCTGACAGTTTCATCCCGCTGGCCGAAAGCATCGGATTGATCGGTGCGCTTGGCAGTTGGGCGTTGCGCCGTGCTTGCCACGACGCGGCGAATTGGCCGTTGCCGGCGCATGGCGGGACACTGAAGGTTTCAGTCAATGTCTCGCCGCTGCAACTGCGTGAAGGGCCAGCATTGATCGCCGGCATATCCGAGGCCCTGACGGGCGCTGGATTGCCGGCCGAACGGCTGGAGATCGAGATTACCGAAAGTGCGATGGCGGAGAATGGTGCAGCAACGCTGGCCGCGATCTACGCGCTTGGGATCAGGCTGGCCATTGATGACTTCGGCACCGGCTATTCCTCGCTCAGCAGGCTGTCGCAATTCAGTTTCGATCGGATCAAGATCGATCGTTCCTTCATTCAGGCCATTGGTGCTGCCGTTCGCCCTCAGCGCCAGGGTTCGGTGGGCGGGGGAGCATGGATGATCCGCGCCATCGCCGCGCTTGGAAACGGGCTTGGCATTGCCACGGTTGTAGAAGGGGTTGAAACGGCAGCGCAAGCCAGTCTGGCCCGGCAAGCTGGCGTCACCGAAATGCAAGGGTATCTTGTCAACGCAGCGGTGCCGGCTGAAGCAGTCCCGGCCCTGATTGCCCGGCTGGACCAGGCAAACTCTTTTGGGATGAGCGCTCATGAGTGATGAGCTTTACAGTTTGGCCTATTTCAGCCGCAACACCATGACCGGCCCGCCCGAAGCGATCGAAGCCGGGGTTGGCCAGATCTTGCATGTGTCACGGGACAATAACCGGCTTGCGGGCGTCACCGGTGCCCTGTTGTTCAGTGGCGGCTGTTTCGCCCAGGTGCTGGAAGGCCCGCAGTCGGTGCTGGAAGATCTGTTCGAGACCATCCAATATGATCCCCGGCATGACAATGTGACCATCCTGCATTTTCATGCCGTGGCGGCGCGCAGCTTTGGTGGCTGGTCCATGGCCTATGCCGGGCAGGCCGATGATTTGCGGGAACAGGCAGTGGCCGCCAAAGCTCTGGGGTCCCCTGACCAGATCACGACGGCGGCCGATGGACATGGCTTCCTGGCGGTGCTGACGGATTATATCCGGCGCAGTGAGCAGGGGAGCCCAGTCAGCGCCGAGCACGACTGATGGCAAGGCGACCGGGCTGAGGCCGGGCACAGCCCGGAAACGCCCGGCGATCTTGCCCGGTCAGGCTGCCGCCTGTGCCGCCACGCCGGGCCATTTTGCCCACAGCGCCTCGCGGCGTTTCAGCATTTCGTCGCGGGCCTTGGCCTTGACGGGACCGAAGCCGCGCACGTCCATGGGGAGGCGGGCGATGGCGAGGGCGAGGCCGATGTTGGCGGGGTTGATGTCGACGCAGAGGCGGGTGATGTCGGCTTCGAAGGCGGTGATGTCGGCGCGTTCATGGCGGCGTTCTTCGCTGTAGCCGAAGATATCGAGGGCGGTGCCGCGCAGGCGTTTGGCTTTGGCGAGGAGGGCGAAGGCGCTGAAGATCCAGGGGCCGAAGCTGATTTTCTTTGGCCGGCCGGTGGCGGGATCGGTGCGGGTGATCAGCGGCGGGGCCAGCAGCACGCGGGGCTTGCCGCCGGCGAATTGCGCATCATAGGCCGCCTGGAAGCGGCCATCGCTGTAGAGGCGGGCGACTTCATATTCATCCTTGTAGGCCATCAGCTTGTAGAGGCTTTTGGCGACCGCTTCGGCAAAGGCGTCGCCGCCGGCTTGCCGCGCCTTGGCGACCTGGGTGGTGAAGCGGGCGGCGTAGGCGGCGTCTTGATACAGGGTGAGATCGGCTTCGCGCTTGGCGATCATCTCGTCGAGGTTGGTGGCCGGCGGTTCCATTTGCGGGCCGCGCGTGGCTTCGACCAGCGCCAGCACCGTATCGGGGCGGGTGGCGAGCAGGCGGCCAAGGGCAAAGGCGCGCTTGTTGAAGGGGATGGCGACGCCGTTCAAGTCGATGGCGGCTTCGATGCTTTCGCGTTTGAGCGGGATCAGGCCCTTTTGCCAGGCATAGCCCATGAGGAGGATGTTGCTGCCGATGGCATCGCCCAGGAGGGCAGTGGCCACCGTGTCAGCCGCGATGAAGTCACAGGCATTGGGGTTGGCGGCCTTGCGGATGGCGCGTTCGACGCTGGCGGCCTTGAAATCGAAATCGCGGTTGCGCACGAAATCGCTGGTGGGCGCGACATCGGCGTTGGCGACGACGGCGGTGCGGCTGGGCACCATCAGGCTTTGGGTTGGCTTGTCGGCCGCGACCACGGCATCGCAGGCCAGCACCAGATCGGCATTGCCGGCCATGATGCGGGGGCTGAGCAGATCGTCGTTGGAGCCGGCGATGCGGACATGGGAATAGACGGCGCCGCCCTTCTGGGCGAGGCCGGCCATGTCGGCCGTGGTGCTGGCCAGGCCTTCGATATGGGCGGCGGTGCCGAGCAGCGCTGACACGGTGAGCACGCCGGTGCCGCCGATGCCGGTGACCATGATGTTGTAGCCGGCGCCGGGGGCGGGGATGGTGGGATCGGCGATGCCATCTAGGCTGAATTCGGCCTTGGATTTCTTCACCTGGGCATCGTCAACGGTGACGAAGCTGGGGCAGAAGCCTTTGACGCAGCTGTAATCCTTGTTGCAGCTGGATTGGTTGATGCGGCGCTTGCGGCCGAATTCGGTTTCCTGCGGTTCGACCGAGACGCAGTTGGATTGCACCGAACAATCGCCGCAGCCTTCGCACACCGCCGGGTTGATGAAGATGCGGCGGGCGGGATCAACCATTTGCCCTCTTTTACGACGACGCCGCTTTTCGGCGGCGCAGGTCTGATCGAAGATGATGATTGTGCAGCCGGGCGTGGCGGCGAATTCCTGGGAGATGGATTCCAGTTCGCCGCGATCGAGGAGGCGGACGCCGGCCGGGATGGTAACAGCTTTATAACGATCCAGATCCTCGGTGAGGATCACCACCTTCCTGGCATGTTCGGCCAGCATCTGGGCGGCGATCTGGTCCACGCCCAGCTCGCCGTCGTGCTTCTGGCCGCCGGTCATGGCGACGGCATCATTGTAGAGGATCTTGTAGGTGATGTTCACACCGGCCGCGATGGATTGGCGGATGGCGAGCAGGCCGGAGTGGAAATAGGTGCCGTCGCCCAGATTGGCGAAGACATGATTTTCGGTGGTGAAGGGCGCTTCGCCCACCCAGGTCACGCCTTCGCCGCCCATCTGGGTGAAGGTTTCGGCGCGGTCCATCCACATCGCCATGATGTGGCAGCCGATGCCGGCCAGCGCGCGGCTGCCTTCGGCCGGCTTGGTGGACGTGTTGTGCGGGCAGCCGGAGCAGAAATAGGGGCTCCGCTTGACCGGGGTTTCATAGGCGGCGGCCTTGCCGGCCTGATCGCGGAAGAAGCTGAGGGTGGCTCTGATCCGATCGGTATCGTGGATGCGCTGAATGCGCGCGGCGATGACATGGGCGATGACGCCCGGCGACAGCTCGTTGTCAGGGGAGAGCAGCCATTCGCCGGCTTCGTCATGCTTGCCGACGACGACGGGGCGCACGGCCTCGCGCCAGTTGTAGAGCTGCCATTTCAGCTGATGTTCGATGAACTCGCGCTTTTCCTCGATGACGAGGACTTCTTCCAGGCCTTCGGCAAAGGCGCGGATGCCATCGGGCTCCAGCGGCCAGGGCATGCCCACCTTGTAGACCTTGAGGCCGATGCTGGCGGCGACCCGGTCATCAATGCCCAGTTCGGCCAGCGCCTCCATCGTATCGGCAAAGGCCTTGCCGGTGGAAACGATGCCGATGCGCGGGCAGGGGCTGTCCCACACCACCCGGTCGATCTGGTTGGCCTTGGCAAAGGCTTGTGCCGCAAAGCCCTTGTAGCGTTGCAGGCG
>Ga0075154_10002181_pt1 | contig 12962 bp, 10 predicted proteins | sample JI71714BDNA_FD_70965 | JGI IMG/M metagenome (GOLD analysis project Ga0075154, IMG submission 70965) | Wastewater effluent complex algal communities from Wisconsin, to seasonally profile nutrient transformation and Carbon sequestration -... | ecosystem: Engineered > WWTP > Effluent > Algae... | reverse complement strand
CAGGGTCTGCAGGGCACCGAGGTCGCCCGTGAAGCCGAAGCTGGCCGGATTCACCGTCAGCTCGACGCCCGGCGGCGGCGAGACGCTGACGGTCCAGCTGCTGGTGCCACCGAGCACGTTGCGGAAACGCCGTTCGAAGCCACACTGGCCGACGCAATTGCGATGCCGGATCGACGGCAGGTTCAGCCGTCGCGGCTGGCCACCGGTGGCCGGGTTGGCGGCGAGGTAGGCCTCGAAGACCTCCGGCATCACCAAGCCAACGCGCACCGCGGCGGCCGCATTCAACATGCCGCTGCCGGCGAGGTCCGGACTGGCGGCGAACTGGCCCAACGGCTCGCGCACCACCGGATTGGCGGTCAGCATCAGGGCCGAGCGCAGCTCCGCGGGGCTCCAGGTCGGCTGCAGGCTCTTCAGCAGCGCGGCGGCGCCGCTGACGTGCGGTGTGGCCATCGAGGTGCCGGTCAGGAAGCCGTAGTTCGGTCCGGATTGCAGCGCCGAGTAGATCGACGTGCCGGGCGCGGCGAGGTCCGGCTTGGTCAGGTCGAGCGTGAGTGGCCCCTGCAGGCTGCTGCTGTTGAGCAGATTCCCGGCTGCAGCGACGTCGCGACGCTCGGCGGTGCCGCGTATCCGCACGGTTGCCGCCGCGTTGGCCTGAATGGCGCTGCGCAGGCTGTTGCCATCCATGGCCGATACCAGCACCGCCGGCAGCGTGCTGCTGGTGTCGAAGGGCGAGAGCAGCGCCGGACCGGTCTCGACGAAGACGGCCCCGCTGGCGCCGGCGTTCCCCAACTGCTGGGTCTGGGTCGACAGCGAGCAGCCCGTGCGGCTGACGATCGCGATACGGCCGGAGAGGCTGCCGGCTTCCAGGCTGCACGCCGTGCCCGCATCGGCGGCCGTGCCGATCACGTCGCCCGAGAACACCGCCGAGGCCGAGCGCAGTGCACCGAGCGTCGGACCGCCGGCCACGACCACGCTGTGGGAGTTGATGCGGTCGTGGGTGGCGTTGGCCACGCTCAGCACCCAGGGCCCGCGGTGCAGCGTGTTGCCGACCACCGTCGTCATCGGCGGCCGGAAATTGCCGGCCGACGCGACCGCGAGGATCCCGACCGCATCGGCCGACAGCAGCGCGCGGTCGAGGTCGTTCCACGGATCGGTGCCGCCGGACAGCGAGGCGTTGAGGATGTCGACCTCGTCGGTCACCGCCGCTTCGATGCCGCTGGTGATCGTGTCGACGTCGCAGATGTTGTTGTCGCAGACCTTGTAAGTGATGGCCTGCGCGCAGGAGGCGATGCCGGCAATCGGAAAGGCCGGCGCCGGTGCGCTGGCGAAACCGACTTCGTTGCCGACGCCGATCGCCGCGACATGGCTGCCATGACCGATCAGATCCTCGCCGCTGATCGGCGTGCAGTCCGGGTCGAAGATGCAGCTGCGCACCTTGACCAGCTTCGGCGTCGGCTGCGCGTAGCCGCAGGCTGCGCCCATCGGGGCGAAGGACGGATGCGACGTGTTGACGCCGCTGTCGAGGAAGCCGACGACCGTGCCCTGGCCGCGCGTGCCGACGCCCCCCGGGACCGCGGCGCCGGACCAGACTTGATCGGCGCCGACGAAGCTCGGGCCGCGATCCAGCGTCAACTCCAACCGCTCGACCGGCCGCACGCTGGCCACCCCGGGCAGCGCGGCAATCGCGGCGGCTTCCTCGGCGCTCAGACTCAGACTCAGCGCGTTATCGACCAGACGCACCCGACGTACCGCCGCCACACTGCGGCCCAGTTGCGGGGCCAGCGCATCCAGCAGTTCGCGCTGATCCTGCTCGACACGGCTGCGCTCCCGGCGTCCGGCGTCGGCCTTCAGGGCCGCGCGCAGGGCCGCCGGATCGCGATGCTGGCGGGCCAGCGCCTCGATGGCGCCGGGTTCCGTCAGCCGGACCCAGTAACGACCAGTTTCGGAGGCGGCCGCCGCAGAAGCGGTGCCGAATGCGAACAGCAGGGCAGGGATGACGGCTCTCATCCGCAAAGCTTAATGCCGAGGCCCTGAGAGGCCGTGAAATCAAGCGTGACGGCGCTGTCGACGCCGACCGGCAGGGCAAGTTGCCGCAGTTCGGACGCTTCGGCTTGCCCGTTGCGCCTTCGGCATGCACGCTGTGTCGGCAGCGCCAGACGCCCAGCACCCGCACCGAGGAGAGCGCCATGACGCCCACGACTGCACCCGCGCCCGCACGTCCAGCACCGAACCACCCTGACTGGCATGCGCAGCCGGCGGCCACGGTGCTGGCGGTTCTGGAGGCCGACGCCCACGGCTTGAGCGGCGCGCAGCCGGCGCTGCGGCTGGAGCGCTACGGCCCGAACCGGCTACCGGAGCCGCCGCGCCGCAGCGCACTGCACCGACTGCTGTTGCAGTTCCACAACGTGCTGATCTACGTCCTGCTGGTGTCCGCCGGCGTCACGGCGGTCCTTGGCCACTGGGCCGACACCCTGGTCATTCTGGCGGTGGTGATCGCCAACGCAGTGATCGGCTTCATCCAGGAGGGCAAGGCCGAAGCGGCGATGGAGTCGATCCGCAAGATGCTGGCACCGCGCGCCACGGTGCTGCGCGACGGCGCACGGCGCAGCGTGGCCGGCGATGAACTGGTGCCGGGCGACATCGTGCTGCTGGAAGCCGGTGATCGGGTGCCGGCCGATCTGCGGTTGCTGCACGCCCGGAATCTGCGGGTCCAGGAAGCGATCCTGACCGGCGAATCGGTGCCGGTCGAAAAGCAGACCGCGCTCGTCGGTGCGGCGGCCGCACTCGGCGATCGGACCTGCATGGCGTTCTCCGGCACGCTGGTGGCCGCCGGTCAGGGCCGCGGCGTCGTGATCGGCACCGGCGCGGCCACCGAAATCGGTCGGATCAGCGGATTGCTGTCCAGCGTCAGCCATCTGCGGACGCCGATGGTCGAGCAGATGGATGCCTTCGCCCGCTGGCTCAGCGCGGTGATCCTCGCCATGTCGGTGTTCCTGCTGCTGTTCGGCTGGCTCTCCGAGCGCTACAGCCTCACCGAAATGTTCCTCGTGGTGGTCGGCATCGCCGTCGCCGCGATCCCCGAGGGTCTGCCGGCGGTGCTGACCATCACGCTGGCGATCGGCGCGCAGGCGATGGCGAAGCGCAACGCGATCGTCCGCCGGCTGCCGGCCATCGAGACGCTCGGCGCCGTGTCGGTGATCTGCTCCGACAAGACCGGCACGCTGACCCGCAACGAGATGATGGTCGCCACGGTCGCCGTCGAGGGCGCCCGCTGGCGCGTCGAGGGCGAGGGGTACGCCCCGATCGGCAGCCTGAGCCCGGAGGGCACGCCCCCGGATGCCGACGCGGCGTCGACGCTGTCCGAACTCGCCACGGTCTGCGTGCTCTGCAACGACGCCGAACTGCACGATCGCGAGGGCGAGTGGCGGATTGAGGGCGATCCGATGGAGGGCGCGCTGCTCTCCTTTGCCGAGAAGGCCGGCAGCGAGATCGCACTGCTGCGCGCCAAGTGGACGCGTACCGATGCGATTCCCTTCGACGCCCAGCATCGCTACATGGCCACGCTGGACCACGACCACAACCGCCACGCCTGGGCGATGCTGAAGGGCGCGCCGGAGCAGGTGCTGGCCATGTGCGACCGCCAGCGCAGTGGGTCCGGCACCCGGCCGATCGATCGGGACGCCTGGCATGCGCTCGCCGAATCCATTGCCGCGCGGGGTCAGCGGGTGCTGGCCATTGCGACCCGCGCGCTCAAGCCCGAGCACACCGTGCTGGAGCACGCCGATGTGCGCGGCAGCTGCACGCTGCTCGGTCTGGTCGGGCTGATCGATCCGCCACGCGCCGAATCGATCGCCGCGGTCCGCGAATGCCATGCCGCCGGCATCGAGGTGAAGATGATCACCGGCGATCACGCCCGCACCGCGGCCGCGATTGCCCGCGCCATCGGGCTGAAGCGGCCCGATCGCGTGCTGACCGGGGTCGATCTCGACGCGCTGGATGATGCCGCACTGACCGGGGTCGCCCACGACTGCGACGTGTTCGCCCGTGTCAGCCCCGAGCACAAGCTGCGGCTGGTGATGGCGCTGCAGGCCCGCGGTCAGGTGGTGGCGATGACCGGCGACGGCGTCAACGACGCGCCAGCCCTGAAGCGCGCCGATGCCGGCATCGCGATGGGACTGTCCGGCAGCGAGGCCGCCAAGGAGGCCGCCGAAATCGTGCTGGCCGACGACAACTTCGCCAGCATCGTCGCTGCCGTGCGCGAGGGCCGCACGGTCTACGACAACATCAAGAAGGTCATCAGCTGGAGCCTGCCGACCAACGTCGGCGAGGGCATGACCATCATCGTCGCGCTGCTGGCCGGCCTGACGCTGCCGATCACGCCGATCCAGATCCTCTGGGTGAACCTGATCACGGCGGTCACGCTGGGCGTCGCGCTGGCCTTCGAACCCACCGAGGCCGGCACGATGCGCCGTCCGCCGCGCCCGCGCGATACCCCGCTGCTCGGCGCCGAGCAGGTCTGGCAGGTCGCGCTGACCTCCTTCCTGTTCTGCTGCGGCGTGTTCGGCATCTTCTGGTATGCGCTCGCCGCGGGTCATTCGGAGAACCTCGCGAGAACGCTGGCGGTCAACGCGCTGGTGGTGATGGCGCTGTTCCACCTGTTCCACAGCCGCAACCTGCACGGCACGTCCTTCACCTGGGACGCGCTCCGCGGCACGCCGGTGGTGTGGCTGTGCATCGGCGTGCTGGTCGTGGCCCAGCTGGCCATGACCTATCTGCCACCGATGCAGGCGGTGTTCCGCACCGAATCCGTCCCGCTGCTCGAGGGCGTGCTGGTGATCCTGATCGGCGTGTTGTTCCTCGTCGTGCTGGAAGGCGTCAAGGCCATCCGCCTGCACTTGCAGCGAGCGCCCGCCCGATTACCGTCCTGAGTCGAGGTCCTCCTGGTGCGGGCGTCCTCGACATCGACAGCCAACTTGCGACGGCGGCTTTGTTGCCCAGTCGCTCCGGACAAGGAGTGAAGCATGTTCCTGAAAGGCAAACGCGGCCTGGTGGTCGGCATCGCCAATGACGCCTCGATCGCCTGGGGCTGCGCACGCGCCTTTCGCGCTCACGGCGCCGAAGTGGCGGTCACCTGGCTCAATGACAGGGCGCGGGGCTACGTCGAGCCGCTGGCCGAGCAGCTCGACGCCCCGATCCGGATGCCGCTGGACGTCACCCAGCCGGAACAGATGGCCGCGCTGTTCGCCGAGATCGAACGCCGTTGGGGTCGGCTGGACTTCCTGCTGCATTCGATCGCCTTCGCGCCCAAGGCCGATCTGCAGGGCCGACTGGTCAATTCCAGCCGCGAGGGCTTCCTGACCGCGATGGACGTGTCCTGTCACTCGCTGATGCGACTCGCCGCGGCCGCCGAGCCGCTGATGACCGAGGGCGGCAGCATCCTGACGATGAGCTATTACGGCGCCGAAAAAGTCGTCACCCATTACAACCTGATGGGCCCGGTCAAGGCCGCGCTGGAAGCCAGCGTCAAATACCTCGCCGCCGAACTCGGCGCTCAGGGCATCCGCGTCAACGCGCTATCGCCCGGTCCGATCAAGACCCGCGCAGCCTCCGGCCTCGCCGATTTCGACCGACTGATGGAACTCGCCGCCCAACGCGCTGCGCTGCATCAACTGGTGACGCTGGAACAGATTGGCGAGATGGCGGCTTTTCTCGTCGGCGACAACGCCCGTCAGGTCACCGGGCAGACGATCTATGTCGACGCGGGGTACAACATTCGGGGCTGAGGGCGACGGCTCAGCGCTGCGTCTGCAGACTGGCCAGCAACGTCTCGACGCTGGCCACGTCGCGCTCGTAGTAGTGCTCGGCCGGAGCGTCGTAGACGAGGTAGCTGAGGGTGCCGCCGTCGATTTCGGCGAGCACCAGTCCGCGGTAGGCCAGGCCGCGCGGGGTGTCGTAGCGCAGTTCGAAGCGGAAACCGGGGCGGCTGCCGAAGGGGGCAGGTCGCAGCCCGGAGGCCGAGACGTTGACCAGCCCCAGCGATTGCAGGGCGTCGGCGAACAGTTCCTGCACTTCGGCTTCGCTCATCGCCGCGCGAAAGATCGCGCCCTCGTCGCGGCGGCGGCCGCGCGGCAGGAGGAGCAGGTGCTCGCCCTCGCGGACGTCCTGGAAGATCGCGATCGAGTTCAGCGCCGGGCCGTCGATGGTCCAGTAGCGCTCGCGGCCATAGCCGCGCTGGCTCCAGCCCACCGGCGAGGTCAGGGTGATGTCGCCCAGCGTGACTGCTTCGCCGGGGCGGACGCGGTCGCTGACGCAGCCGGGCAGGGCGAGGAGCATCAGCGCGAACATGGCCGCGCGGGCTCTTGCGGGGATGCGCTCAGCGGCCATAGCTGCCTCCGAGGTAGTGCTCGATCATGGCGCGATCGTCGGCATCGGGCGCGCGCTCCAGGTAGCGGCGGAAGTCCGCGGCGGCCTCGGCGCTGCGGCCGACCCGGCGCAGCACCAGTCCGCGGTCCCGCCACAGCTCGGCCGGGGCGTTCCGGTCGGTGGCGGCGAGGTCATAGGCCGCCAGCGCGCGCTCCAGATCGCCGTCCTGCGCGCGCTTGCGATACAGCTCGCCCTCGAAGTACAGCGTCTCGGCGCGGTTGGCTGGTGTCTGTTTCAGCCGGTCCAGCAGCACCCGGGTCTGCGTGTAGTTGCGTCGCGCCAGCTCGTCTTCCAGCCACGCGGCCCGGAAGCTCGCCAACCGGCCGATCAGCAGCTCCGCGCGGGCGTCGCCCTGAATCTGCTCGGCGGCGGCTTTCTCGCGCAGCGTGCGCCAGCGCTCCTCGGTGGCCGGATGACTGGCGAAGACCGAGGACAGCAGGCCGCGCGGATTGACCCGGTCTTCTTCCCAGATGGCGGCCCACAGCAGACCCGGCGCCTCCAGGTCGTAACCCAGCTCGCGCAGCCGGGCATAGCCGTAGGCATCGGCTTCGCGTTCCTGCTCGCGCGAGAAGGCGGCGAGATTGGCGTTGGCGCCGATCGCCCCGGCCAGGGCCACCGCGCCGGAGCCCATGCCCCCGGCGATCAACTGGATGCCGGCAAAGACGTTGCCGACGTTCTTGGTCTGCCGCCAGTTCTTCAGCGAGTGCTGCTGCTGGTAGTGACCGACCTCGTGCGCCAGCACGAAGGCCAGTTCGGCCTCGCTGGACACCCGCAGCAGCAGGCCGGAAAACACCACCATCATGCCGTTCGGTGCCATGAAGGCGTTGAAGTACGGCGAGCGCAGCACGTACACGCGGATGTCCGGGCACAGATCCGCGGCGACGCGGCAGCTCAGCTCGCGGACGTAGGCGTTCAGTTCCGGATCGCGCACCCGCGCCGGCGATTTTTCGAGGTCGGCCTCGAAGCGGCGCATCGCGAACCAGAGTTCGGCCTCGTCGCTCTGCGCCGGCGGCTGGTAACCCGGCGTGATGCTGGACTGTCCGGGCGGCGGCACGCTGGCGCAGCCGGCCAGCAGGAACACGATCAGACCCCACAGCGAGACCGTCAACAGCTTCATAGCGGCAGCTTTTCCAGCAGCTGGCCGGCGACCTTGGCCGCCGGCTCGGCCTCGCGCAGATCGCCGCTGCCGCTGACCAGGAAGTTCGACCAGACCAGCTGGCCGGTCTTCAGATCGACCAGCGAGACGAAGCCGACCTGCTGGCCGAGGCTGACGCCGACGCCGGCGATCAGCCCGATCGCCATCAGCGCCTTGCGGCCGCCGCTGGCGTAGCTGTCGCGGACCAGCGTGAACAGCGCGTAGTCGGCTTGCTGATACTCGCCGAGCACGCGCACGCCGGGTCCCAGGGTCCAGTCATAGCCGGGCTTGGTCGGCAGCTTCGCCGGCCCCAGCTCGTTCATCAGCAGGCTGCTGGCGACGACCTCGTGCAGCAGCTCCAGTTGCCGGACCCGGGCGGCGCCGGCCTCGTCCAGCAACGCCGGGTCGTAGGGCACCGCCTCGGCGCCGCGCCGGGCGAGTTCAGCCGAAAACGCCTCGTTCAAATGCCGAGTGGCCTGTTCGGTCCAGGCCGCACGCGGCTCGGCGAGGCCGCTGGCCAGCAGCTCGGCCAGCTCGACATCCAGCGGCATCACCAGAATCCGCCGGCCCTCGCCGAGCCGGCTGTCGGCCTTCACGCCCTCGACCAGTCGCGGCGCGGTGCTGGCGCAGCCGGCCAGCAGCAGCAGCACCAGCAGCGCGAGGCCGAGCCGGAATCCGCGGGCGAGGGCGCGCGGCATCGGCTGGCTTCAGCCCTTGCCCTTCAAGCGGGCAACCAGTCCCTTCAGCGTCTGCTGCGTCTCGGCGCCGAAGAAGCTGTCGAGGAAGCCGTCGACCGAGAAGGGCGTGGCATACAGTGCGTGCAGATCGGCGCGGGCGATTTCGCGGGTGCGGCGCAGCGCCTGCTGCGGCAGCCGCAGATGATCCTGCGCCCACTTCATCGCCTGCGGGATCACGTCGTCGACCGTGGCGAGTTCGTCGACCATGCCGATCTTCAGCGCCTGCTGCGAATCGACCATCGCGCCGGCGACCAGCAGCCGCTCGGCGCGGTGCGGACCGACCAGTCGGGCCAGCACCTTCTGGATCACCGCGGGTACGAACAATCCGACCTGGACCTCGTTCAGGCCGATCTTGAAGGCGCCGTCGGCCATCACCCGGTAATCGCAGTGAATCGCGATGACCGCGCCGCCCGCCGGGCTGTGACCGGTGATCGCCGCCACGGTCGGAATCGGCGAGCGGGCGAGGGCTTCGCACACCGCGAAGAACGCGCTCCACGAGCGGCCGACGCCGTCCCGCTCGCGCGAGAGCAATTCCGGCACGTCCATGCCGGCGCTGAACATGCCGGGGTTGCCGGACAGGACCAGCGCGGCATAGCCCTCGTCCGGTGCCTGGCGGATGGCCTCGGCGAGGGCCACCAGCAGCGCCTCGTTCAGCGCGTTGACCGGCGGCCGTGCCAGCCGGAGTTCGAGGATCGAGCCGTGGGGGATGCGTTCGAGCATGGGGCTTCTCAGTCAGGAGGACGCCCGAGCATGCCGCAGACGGGCGTCCGGGCGGCGTCAGTCGGCCTTGTAGAGATCGTGGCAGGCCTTGCAGGTTTCGCTGGCCTTGGCGAACTGCGCCTTGGTCGCTGCCTCGTCGCCGGCCTTGGCGACGCGGGCCAGCTCGGCGGCGGCCATCTCGAAGTTCTTCATCTTTTTCTGGAAATCGGCGAAGTTCGTCCAGATTTCCGGCTTGGATTCGGTCTTCAGCGTGCCCGTCGCGGTGCCCGGCGGAAAGCCTTCCAGCAGCATCGTCGAGATCACCTGGACCCGGTCGGCGCGCTGGCTGAAGGCCTTGGCGTCGAAGGGCACACGGCCGCGGACCATCGCGCCCATCGGCGCCCAGTTCCAGACCAGCACCTGATAGGCGCTGGTGCGATAGCGGATGGCGTCATCCGGCTTGACCTGGGCCTGGGCGGGCAGGGCAATCGCGGCAAGCGGCAACAGCAGGGCAGCGGCGAGGTGGCGCATCGGGACTCCGGATCGGTTGGGGTGTGGGTTGAAGTGTAGGGCGCGTCTGCACGGGACGGCGCTGCGGCCAGCGGGCGCAATCAGTCGAAGGTCTTCTTCGCCGCGCGGCAGACCGGGCCTTCGGGCGCGGTCTTGCAGGCATCCCGCATCTCGTCGCAGGCCAGCGTCCCGGCGCTGCGGGCGGTCTCGACCATCGTCTGCGCGATCATTCGCGCCGCGGCGTTGTCCTGGGACAGCGCGTCCCGTTCAGAGTCGGCCAGCTGTGTTTCCAGCCGCTGCAGGCAGTCGGCATGGATGCGTTCCGCCGGGTCGAAGGTGCAGGCGGTCAGGCCCAGCAGCAGGATCGGAATCAGGGTCTTCGACATGCACGAACTCCAGCCAGACGATGCCCTGAGCTTCGCATGACCGGCGGGTCCTGCGACCGCGGACCCGGTCCAGCGGGGCCCGTCGCGGTCCCGTCAGCGCCGCTCGCGCCAGTCCTTCCAGGCATCGGCGGCTTGCAGCTGCCAGTAAGTCGCCTGCGCGGCCAGCAGGCCCAGCGGCCCGAAGGTGCGCGTCAGCCCGAAGGGCGCGAACGCCTGCCAGCCCGGATCACCCTCGGCGATCGCCGCCGCCAGCGCCTCGCCGGCGACGGTGGTCGGCGCCAGTCCGTGGCCGCCGAAGGCTTGCGCGTACCAGAGTCCCGGCGCCAGCTGGCCGACTTGCGGCATTTCGTGGCGGGCGTAGCTCATCAGACCGCTCCAGGCCAGTTCGACCGGCACGTCCTTCAACACCGGAAACACCCGCGCCAGATCGGTCTTGAGCAGCCTCGCGACCTCGGCCGGCGCGCGGTCGCGAATCGAGATGCGGCCACCCCAGAGGATCCGGTCATCCGCCAGACGCCGGTAGTAGTCGAAGGCGAAACGGCTGTCGTAGATCGCCGCGTCGGTCGGGATCAGCTCGCGCGCGAGGCTGCCGAGCGGCGCGGTGACCATCACGTAGGTCGCGATCGGCAGCCGGGCCGACTCCAGCCGCGGCGCGAGTCCCCGCAGGTAGCCGCCGCCGGCCAGCACGACCTGACGGGCGCGGACCTGGCCATCCGGCGTCTGCAACCGCCAACCCGTGCCGTCCGGCGTCAGCGCGACCACCGGGCTCTGTTCGACGATCCGGCCACCGCCGACCTCGATCCGCGCCGCCAGACCGCGCGCATAGGCCAGCGGGTCCAGGTGCAGCGCGTCGGCTTCGTAGAGCGCGGCGCTGTAGCGCTCGCTGGCGACCGCGGCGCGCAGTTGCTCCCGGTCCCAGGGCTGCCAGTGCACGTCATAGCTTTCGGCCAGCAGCCGGCGGCGCAGGTCCAGCACCTGCGGGTCGTGGAACCAGTTGGCCCAGATCACGCCAGAATCCCGCGGATCGCAGTCGATCGCCGACGATCGCCGGCGGATCATCGCCACGCCATCCATGGTCCGCCGATACAGCGCCCGCGCCGCAACCGGCCCCAGGGTGCGCAGCAATGCCGACTCGCCGAGCGAGTAACCGCCGAACACGAAACCGCCGTTGCGGCCGGACGCACCGTAGCCGATGGCCTGCGCCTCCAGCAGCAGCACGCCGCGGTGGCCGCGCTCGACCAGACCCAGCGCTGTGTTCAAGCCGGCAAAGCCACCGCCGACGATCGCGACGTCGACCTCGTGCGGTCCGCGCAGGGGCGCACGCAGCGACGCGGCGCGACGGGCGTAATGGCTGGGGTTGACCGGATTCGGCATCGGAAGATGGTGCTGGCGAAGGGAATTGAACCCCCAACCGCTCGATTACAAATCGAGTGCTCTACCAATTGAGCTACGCCAGCAGGGCGTGGGGCGCGAGTTTACGGAAGCTGGCGGGCGAGGGCGAGGCGCGGGCTCACGCGCCCGACGGGCAGTTCAGCGGCTCGGCACGCAGGCCGCGGAAGTCCGGCAGCGCCTTCGCCCAATCCAGCGGATCGGCGCTGCGCCAGTGCAGATCAAGATCGTGGATCCGGGTCTCCTCGGCACGTTCGGCAATCTGCGCCTCGAAGCCGGCGTTGACGATCTGCTGCTGACGGCGTTCGGCGTTGGCTCGCGTCGAGAACACACCCAGCGAAATGGCGTTCGGGTTGGTCCCGGTGGTCGTCACGAAGTAGTCGCTCAGACCTTTCTCGCCGAGCCGACGTGACGTTTCCAGCGCGGCTGGCCGATTCGCTGCCGGCGGCAGATAAACCCAGTAATTGCGGACGTTGCGCACCGTGCGGACCTGCAGCTCTGCCTTCTCGACCTGCGGCTGCAAGCGCCGCTGCGCCCGCTGCGCTGCCAACTGGTCGCCGAATCCCACCAAGCGCAGACAACGCAACGGCGGCGGTGGCGGCTCCGGTACCGGCGCGATGGCGACCGGCTCGGGGTCTGCGGCCACCGGTGCCACCGCGGTCGGCACCGGATCCGGCGTTGCAGTCACTACCATGGGTGGAGCAGCAGGTGGCGGCGTCGGAACCACCGGGGTCGGATCCGGCACCGCGCTGACCAACGTCCCGGGCGCCGGTGCGACGGCATCCGGAATACCGGTCACCAGCGGTTCGCCGGGCGTGGGCTCTACCGGTACCGCGACCGGCGCCGATGGCGCACCGGGCAGCTCGGACAGCAGCACCAGCCGCGGCACCGCGGGGTCAAGTGGAGCCACCGGCGTCCACGCGGCCTGTTGCCGGTAGAGCACCAGGGCGAGGACCAGATTGATGGTCAGCAGAATCAGGAGCAAGGGTAGTGCGCGCATGCGCCAAGTATCGGGGCGGCCGGCTGACAGTCGCCAGCATCGCGCGCAGGATGTTCGTAATTTTACATAATAAACATTAGACGAAGTATCCAGCATGGCGACGACGGTGGCCGCGCGACTGCCGATTCCGACTTGTGGACCTCCGCCACCGCACTGAGGCTCGGTGCGAACCTCGTCCCCGTCACCAACACCGCGATCCGGCCAGATAGCCTGGATCTACGCCGTGGACAGCGCCCTGCCGGCCACCTCTATCACCATCACGCCGATGCGCTGAAAGTTCTTCGCGAAATGCGCTGGTTGGGCTTCCTGCCCGGTGGCGGACGATCCACGCTTCGAGCGCTGGAGTCTGGAGGTGGCAAGGTGGCTGATGAGGTGACGAAGCCGGCGCTGTTGCTGGTGACGCTGGGCGCGAGCTGGGCGGTGGTGCCGGAGATTTACGGCTGGCTGGCGCCCGAGTATTTCCCCTTGTTCGATCAGCATCCCGATCGTGCGGCGCTGGAGGCGCAGCGGCGGTCACATGGGCTGACCGCGCCGGCGGAAATCTGGTGCGTGACCACCGGTGGCGAGCGCGCGCTCGCGAGTGTGCGGGCGCTGCGGGACTGGCATGCGCGTCTGGGTGACGGGACGGCGCTGCGCATCTGGATTGCGGCGGGCACGGAGCAGCTGGCAACCGCCGAGGAATG
>Ga0075154_10002179_pt1 | contig 12968 bp, 15 predicted proteins | sample JI71714BDNA_FD_70965 | JGI IMG/M metagenome (GOLD analysis project Ga0075154, IMG submission 70965) | Wastewater effluent complex algal communities from Wisconsin, to seasonally profile nutrient transformation and Carbon sequestration -... | ecosystem: Engineered > WWTP > Effluent > Algae... | reverse complement strand
TGCAGTTGAGGAAGATTGTCGAGGATCTTGATCCCGGCAAATCCGGCAAGCTTTCGGGCCGCAAGAAATTATTTGGCCTGATCCCGCTGGGCGGCGACAAGCTGCGATCCTATTTTGACAGCTACAAGAGCGCGCAAGGCAATATCAACGCCATCCTGGGCGCGCTGAAAAGCGGCAAGGACGAGCTGCTGAAGGACAATATCAGCATCGAGGACGAGCGCGCCAAGCTGTGGGACGCGATGGGCAAGCTGGAACAGATGGTCCACATGTCCAAGGTGTTGGATGAAAAGCTGGAGGAAAAGGCCGCCGAGCTGGACGTGTCCGATCCGGCCAAGGCCAAGGCGATCCGCGAAAGCGCGCTCTTCTATGTGCGCCAGCGCACCCAGGATCTGCTGACCCAGCTCGCCGTTTCGGTGCAGGGCTATCTGGCGCTGGATCTGGTCAAGAAGAACAATGTCGAGCTGATGAAGGGTGTGGACCGCGCCAGCACCACCACGGTCAGCGCGCTGCGCACCGCCGTGACCGTGGCCGAAGCCATGACCAACCAGAAACTGGTGCTGGAACAGATCACCCAGCTCAACAGCACGACCGCCGGCATCATCGATTCCACCGGCGAACTGCTGAAGAGCAACACGGCGATGATCCACGAACAGGCGTCATCGAGCTCGATCCCGGTGGAAACGCTGCAGCGCGCCTTCCAGAATGTCTATCAGACGATGGACGCCATCGACACGTTCAAGCTGAAATCGCTGGAAGCGATGAAAACCACGGTCGATACGCTGAGCGTCGAGGTGGAGAAGAGCCGGGCCTATGTTGCGCGCGCGCAAGGCCAGGCCGAAGCCCAGATCGCCGGGCCGAAAACCAGCCTGACGGCGCTGACCTGACATGGCCAGCGTGCCGCCATTTGATGAAGCCGAAGCCCGGCGCCGCCGCCAGGCGCGGACGGAAGCCATGCAGATGGCGCGCAGCCGGCGCTGGGAAAAGCGCAAGGCCAATATGGCCACGCGGGTGACGCGCGGCATGGGCACATTTGCCGCCATGCTGGTCGCACTCATTGTTTATGGCTGGATGTCGGGCGGCCTGGGCATTGGCCTGTTTCTGGTGGCGGTCTTGCTGCTGCCCATGGCGGGCATTGGCGGCATGTTGCTGCCCGTCGGTGGCCCCGATGTGGACCGCATGGACGAAGCCGCGCCGGCCGAACTGCCCACCATCACCGAAGCCTGGCTGGAACGGCAGCGCCGCCACCTGCCGCGCCTGGCCGCGCCGCATCTGGATGGCATTGCAGTGCAATTGGCGGCGCTGGAACGGCAATTGGCGCGGGTGCCGGCCGATCATCCGGTGGCGCAGGATATTGGCCGGCTGCTGGGCAAGCATCTGCCCGAATTGATCGACCGTTACACCCGCATCCCGCCGATGCAGCGCGCCAATATCGTGGAACATGATGGCCGCACGCCGGAAGCCACGGTGATCGACGGATTGAAGGCGGTGGAAGCCGAACTCACCCGCGCATCGGCGACTTTGGCCGAAGCTGACCGCGACGGCCTGCGCGTGCAGGGCAAGTTTCTGGAAGCGCGTTACGGCGAGGGCCAGCGGGTTTAGGCGGTTTTCATTCTTTGGATCTAGCGAAGGCAACTGTTCTGAAGTGTCACTTATTAAGAAATATTGCCATCTGTAGTGAGTTTGGCTGTCGATTGACCGGCGTTTGTTTTGCGGTATGATCTTTATGGTCTGAGCATTGAAAGGCTGCGTAGATGGAAGTCGAATTGGCAAGCAGGCGCTCTGTTTTGTCGCTGGGTTTGTCTATTCCTGCATCTATGATTTTTTCGTCCTCTGCCAGTGCCGCCCTGCAGTGTACGCCCTATAATGCCGCTGGCATCCAACAATGTGTGGTTGGTTTACCTTCATTTGCCATACGATCGGCCCAACAGGCATGCCAAAACTGGTGCTGGGCGGCATGCATCCAGAGCATCTTTCAGACGCGGGGATACATCGTCAGTCAGCAGGAGATTGTCAGTCGGCTCTATGGTAATCCAAATGCGTGCCGAACAGCAACTGGAAGTCAGATTGTAAATACGATCAACGGTCTGTGGCAATCAAACGATGGTAGGAGATTTTCAGCTCAAGCTCAGCCGTTGATTGATATGTCAATTGGGATTACGAATATTGGTGCTGCCGCTGCCGTTGCGAATGAATTGAACAATAATTTTCCTCTGATAAATGGCGCGCTTGGACACGCGACAGTTTTAACCGCAATGACATATTTCAGAGACGTCTATGGGCGTGGTATGGTTACGAACGTAACTGTTCGAGACCCTTGGCCGGGCAGTCTCCATCGGCGCAGCTTATCCGCGCAGGAGGCGGCCGGAACATTTTTTATAGCGAGGGTGCGCGTTAGCTGACAGCCTCTGCATGCTTGAGCAAGTTGTTCAGCCCAGCGCCGTCGCCAGCAGGTTGGCGTAAATATCTGCTAGTCCGGTGATATCGGCGACGGCGGCATGTTCGTCCACCTTGTGCATCGACTGGCCGGGCAGGCCGAATTCGACCACGGGGCAAAGGCGGCGGATGAAGCGGGCGTCGCTGGTGCCGCCGGTGGTGGAAAGTTCAGGCGTTCGGCCAGTGACGGTGTGGACGGCTTCACCCACCAGCGCCGACAACGCGCCCGGTTCGGTGAGAAAGGCTTCGCCGGAGATCTTCACCTCGACATGGGCCGACGGCGCGTGGGCGGCCACAGTGGCGCGAATCCAGTCGGCAAGCCCGGTGCCGGAGTGTTCGTTGTTGAAGCGGATATTCAATCGAGCGCGGGCTTGGGCCGGGATCAGATTGGTGGCGGGATTGCCGACCGACACGTCGGTGATTTCCAGGTTGGAAGGCTGAAACCAGTCATTGCCGCTATCCAGCGTGCGCGCCTTCAGATCGGCGAGGATGGCAACCAGCCGGGTGATCGGATTGTCAGCCCGGTGGGGATAGGCGACATGGCCTTGCGCGCCGTTCACCGTGATCCAGGCGTTGAGACTGCCGCGCCGGCCGATCTTCATCATGTCGCCCAGCGCCTGTTGCGAGGTGGGTTCGCCGACCAGGCACAGATCGGGGACAAGGCCCTGCGCCTCCATCCAGTCGAGCATCATGGTGGTGCCGAAGGTGGCCGGGCCTTCCTCATCGCCGGTGATGATGAAGCTGATGCGGCCCTGCAAATGCCCCTTGGCCAGATGGCGGGCAGTGGCAGCAACCATGGCGGCCAGGGCGCCCTTCATGTCGGCAGCGCCGCGGCCAACGATGAAGCCGTCGCGAATGTCGCCGGCAAACGGGTCCTCGCTCCAGCCGGCCATGTCGCCAGCTGGCACCACATCGCTGTGGCCGGCGAAGGCGAAATGCGGGCCTGGCGCGCCAGCAAGCGTGGCGAACAGATTGTCCACCGGGCCATCGGGCGGATGGCCGAAGGGCAGGCGGGTGCAGGTGAAACCAAGGCCGGCAAGCGCGCGTTCCAGCAGATCCAGCGCGCCTTCATCGGCCGGGGTGACGCTGGGGCAGCGGATCAGGGCCTGGGTGAGGGCGATCGGGTCAATGGGATCGGGCGTCATCCCCCGGCTTTGCGCACAGAGGCGGCCAGCCGGTCAAGCCACGTGCTTATCCGCCGCGCATTGACGCCCAGATCGCCTTCGCCGACCCGGGATTTGGAGCGGATGTCGATGCGGGTGCCGCCGGGCATGGGCGTCAGACGGATGACGACATCATCGCGAAAGCCCCACCAGGGCACGCGAGCCACGGCCTCGATTCGGCCCTGCTCGGCGTCGGCCGCGATGATCTCCCAGCCTTTGCAGGCGGCGAGCGCCAGCTTGAAGGCCTTGTCTTGCGGCAGCGGCAGATCCAGCGGGCGGATTTGCGGATAGGCGCGGGACTGAACAGGGGCGAAGGCGGGATTATACTCGGGCGGGCCGGCATCCTCGCCGCGGAGCTGCGGGGTGATTGCGATGAATGCGGGCGGATTGGCGGTATCTGTACTGATGTCGTTGATCGCCGGCTTGTCAGCCGCCATCAGCATGATCGCCAGTGGGATGCTGGCAGCCGCGATGCCCGCGGCGGCAGCGATCACCGTGATGACGCCGCCGCGCCGGCGCAGCAGCCGCCATAGGCACGCCAGGGCACCGATGCCGGCCATGGCGGCCGCACCGACAAAGATGCCCAGCGCCAATTGCCAGCCGATCAGCCCGAAATTCAGCAGCGGCCCCGCCAGCAACACCAGCAGCGAGGCCGCCAGCGTGGCGCGGGCAATGCGTGGGCCCAGCGGCGAACGGGCGGTCACGCCCGCTTCACCCCGCCGGGGATGTTGTAGCGGGTGAATTCATAGGGCTCGGCCAGCGCCGCCGCTGTCCATTCCTGCATGAACGGATGGGCCAACACCCGATCGATATAGGCGCGTGCCGTGCTGCTGACGGGCAGATGATAAGTGTCGATCCGGGTGCAGGTTGGGGCGAACATGATATCGGCAGCGCCAAAGCGACCGAACAGCCAGGGTTCGCCCGTGTCTTCGCCAAAGCGGGACAGCGCCTGTTCCCACAGGCTTTCAATGCGGCGCACATCGGCCATCACCGCATCGCTGGGCGCGAAATCGGGAAAATATTGCTGCAGGTCCATCGGGCAACCGGCCCGCAGCGGGGCGAAGCCGGAATGCATTTCGGCGCACATGGCATAGGCCAGCATGCGGGCCGGCGCTTCGCGCGGCCAGAAGCGGTCATGCCCGGCCTTGTCGGACAGATGGAGCAGGATCGCCATCGAATCCCACACTGGCTCGCCATGATCCCACAGCACCGGCACCTTGCCCGAAGGCATGTCGGCCTTGGCTTCGCCGCTCAGCCATTCGGGCGAATCCATCACCCGCAGTTCGGTTTCAAACGGCAGCAGGCTCTGCTTGGCCGCAAGCCAGCCGCGGAGCGACCAGCTGGAATAGGCGCGGTTGCCGATGATGATCTTCATGGATGGTGCGACCCGTTGCTGAAACCCGCCCAAGCATCGCGCAATCGCGCCGCGCTTGCAACGCCGCTGCCTTCATGCTTTGCCTTGGGGCATGAACGACAAGCCACTGGTCATGGTGCTGAATGGGCCCAATCTGAACCTCCTGGGCAGCCGGGAGCCGCATATCTATGGCCATGACACGCTGGACGATATCGCCGCCCGGCTGGAAGATCAGGCGCAGGCGCTTGGGCTGGCGGTGGATATTCGCCAATCCAACCACGAAGGCCACCTGATCGATTGGTTGCACGAAGCCGGAGCGCGCCGCGCGCTGGCGGTGATCCTCAACGCCGGGGCCTTCACCCACACCAGCATCGCGATTCATGATGCCATCAAGGGCATCGCGGTGCCGGTCATTGAAGTGCATCTTTCCAACCCGCATGCCCGGGAGGAATTCCGCCATCTCAGCTATGTGGCCAAGGTGGCCAAAGGCAGCATTTGCGGCTTTGGCGCCGGCTCTTATGTGCTTGCGCTGGACGCGGCCGCAGCTTTGCGGCATTGAGCCAGACTTTCGAGGGGCAATTTGCGGGATCGTCATGGCAGACTCCAAGGGAATAGCGGTCGATACAGGCTTGGTGCGCGAGCTGGCCGAGCTGCTTGATTCGACCAACCTGACCGAAATTGAAGTGAAGGATGGGGATCGGGTGATCCGCGTGGCGCGCACGGCGGCAGCGGTCACCATGTCTGCTGCGCCGCAGGCCTATGCGCCAGCGCCGCCGGCCGGTGGCTGGCCCGCCCCGCCGCCGGCCTCAGCCGCTCCGGCCGCCGCGCCTGCGGGCGATGGGGATGTGAAAAACCATCCGGGCGTGGTGAAATCGCCGATCGTTGGCACCGCCTATCTGACGCCCGAACCGGGCGCGCCGCAGTTTGTGGTGGAAGGCGCCAGCGTGAAGGCCGGTGACACGTTGCTGATCGTGGAAGCCATGAAGGTGATGAACCCCATCTTGGCGCCCAAGGCCGGCGTGGTGAAATCGATCCTGATCAAGAGCGAACAGCCGGTGGAATATGACCAGCCGCTGGTGGTGATCGAGTAAGCGCCCGGTGTTCAAGAAGATTCTGATCGCCAACCGGGGCGAAATTGCGCTGCGTGTGCACCGCGCTTGCCGCGAAATGGGGATTCGCACGGTAGCGGTGCACTCCACCGCCGATGCCGATGCTATGCATGTGCGCCTGGCCGACGAGGCGATCTGCATCGGCCCGCCCTCGGCCACTGATTCCTATTTGAACATCCCGGCGATCATCTCGGCCGCCGAAATCGCCCAGGCTGATGCCATCCACCCCGGCTATGGCTTTCTGAGCGAGAATGCGCGCTTTGCCGAAATCGTGCAGGAGCATCGCATCACCTGGATCGGGCCCGACCCCGAGCATATCCGCAAGATGGGCGACAAGGTGGAGGCCAAGCGCACTGCCGCCGCCCTGGGCCTGCCTTTGGTGCCGGGCAGCGACGGCCCCATCGAAACCATGGAAGAGGCGCTGGCCGTGGCCGAGATCATCGGTTACCCGGTGCTGGTCAAGGCTGCTTCGGGTGGTGGTGGCCGCGGGATGAAGGTGATCCCCGATGCCGCCAGCCTGCCCTCGCTGGTGAGCCAGGCCAAATCCGAAGCCAAGGCCGCCTTTGGCGATGATACGGTCTATATCGAAAAATATCTGTCTGAACCGCGCCACATTGAATTTCAGGTGTTTGGCGATGGCCAGGGCGGCGCCGTGCATATGGGCGAACGCGATTGTTCGCTGCAACGCCGCCACCAGAAGGTGTTGGAAGAAGCCCCGTCGCCGGCCCTGGGCCCCGAAGAGCGCGCCCGCATGGGCGAAGTGGTGCGGCAGGCAATTTCCAAGCTGAAATATCGTGGCGCTGGCACCATTGAATTTCTTTGGGAAAATGGCGAATTCTTCTTCATCGAGATGAACACCCGCCTGCAGGTGGAGCATCCGGTGTCGGAAGCCATCACCGGCCTTGATCTGGTGCGTGAGCAGATCCGGGTTGCGGCGGGCATGCCGCTCAGCGTGACACAGGATCAGATCCATTTCGAAGGCCATGCCATCGAATGCCGGATCAATGCCGAAGACCCGGCGACCTTTGTGCCGTCACCCGGTCGCGTCACCGATTTCCACCAGCCCGGCGGCCTGCATGTGCGGGTCGATTCCGCGCTTTACGATGGTTATCGCATCCCGCCTTACTATGATTCGCTGATCGCCAAGTTGATCGTTTACGGTGCCAACCGCGATGAATGTTTGATGCGGTTGCGCCGGGCTCTGGAAGAGTTCGTGATTCATGGGCCAAAAACAACGATTCCGTTGCATCAGGCCCTGATCGAGGACCCGGATTTCCAGGCCGGCGATTATTCGATCAAGTGGCTGGAACGCTGGCTGGCGGCCAAGGCGCAAGCTGCGCAGAATTAAGCGAAATTCCGTCTGGAAATAGGGTTGTGATTGGCGCAAGCTCCGCAGAATGAGCCGTCCGCTGGTCCATCGTCTTGATCCGGACATGCTGCTGCGCGCCTATGCCAGCGGCATTTTCCCGATGGCCGAACGCGCTGACAGCAATGATGTGTTCTGGGTTGAGCCGAAGCGGCGCGGTGTGTTGCCACTGGATGGCTTTCACCTGCCGCGCAGCCTCGCCAAGCTGCTGCGCCAGCAGCGCTTTCGCTTCACCGTGGATCAGGCCTTTGCCGAAGTGCTGGCCGCCTGTGCGCAGCCGGTGCCAGGCCGCAGCGAGACCTGGATCAACCCCATAATTTCAGATGCTTATCTGGCGCTGCACGCAGGCGGACACGCCCATAGTGTCGAGGCCTGGACAGCGGACGGGGCACTTGCCGGCGGGCTGTACGGGGTGCGCCTGGGGGCGGCCTTTTTTGGCGAATCGATGTTCACACGGGCCAGGGATGCCAGCAAATGTTGTTTGGCGGCGCTGGTGGTGCGGCTGCGGCTGGGCGGGTTCAGCCTGCTGGACACGCAGTTTCTCACTGATCACCTCGCAGGCTTTGGCGTGGTGGAGATTTCGGCGCGCGACTATCGGTCCCGGCTGGCGGCGGCGGTGGCGGGATCGGGGGATTTTTTCGTTGATGATGAAGGGCTTGGCAAAACTGCCGGGCCTTCCGGGAAGCGCATCGTGCAGCTTTTGAGCCAGACGTCGTAGCGCGGGTGCGCCATCACGTTGAGGCTGGGGCTTTGGGCGAACAGCCAGCCTGAAAACACCCGCCTGGGCGGGGCATTGCCAAGCTTTTCATCAACTTGCAGGAAGGCGCCATCCAGCTTCGGCCGTTCCCAGGGCGGGGTGGTTTCGCAGGTGCGCGCGGTGATGCGGATGCCGGCGAAATCCACATATTGCCCGGGCTTCAGGCTGAAGCTGCGGCTTTGGCCGGTGCGTTTCGACAGGGCGCCAATCAGCAGAACGCGGTCTTTAACCGGGGTGACGGTGGCCGCTTTTGGCGCATTGGTGGCAATATTCGGGGCCGCCGGTGGCACGGTTGCCGCTTCCTGTGCCCACAATGGCGCACAGACCAGCAGCGCCAGCGCAAAGGCCTTATTTCGGTGGTGCATCAGCGGCCGGCGCCTCCCCGCCGGAGCGGTTTACCACGCTGCCGATCAGGCCCATCAGATCGGGTGCGCCCGAAGTTTCGACGATTTCCTCGCCATCTTTCAGCATCACCGAATCACCGCCGGGGGTGAGGGCGACATAATTGCCCCCAAGCAGGCCTTCCGACGTGATGGCCGCCGAGGAATCGATCGGCAGCTTCAGGGCACGGTCCACCGACACGCGCAGCACCGCCTGATAGGAGCCCGGATCCAGTTCCAGCGCCACCACCCTGCCCACCTTCACGCCGGCCACCTTCACATCTGTGCCCAGGCTGACGCCGGCAATGTTGGGAAAGCGCGCCGTGAGCACGGTGCCATCATTGCCTTCGCCCTGGCCGGTGCGGGCCCAAGCGTAACCGACAAAGCCGGCCGCCGCCAACACGACGAGCAGCCCGATCAGGGCTTCGAGCAGATTGTCCTTGAGCGTGCCGGCCATGGAAATTTCAGGCGTCGGGCGACCAGGCGCGATAATCGCCGGTGGCGGCGGCGCGGGTGCCGCCGGCAATCAGGGCCCCGCGTGGGCTGTGGGCCAGCGCGGTGCCGGTGGCGGTGGGCGTCCACTGGCGCTCCCAAACCCGCGTAACCAGCGGCTTCACGCTCGGCGGTTCGGCCACGGTCTTGTGGATCCACAAATGCCATTCCGGCGGGATGCGGGTGGCTTCGGGCTCGCCGTTGTAGATCACCCAGCGCCGCTGCGCCGCGCCGCTGCCCGACCGATAATAGATATTGCCCTGTTCATCGCGGCCCACTTCCTCGCCATTGCGGGCGGTGAAGATGCGGGTGCCAAGGCCGGGGCCATTCCACCAGGTGAAGATCATCTTGAGCACAGACATGGCAGGCCTTCCTTCGCGCCTGCACAAAACACATTTTGCCGCACCCTTGCAAGCCTTGGGTATCCCTTATGGGCGAACGGGCAAAAAGCGTCTAACGCCGGGGGCCATGACTCAGGGCCCTGTGGTGGCGGCGTGAACCGCGCCCTCACCTTCATCTTCATCACCGTGCTGATCGATGCGATCGGCTTTGGCATCGTGATCCCGGTGTTTCCGCAATTGATCGTGCGCCTGTCGGGCCGGTCGCTGGCCCATGCCGCCGAAGTGTCGGGCTGGATCGCCTTCATGTATGCCAGCATCCAGTTCGTGATGGGCCCGGTGATCGGCGGCCTTTCGGACCGGTTCGGGCGGCGGCCGGTGCTGCTGGCCAGTCTGGCGGCCTTTGCCGCCGATTATGTGGTGATGGCCTTTGCCCCCACCCTGTGGTGGCTGGTGGCGGCGCGGGCGGTGGCCGGCATCACCGGTGCCACCTTCCCCACCGCCTATGCCTATATTGCCGATGTCACGCCGCCAGAAAAGCGCGGCGCCAACTTCGGCGTGATCGGCATGGCCTTTGGCTTTGGCTTCATCATCGGGCCGGCGCTGGGCGGCTTTGTGGCCGGTTATGGCGATGCGGTGCCCTTTCTGGTGTCGGCCGGGCTGGCAGCGGCGAATTTCCTTTATGGCCTGATCGTCTTGCCCGAATCGCTGCCGCCGCCGCGCCGCCGCGCCTTTGAATGGCGCCGGGCCAATCCGGTGGGCGCGCTGCTGCGGCTGAAATCGGCGCATCCGGTGGTGCTGATGCTGGCGGCGACGGTGTTTGTGTGGACCCTGTCGTACCAGTCGCTTTATTCAATCTGGTCCTATCACGGCCAGCTGCGCTATGGCTGGACGCCCGAGCAGGTGGGCTGGAGCCTGGCGGCCGTGGGCCTGACCGGGGCGATCGTGCAGGGCTTTCTGGGCCGCAAGCTGATCCCGCGTTTTGGCCAGCGCCGCATCATCTGGCTGGGCATCATGTCGGCGGTCGCTGGCTATTCCATCTATGCCGCCGCCGATGTGGGCTGGATGATCTATGTCGGTATTGCGGTTTCGGCAGCCCAAGGCCTGGTGTTCCCCTGTTTGCAGGGCCTGATGTCGGCCGAGATCCCGCCGGCCGAGCAGGGCGAGCTGCAGGGTGCGGTGGCATCGATCCAGAGCCTTTCGGCCATTGTTGGCCCGCCGTTGATGACAACCGTGTTCGCGCGCTTTTCGGCCGAGGGCGCAGCAATCCATGCCCCGGGCGCGCCATTCATCGTGTCGCTGATGTTCGTGGCGGTCACGGCCATGCTGTATTTCCGCGCCCAGGCGCCGCGCCAGGCCGTGCCGGCCGAATGACGGCAGACGGCTGCAGCGGGGTTGTTTCTGCGGCGCAGCATGGGTATCACAAGGCCATGCAACAGGGTGGCGGCGGCAGCAACGCAGTGGGGGAATCCGGCTTTGGCCGGCGGCAGTTTCTGGCAACGTCGGCATCGCTGGCGGTGGTGTCTGGCCTGGTGACGGCCGGCAGCCCGGCGGCGGACTCCGATGGGGTTTCGCCGGGTGCGGCGCAGCCGCTGGAGCCGGGCTGGGTCATCCGTGATGGCTGGGTGCTGCCGGTGAGCGATCTTTGACATGCTGATCGATCTGAACGCCATCCCGAAAGACCGGGTCTATGATCTGTGCGTGATCGGCGGTGGGCCGGCCGGCATTGCCGTGGCCCGCCAGGTGGCCGCGCGCGGCAAATCGGTGATCGTGCTGGAAGCCGGCGCGATGGAGGTGGATGAACGCAGCCAGCAGAATTTTCGTGGCCGGGTGATCGGCAACGCGTTTTTCGATCTGGAATATGCCCGCATCCGCGCCTTTGGCGGTTCCACCGCGCATTGGGGCGGGCAGGGCCGCCCGCTGGACCCGATTGATTTTGCCGCCAAACCCTGGGTGCCGGAAGCGACCTGGCCGATCGACCGCGCGGCGATGGACCCTTATTTGCGCCCGGCGATGGATTTCCTGAACTTCAAGGACACGTATCGCACCGAGCAATTGGGCGATGGCATGCAGAAAATGGGGTTCAAGATCGTCAATCCGCCCCCGCATCTGGGCCAGTTGCACATCGAGGAGTTCAAGGCATCCAAGGCCATCACCCTGGTGCTGAAGGCCAATCTGACCGGCCTGGTCACCGATGGCCAGAAGGTGCAATCGGTGGAAGTGCAGAGTTATGACCGGGAGCGGGCCACCGTTCATGCCCGGGATTTCGTGTTTGCCATGGGCGGCATCGAAAACAGCCGGTTGCTGCTGCACTTCAACAACAGCAACAAGGGCCAGTTGGTGAAGGCGCCGCAAGCCCTGGGCCGATACTGGATGGAGCATCCGAATTTCACCATCGGCGAGGCCGTGGTGCCCGCCGGCACCGAAAAGGTGCGCGTTTATGGCATGGTGCCCAATGCCATGCGTGATGCCCGGGTGCTGAATTGCGGCATCATGGTGCATCCGGTGCCCACCGGCAGCCGCATGCGCACCATCGCTCGCCAACTGGCCTGTGTGGCCCCGGCGCTGGGCAGTTGGGTGTATGAACAGATGGACCGGCAATTGGTGTGCGCCGAACAGGTGCGCGCCATGTGGGAACAGGAACCGCGCGCCGTCAACCGCGTCGCCCTTGACGCCAAGGCCCGCGACCAGTTCGGCATTCCCCAGACCGAACTGCACTGGACGCTTTCGGATATGGACCGGGCCACGGTGAAGGCGCATGCGCTGCGCTATGCCCAGCATGTCGCGCGGTCTGGCCAGGGCCGGGTGAAGATTTTCGATTGGGTGCTCAACGGCGGGCCGCTGCCCGAAAATGACGAGAAGATCAGCTGGCACCACATGGGCGGCACCCGCATGAGCCGCAGCGCCGAAACCGGCGTGGTGGACGCCGATTGCAAAGTGTGGGGGCAGGAAAATCTGTTCATCGCCGGATCGTCGGTCTTCCCGTCGGGCGGCTGGGTGAACCCGACGCTGTCGATCGTGCAACTTGCCCTGCGGCTGGGCGATCATCTGGCCGCCCGGCCGGCCTGACGCTCTTTTCTTTTCGCGGCGACTGGGCCATGGGCAAGGCATGAACCTCGCCCGCTTTCCCCGCCGCCGCTACACCAACGGCTTCACACCGATCGAAGCCATGCCGCACCTGTCTGGCCTGCTGGGCTGTGATTTGTGGATCAAGCGCGATGATCTGCTGGGCCTGGCCGGCGGCGGCAACAAGACCCGCAAGCTGGAATTTCTGGTCGCCGATGCGTTGGCCCAGGGTGCCGACACGCTGATCACCGTGGGTGCGCCGCAATCCAACCATTGCCGCCTCACGCTGGCTGCGGCGGCCAAGGAAGGCCTGGCCTGCCGGCTGGTGATTGAAGAGCGGGTGGCGGGCAGCTTCAGCCCCGACGCACTGGGCAACAATCTGTTGTTTGATCTGATGGGCGCGCAAAGCATCCGCATGGTGAAGGCCGGCAGCGATCTGGCCGCCGAACTGGCCGAAGAAGCCGCTGCGGTGACGGCGGCCGGGCGCAAACCCTATGTGATCGTGGGCGG
>Ga0075154_10002175_pt1 | contig 12988 bp, 11 predicted proteins | sample JI71714BDNA_FD_70965 | JGI IMG/M metagenome (GOLD analysis project Ga0075154, IMG submission 70965) | Wastewater effluent complex algal communities from Wisconsin, to seasonally profile nutrient transformation and Carbon sequestration -... | ecosystem: Engineered > WWTP > Effluent > Algae... | reverse complement strand
GGTGAAGCGCTTGTAGCTGTTGACGTAGGGCGCAAGGAACGCGGTGATGTCGCGGGCGTGGTGGAGTTGTCCCGCGAGGTAGTGCTTCATCAGGTCGGACATGCCGTGGCCGTCCGCCTTGTCTGCGAAGCTGGCCTTGCCGTCCAGCGACCACAGCGACTGGTGGATGTGGCTGGACGACCCCGCGCGGCGGTGGTCGTATTTGGCCATGAACGTCACCGACTTGCCCTTGGCCCAGGCGATTTCCTTGATCGCGTTCTTGATGATGACGTGGTTGTCGGCGGTGTCCAAGGCGTCGGAGTACTTGTAGTTGATCTCCTCCTGCCCCGCCTCGGCCTCGCCCTTCGAATTCTCGACCGGGATCCCCGCGCCATAAAGCCCGTTGCGCACGGCGCGCATCACGTCTTCTTCCTTGGTGGTCTGGAAGATGTGGTAATCCTCGTTGTAGCCGCCCACGGTGCGCAGGGCGTTAAGGCCCCCGTCGCGCAGGTTCTCGTAGGAATTCTCGAAGATGTAGAACTCAAGCTCGGTTGCCATCATCGGCTCGAACCCCAGCGCGCGGGCACGGGCGACCTGGGCTTTCAGGATCGACCGGGGCGCGTGGGGAACGTCGTGGTGATGGTGGTCCTGCGTGTCGCCAAGGACCAGCGCGGTCCCCGGCAGCCAGGGCAGGCGGCGCAGGGTCGATAGGTCGGGCTTCAGCGCATAGTCGCCATAGCCGGTTTCCCAGCTGGAGCTCTTGTAGCCCTGAACCGTGTTCATCTCCATGTCGACAGTCAGGAGATAGTTGCAGCAGTGGGTTTCTTCCCAGCCGCCGTCGATGAAGAACTGCGCGTGAAAGCGCTTGCCCATCAAGCGGCCCTGCATGTCGATGCCAGCCGCGATCACAGTGTCGATCTCGCCGGATTTCACGGCTTTTTTCAGTTCGTCTAGGGTCAGATTACCGGGCATGTGGCGCCTCTTTCAAATGTCGGAAGGGGGGAAGGGCCTTGGGCCCCGCAGTGGCAGATGCGCAAACCTCGACGCTCCGCCGAATTCAGGCTTGCGCGGCCAGCAGGGGCCGCCGCAGGTGTCTTGCGGCTCGGACCGCATCTGATCAATCTCCCCGGCTCGCGTGCATCGTGGCGCGCGAATTTGATCAATTAATCACCTGTCAGGGCGTTTCCGCAACCCCTTCCTGTTGTGGCCCGCGCGCGCCCATCACCGCGTTCAGTGCCACAGCGGCCAGCAGCACCCCACCGCCGATGAAGGTGGCGGCGCTCGCCGTCTCGCCAAGGACGAGGAAGACCCAGATCGGGGCCAGCAGAACCTCGACCAGCGACAGTAGGGTCAACTGGGCGGCGGGTATCACCTTGGACCCCAGAGTGTAGGCGACCATGCCAAGCGCGAGGACCGCCATGCCCATGCTGATCGAGACCCCCATGTCCCAGACAGAGACCGGGATCGGCAAGCCTTGCAGCGCGAGGATGATCCCGGCCGTGAGGACCGAGAACACCGCGCCCAGCATCGACACGGGCAGCATGTCGCCGACCTTGCCCCAGCGCAATGCCACCGAAAACGCCCCGAACCCGGCGGCCGACAGGAGGGCGGCAAGGTTTCCGTGAAGGGCACCCATCTCCAGCCCCTCGCGGACCATCAGGTACATGCCGAAGACAGCGAGGCCGATGGCCGCCCAGGTCCAGGTCCCGACCCGTTCGCCAAGAATGATCCAGCCCAGGACGGCGGCGACGAAGGGCGAGGCGGTGAACAGGAACACGGCATTGGCGACGGTGGTCGACTGGATGGCATAGATCGCGCCAGCAAAGGCGAAGACGAGGCCAAAGGCACCCACGGTACCGGCGAGGCCGATGCGGCGGATCGAGGTGAAAGGTCTGCCGCCCGAGGTCCAGACCGTGAAGGCGAAGAGGACAGGCACCACGCCAAGCGACCGCCAGAAGAGGATGTGCCAGACCGACGCGTCCTCGATCTGACGCAGCATCAGGCCCATCAGCGACCAGATCGCCCCCGCAGCCACCACCAGCGCCACACCTTGCCCGTACCGCATTGCCGCACCTCATCCTGTGACAGTGCTGACATGGAGGAACGGTTCCGGCTGTCCCGTTCGCGACCTGTGCCGGTCAGTAGCCGCGCGCTCGGTCGACGAGGTGGCGCAGGGGCTCGCCCGCCTCGCCGCGACGGATGTTCTCGGCAATGACGCGCGAGGCGGTGATGGCGCGGGTGTCCGCAGCGATGTGGGGGGTGACGGTGACGCGGGGGTGTGTCCAGAACGGGTGGCCCTGTGGCAGGGGTTCCACCCGGAAGACGTCCAGCGTGGCATGGCCAATGTGGCCCGCGTCCAGCGCGGCAAGAAGGGCGTCGTCGTCGATCAGTGGGCCGCGACCGGGGTTCAGGATCACGGCACCACGCGGCAGCAGGGCAAGACGTTCGGCGTTGAGGAGGTTCTCGGTGTCCGGCGTCTTGGGCAGGAGAGTGATCAGGATCTGTGCGTTCGACAGCGCCATCCGCAATCCGTGTTCGCCGTGCAGTTGGCCGGGCTTTTCGGTACGGCTCCAGCCGGTGACGGGAAAGTTCAGCGCCCGCAGCGCCTCGGCGCAGGCTGATCCAAGTGCCCCCATCCCGAGGATCGTCACCGGCCGTTCGCGGGCGAGGGGCGGGCAGGTCGGGTCCCAGATGTGGCCGGGGTTCACGATATGGCGGTCCATCCCGAGGTGGTGGCGCAAGGTGTGGCCGACGACCCATTCCACCATCCCCTCCGTCAGGCCGGGGTCGACCATCCGGGTCAGGGGCTGGGTGAGGGTCGGGTTGCCGACGATCCGCTCCACCCCGGCCCAGAGGTTCAGGACGGCTTTCGTCCGGGTGTAGGGGGTGAAGTCCTGCAAGGGAGAGGCGGGGGCATAGACGATGTAGTCGACCTTTGCCGGGTCGGCTTCGGTGACGAGGGTGGCGTCGGTGATCCCGGCTTCGGCCAGGGCGGCGGGGAGGGTGTCCTGGTATTCCGGCCAGAGCGAGGGAGCGGCGAAAAGGATGAGGGGCATGGGGCGTCTCGATGTGTCCACGGAGGACGGATTTCCGGGGTGAGGGATTTCAACAGGTTGGGCGCGGACGTTAGGGGTTTGTCAAGGTTTTACCGCGCAGGGGTGGTTTGCCGAGCCCCGGAATTTTCGAAAATTCCGGTTCGATCTCTTCGAAGAAATCGGGGCCTAGCCACCCGCCGTCAGGGCCGCATTCACAGCCAGCGCCAGGATGCAGGTGTTGTAGAAGAAGCTTGCGACACCATGCACCAGCACCGCGCGGCGGAGGGGGCGGGTGGCGACCTCGACGTCGGAGACCTGGGCGGTCATGCCGATGGTGAAGCTGGCATAGAGGAAATCCCAGGCGTCGGGGTCCTCTGCGCCGGGGAACTGGAAGGCCGCGACCGGGCTGCGGTAGTGCAGATGCGCGTAGTGAAAGCCCGCCAGCACATGGATCGTCGCCCAGCCCAGCGGCAGGCTGACCAGGGCCGCCAGACGGGCAACAAGGCTGCTGCCCTCGGCGTTCATCACCAGGAAGATCGCGGTGACGCTGGCAAGGGTCGCGACCAGCACCAGCAACAGGATCAGCGGCAGACCCTCATCCTCGACCTCGGCATGGCGGCGCAGATCGTCCGGCTTCAGCGTTCCCGCCAGGGCCAGCATCAGCCCGAGGTAAAGCAGGAAGAACGCATTCACCCCGGCCAGAAGGCTGAAGACGCCCGGGACACCCAGGCCCCACACGGCCAGACCGACGCCGGTGCCACTGGCGAAGGCCGCAAGAAAGCGCAGATGCCGGGCGGCCAGGCCAGTCACGGTCATGCCTCACCTGGGCCTGTGCACATGCGCGCTTTGCACCAGCCCGAAGCCCACCAGAAGCACCATCATCGCCGAACCACCGTAGGACAGCAGGGGCAGCGGAACCCCCACGACCGGGGCCATGCCCATCACCATCGACAGGTTCACCGCGATGTAGAAGAAGAAGTTCGCGGCGACTCCGACGATCAAGAGCGCCGAGAACCTGTCGCGGTTCTGGAAAGCCGCCACCAGGCAGAATCCGATGATCAGCGCATAGAGGCCGAGGAGCGAGAAGGCACCGATGAAACCGAATTCCTCGGCCAGCGTGGTGAAGATGAAGTCGGTGTGCTTTTCCGGCAGGAAGTTCAGCCGGCTTTGCGTGCCCTGCATGAAGCCCTTGCCGCTCCACCCGCCTGACCCAAGGGCGATCTTGGCCTGGATGATGTTGTAGCCCGCGCCGAGGGGGTCGGCGGCAGGGTCAAGGAAGGTATCGATCCTCTTGTACTGGTAGTCGTGCAGGAACTGCCACGGGGTGCCGCGCAGGGTGAAGACCCCCACGATCACCGAAACGCCAAGGCCGATCACCACGCCGAAATACCAAAGACTGACCCCCGCCGCGAACATCACCGTTCCCCCGGCAAGGATCAGCATCAGCGAGGTGCCAAGGTTCGGCTGCATCAGCACCAGGACCGTCGGCGTCACGATCATCAGCACCGGCAGCAGAACGTAGAGCGGGCGGGAAACAAGCTTGGGGTCGAGCCAGTCGTAATAGACCGCCAGCAGCATGACCAAGGTGAACTTCATCATCTCCGAGGGTTGGAGGCGGATGAACCCGAGGTCGATCCAGCGTTGGGCACCCATGCCGACGGTGCCGAAGAATTCGACCACGATGAGAAGAAGGAAGGCCACGATGTAGGCCGCCCCGGACATCGAGCGCCAGAACCAGATCGGCGTCAGCGCCACCATGAACATCAGCACCATGCCGATGCCGAAGCGCTGCATCTGCGGGCGCGCCCAGGTTTCGATATTGCCGCCCGCGATGGAATACAGCATCAGGAATCCGACCGAGGCGACGGCGGTGATCAGAAGGACTAGCGGCCAGTTCATGTAGAGGATCTTGCGGATCCCCGTGGGCGCAAACTTGACGCGATATTCCAGGAAACTCATCGCCGCGGCCTCAGGTTTCGGTCTTCACGGGCGGCTGCCCGGTGATCGGGTCGCGGAGCGGCAGTTCCTTCAGCATGGTTTCGATCCGGCCGCGCTGGCTGGCGGGGTAGGCCTCCAGCGAGGGCAGACCGTCCGACATGCAGCGCAGGATCACGTCCCGGGCGATGGGAGCGGCAGCGGTGGACCCGCCGCCACCATGTTCCACCACCACGGCCACCGCATAGCGCGGGGCGTCAAAGGGAGCGAAGCCGACAAAGAGCGCGTGGTCGCGCCGGTTCCACGGCAGGTCGTCGTTCGAGATCACGCCAGCCTCACGCTCGGCCTTGGAGATGTTGCGGACCTGGCTGGTTCCGGACTTGCCCGCGAAGATCATCGTCGGGTCGACGACGCGGCTGGATTTCCCGGTGCCGTGTTCGCCGTTCACCACCTCGTTCATGCCGCCGCGCACCGCGGCAAGATATTCGGGGGGCACATCCAGCGGCGGGGCGTCGACGACCGGCAGTTCCTTGTCGTTGACCATCCGCACCAGACGCGGGGCGACCGCCCTGCCACTGGCAATGCGCGCGGTCATCACCGCCAGTTGCAGCGGCGAGGCGAGCACATAGCCCTGCCCGATCGAGGCGTTGATCGTGTCGCCGATCCGCCATTCCTGCTTGTGACGCTCAAGCTTCCATTGCTTGTCGGGCATGTTGCCTTCGGTCACGGCGGACATCGGGATGTCGAACTTCTGTCCAAGCCCCAGGCGACGGCCCATATCGGCGATCTTGTCGATGCCGACCTTCTGCGCGACCTCGTAATAATAGACGTCACAGCTTTCGGCGAGGCTGCGCTCCAGCCGGACGGTGCCGTGACCGCCGCGTTTCCAGCAGTGGAAGCGGCGTTCGCCGAATTCGATGTATCCGGGGCAACTGACCTTGGTCTCGGGCGTGACGAGCCCTGCCTCCAGCGCGGCCAGGGCCGTGACCATCTTGAAGGTCGAGCCCGGCGGATAGGCGCCCGAGACGGTCTTGTTGGCCAGCGGGCGGTGGTCGTTCTCGGTCAGCGCCTGATAGTCGGTGTGACTGATCCCGCGCACGAAAAGGTTCGGATCGAAGGACGGGGCCGAGGCGATGCAGATGATGTCGCCGTTGGTCACGTCGAGCACCACGACGGCGGCGCTTTCCTCGCCCAGGCGGACCTGGGCAAAGTTCTGGATGTCGGCGTCGATGGTCAGCCGGATGTCGAGACCCGGGTCGCCCTCCTGCCGTTCCAGTTCGCGCATCACGCGGCCGGCGGAGTTCACCTCGATCCGCTTGGTTCCGGCCTCGCCGCGCAGGGTGTCTTCCATCCACTTTTCGACCCCGATCTTGCCGATCTGGAATTTGGGGATCTTCAGCAGGGGGTCGGGGTTCTGCAATCCCTCCAGGTCCTTCTCGGACACCGGGCCAACATAGCCGACGACATGGGCAAAGTCGGTGTCCAGCGGGTAGCGGCGGGACATGCCGACTTCCGGAACCACGCCGGGCAGGGCCGGGGCGTTCAGTGCGACCTTGGAGAAATCGTCCCAGCTCAGACGCTCTGACACGGTGACGGGGACGAAGGCCGAGAGGGAATTCACCTCGTCGATGGATTGCTGCATCTCTTCGGCAGTCATCGGGATGATGCTGGCCAGCCGCCGCATGACCAGATCGACATCGCCCGCCGCCTCGCGGGTGATGACGACGCGGTAGTTCTGTTCGTTGCCGGCGATGACCTTGCCGTTGCGGTCCTGGATCAACCCGCGCACCGGGGGAATCAGGCGGATGTTGATGCGGTTTTCCTCGGCCAGCAGCTTGAATTCGTCGGCCTGGTCAACCTGCAGATAGCGCATCCGCGCGCCAAGGACGGCGATCATCGCCCCCATCGCGCCGCCCAGCAGCAGGGTGCGGCGGTTCAGGCGCTGGTTGCTCTCCTCGCTGTCGCGGGCCGTCCGTCTCACAGCCGTCTCCCGAAATTGTCCACTTCGCCGGTCGCGGGCTTGCGCAGGTCAAGGGCAAGGCGCGACAGACCTACCACCACCGGATAGACCGCGATCGACCACAACACCTGAACGATGGCAAAGCCGAAAGGGGCTTGCGGCACGAAGGCAAGGCCAAGGGTCAGCCGGTAGACCAGCATCATGCCCAGCATGACGCCCGAGACCAAGAGCCATTCGACCACGAAACTTAACTCTCGCGTGAGCGCGACGCGACCGCGCAGGAATTCGGTGGCGATGATCACGATGGCCGTCCAGAGGCCGGGGGGCCGCATCAGGATCAGGTCTTCGGCAAGGATCACCAGAAGGATCAGCGGCATCGGCAGGAAATCGGGCCGCCGGACAATCCAGGCCATGATCACGCAGATCAGAAGGTCGGGGCCGGGCAGGGCGCCCGGCGCGTTGCCAAGCGGCAAGAGCCGGATGAACAGCAGCCCGATCGCCACGGCCAGAAAGAGACCACGGAAGATCCAGTGCTCCTGGCGCCAGAACTCAATCACTGGGGGCGGCCTCCGGTTCGGCAGGGCCTTCGGTTGCGCCCGAGCCCGCTTCCTCGACGTTGCCGCCCTCGGTCGGGGCGGGCTGGGCGCTTGCGGCGGCTTCGGCCGCTTCCGTGCTGGTGTCTGGCAAGGGCGACGTCGCAGGCGGTGCAACAAGGCTGCCGGGATCGGTGATCGGCAAGAGGTTGTGGCTGCGCAGGACGCGGAGGAATTCGAGACGCTGGAAGTCGGCGGCCAGCACGACGCGAAGCCGCTTGTCTGTTCCAAGCGCCACCTGTCCGACCAGAAGCCCAGCCGGGAAGACCTCGCCATCGCCCGAGGTCACGACCCGGTCTCCGGGACGCACCTCGTCGGTGTCCTCGATGAATTCCAGCGGCGGCAGGGGCGAGTTGTCGCCGGACAGAAGCGCCTTCTGGCCCGAGGGCTGGATCGTCACCGGGATGCGGCTGTTGCTGTCAGTCACCAGGATGACCCGTGCCGTGCGCTCGCCCACACCCGAAATCCTGCCCACCAGCCCGATCCCGTCCATCGTCGCCCAGCCGTCGCGGATCCCGTCACGCTCGCCCACGTTCAGGAGGACCGATTGCCGGAACGGGCTGCCGCTGTCGGCCATCACCACCCCAGTCACATGCGTCAGCTTCGGGTCCAGCCGCACCTTGTTCAGGTCCAGAAGCCGCGCGTTCTTCTGTTCCAGCTGCAACGCGGCCTCTTTCCAGGCCTTCATCTGCTGAAGCTCGCGCTTCAACTCCTGGTTCTGCTCGTAGATGCGGGTGTAACTTTGAAAGTCGTCGATCATGCCGGCGACCATCGTCACCGGCTTCATCGCCCAGTCGAAATTCGGCACCACCGCGTCGATCAGCGCCGCGCGAAACCGCTCCACGCGGGGGCTGTCGATGCGCCAGAGGATGAAAAACGCCAGCAGAACCAGCACCGCCAGCCAGACAAGCAAGCGGCGCAGGGGGCGCGAGTATTCCTCGGGGGCGGTGCGGTTCTTGGCCAAAGGTCAGACTTCCTTCGCCGCAGGGGCGCGGGCTCAGGTATCGTAGTCGATCACATGCCGAAGCTGTTTCTCGTATTCCAGCGCTTTCCCGGTGCCGAGAGCAACACAATTCAGTGACTCGTTGGCCACCGAGATCGACAGGCCGGTCTGTTCGCGCAACGACAGGTCCAGCTCGCCCAGAAGTGCCCCGCCCCCGGTGAGCATGACGCCCCGGTCGACGATGTCCGCCGCAAGGTCCGGCGGCGTCGCTTCCAGCGCCTGCATCACCGCGTCGCAGATCTGCTGGACAGGTTCGGCCAGCGCTTCGGCGACCTGGGCCTGGTTGATCTCGGTTTCCTTTGGCACGCCGTTCAGAAGATCGCGGCCCCGGATGGTCATCGAGGACCCGCGCCCGTCGTCGGGCATCCGCGCCGTGCCGATGGAGGTCTTGATCCGTTCGGCCGTGCTTTCGCCGATCAAGAGGTTCTGGTGCCGCCGCAGGTAGTTCACGATGGCTTCGTCCATCCGGTCGCCGCCGACGCGGACCGAGCGCGCATAGACGATGTCACCCAAGCTCAGGACCGCGACTTCCGTGGTGCCGCCGCCGATGTCGACGACCATGTTGCCGGTCGGTTCGGTGATCGGCATCCCCGCGCCGATGGCCGCCGCGATGGGTTCCGCGATCAGCCCTGCCCGCTTGGCGCCCGCCGACAAGACCGACTGCCGGATTGCCCGCTTTTCCACCGGGGTCGCGCCATGCGGCACGCAGACGATGATCTTGGGTTTCGAGATGGTGGACCGCTTGTGAACCTTGCGGATGAAATGCTTGATCATCTCTTCCGCCGCCTCGAAGTCGGCGATGACCCCATCGCGCATCGGGCGGATCGCCTCGATGGTGCCGGGCGTCCGGCCCAGCATCAGCTTGGCATCCTCGCCCACGGCCAGGACCTGCTTCTTGCCGTCCTTGTTGTGATAGGCCACGACCGAAGGCTCGTTCAGGACGATGCCTTTGCCACGGATGTAGACCAGCGTGTTCGCGGTCCCGAGGTCGATAGCCATGTCCGACGAAAACAGGCTTGGGAAGAAAGCCATGGGTAGTCCTTCAGCAATAGATAACGCCCCGACTCGGGGGGTCCGACGGGGCGCCTTCTTATAGAGGCATGGGGGCAAGAAGCGAAAGCCCTGCAGGAGTCAATCCGCGCACTTCCGCGTGCTTGCATAAATGCGATCTTCTGTCCGCTTCTGTCGCCAGAACTTCGGGCTTCCTTGTACTAATACGATATGTCAGCTTCGAACCGGGCGCAGGGTGGGGGACAGCATGTCTGGTGTTTCGGGTCGCGTGGCCCTTGTGACTGGGGCTGGGGCTCTTGGGGGAATCGGTTTCGCCACCGCCCGGGCTCTGGCCGCCGCAGGGGCAAGGGTGGCTGTGACGGCAACCAGCGCCCGCATCCACGATCGCGGACGAGTCCTCTCGGCCCTCTCGCATGTCGCCGACTTGACCAGCCCGTCCCAGGTCGCCGACCTGTTCGCCGCAGTCGAGGACCGGCTGGGGCCGGTGGAAATCCTGGTGAACAACGCCGGAATGCTGCAGTCCGGCAAGTCTGTCGAGGATGCCCTTGTGGCGCAGATCAGCGATGGCGACTGGGCGCATCACATGGCGCTGAACCTGAACACGACCTTCCACTGCTGTCGCGCTGCCCTGCCGGGGATGGCTGCGCGCGGGTTCGGCCGGATCGTCAACATCGCCTCTGTCACCGGGCCGCTCGTCACCTTCGCCGGAGCCGCGGGCTATGCCACTGCCAAGTCTGCGGTCGCGGGGCTGACAAGGTCGATCGCGCTGGAATACGGACCGCACGGGGTGACTTGCAACGCCGTCCTGCCGGGCTGGATCGCCACCGAAAGCCAGACCGACGCGGAGGCGCGGGCCGGCCTTGCCACGCCCGTCCGTCGCTCGGGAACCCCGGGGGAAGTCGCCGCCTGCGCGCTGTTCCTTGCGTCCGACGCGGCCTCCTACGTCACCGGCACGATGTTGGTTGTGGACGGCGGCAATGTGCTGCAAGACATGAAGGGATGATTGACCCCTCTTTCCTGCCCGGCGTTCCTGCCGAAGCCGTGCTTGCCGCGCTGCGCCGCGCCCCGGGAAATGAGCTTGCCTCCGGCAAGTTTGACAGTCCCGAGTCGTCGGCGGCCTTGGTCGCGAATGCCTTCGGCTGGTTCCTCGGTCGGCCAAGGGCCCTGCCGCCCCTGCCAGGCGTGCCGATGGGGCAGCCCGAAGAGGTCGAGATCGAAGCCGAGATGCGGTTTCCCTGGTCGGGCGGGAGGCATCCCTGGATGGACGCCGCGATCACCACGGCGACGACTCTGGTGGGTGTCGAGTCCAAGCGCTACGAGCCCTACCGCCCCGGCAAGGCCTCCAGCTTTTCCGAGGCCTATGACAGCCGCGACTGGGGCAAAGGCATGGCCCGTTTCACCGCGATGCGGAAGGCGCTGGTCGAGGGCCGGCAGGCGTATCGCAGCCTCGATGCCGTGCAGCTGGTGAAACATGCCTACGGGTTGAAGACCCAAAGCGTGAAACGGGCACGGGGGGCGGTGCTGGTCTACCTCTATGCCGAGCCTGCAGAATGGGCGAGTGGCAAGCCGGTGTCGCCAGACGCCATCGCCCGCCATCGGGCCGAGGTCGCCGACTTCGCCCGCGCCGTCCGGGGCGACGATGTGACCTTCGTGACCCTGCGTTGGTCGGACCTCTTGTCCCAGTGGTCAAGGGAACCCGCGCTTTTTGCGCATGCCACCGCCTTGAGGGGCTGGTTCGGTGCGCTCTAGGCGGGCCCATCCTGCCCAAGGCTGCCGAACCCGGCGGTCAATCCGTTGATCCCATGCAGTCGTCCCCGTTGCCCAGGCGCGGGCAACGGGGAGTTCCGCTACTCGCCGTGATAGCTGACGGTCTTCACATCCTCACCCGGCGCGGTCTTCTGACGCCGGATGATCAGGCGGTTCAGCGCGTTGATATAGGCCTTGGTTGAGGCGACGATGGTGTCGGTATCGGCCGAGGACCCGGTCACGATCCGCCCCTCCTCCTCCAGCCGGACACTGACGGTGGCCTGCGCGTCGGTCCCTTCGGTCACGGCATGGACCTGGTAGACCTGCAGCCGCGCCTTGTGCGGGAAGAGCATCTTCACGCAGTTGAAGGCCGCATCGACCGGGCCGTCGCCTGTGGCGTCGATGTGGTGGTCGGTGCCGTCGATGGTCAGGATCATGTCGGCCTCTTGCGGGCCTTCCGTGCCGCAGACGACCCGCAGCTTCTTCAGCTGGAGGTATTCGTAGGCGTCGTTGGTCTGCTCATCCGAAACCAGCGCGATCAGGTCGTCGTCGTAGATTTCCTTCTTGCGGTCAGCGAGGGATTTGAAGCGGACGAAGACGTCGTTCAGCTGGTTGTCGGCCAGATCGAAGCCCAGTTCCTTCAGCTTCGAGCGCAAGGCGGCGCGGCCGGAGTGCTTGCCCATCGCGATGTTCTTCGCGGTCAGGCCGATGTCTTCGGGCCGCATGATCTCGAAGGTCTGGACGTTCTTCAGGACCCCGTCCTGGTGGATGCCGGATTCGTGCAGGAAGGCGTTCTTGCCGACGATGGCCTTGTTGAACTGGACCGGGAAGCCGGAAACCTGGGAGACGCGGCGGCTGAGGTTCATGATCTTCGTCGTGTCGATCCCGGTCTGGAACGGCAGGATGTCGTTGCGGACCCGCATCGCCATCACGACCTCTTCCAGCGCCGTATTGCCCGCGCGTTCGCCGAGGCCGTTGATCGTGCATTCGATCTGCCGTGCCCCCGCTTCCACGGCGGCCAGCGCGTTCGCGGTCGCCATTCCGAGGTCGTTGTGGCAGTGGGTGGCGAAGATGATCTGGTCGGCGCCGGGGACGCGTTCCAGGAGCATCCGGATGATCTTGGCCGACTCCATCGGGTAGGTGTAGCCGACGGTGTCGGGGATGTTGATCGTCGTCGCCCCGGCCTTGATCGCGATTTCGACGACGCGGCAGAGGTAGTCGTGCTCGGTCCGGGTCGCGTCCATCGGGGACCACTGGACGTTGTCGCAGAGGTTCCTCGCGTGGGTCACCGTCTCGTGGATCCGCTCGGCCATCTGGTCCATGTCGAGGTTCGGGATCGCGCGGTGGAGGGGGGAGGTGCCGATGAAGGTGTGGATGCGCGGGGAGCGGGCGTGCTTCACGGCCTCCCAGCAGCGGTCGATGTCCTTGAAGTTCGCGCGGGCGAGGCCGCAGATGGTGCTGGTTTTCGCCCGCTTCGAGATTTCACTGACGGCGGCGAAGTCGCCTTCGCTGGCGATGGGGAAGCCGGCCTCGATGATGTCGACGCCCATCTCGTCGAGGAGGCCGGCGATCTCCAGCTTTTCCTCGTGGGTCATGGTCGCGCCGGGGCTCTGCTCGCCGTCGCGGAGGGTGGTGTCGAAGATGACGACTTTATCTTGGGTCATGGTGGGGTCCTTTTCTTAGCTTTGCCTGGGGGAGCGCTGGTCACCTCTGAGCGGTCGCGCCC
>Ga0075154_10002174_pt1 | contig 12988 bp, 9 predicted proteins | sample JI71714BDNA_FD_70965 | JGI IMG/M metagenome (GOLD analysis project Ga0075154, IMG submission 70965) | Wastewater effluent complex algal communities from Wisconsin, to seasonally profile nutrient transformation and Carbon sequestration -... | ecosystem: Engineered > WWTP > Effluent > Algae... | reverse complement strand
TTTTTGGGCACAAACTGAGACATGGCGTCAACCAACGGATTCCCGACATATTCAACTGAATGAAAATGATGTTTTTTGAAGAACTCCACTTCAAAAGGGAATATACAGAACAAATGATCTATTTTTTGTGGGAAACTTTTCACTCGGCCTGTGTTCCATGCCCAAACTTTGGGGGCAATATAATAAAATACACGATAGCCTTGTTTTTTTGCCCAAGCTGCTATGCGCAGATTAAAACCAGAATAATCGATTAAAATGAGCGCATCGGGTTGGAAGACGTTAATTTGGGACTTGCAGGTAGTTGTCAACCTATAGATTGTAGGCAGATTTTTCACAACCTCCCAAAAACCCATAAAGGCGAGGGATTTGATCGAAACGAGCACATCCATTCCTTCTTTTTCCATTTGATCGCCTCCCCATCCTTGCACTTGGGCCTGAGGATCGTGGGTACGGATGGCGTGAATCAGGTTACTCCCGTGCAAGTCACCCGATCGTTCTCCGGCGATCAAAAAATATTTCATGAGGCATGCAGTTCACCACGGTATTCCACAAAATGATTGGCGGTTTCAACCAATTTCAATTGGTACAAACTAACCCCATATTCTTTGGCGAGCACAGGTTGTAGAATACCCCAAATGGCTAAGATAAAATTTTCGGTACTTGGGAGTTGTCCGGCTAAAAATGGTACATCCTCATTTAAATAGGAATGGTCCACCAAATCAATGATTTCTCTTTTAACCAATTGACTTAAGGTCTTGAGATCCATGACAAAGCCCGTATCGGGATTTACTGTACCCGATACAGTCACGAATAATTCCCAATTATGGCCGTGCAAACGGGAACAAGGCCCGAAAAGGTTAAAATTTTGCTCAGGTGTCCAATCTGCACGATAGAGACGGTGGGCCGCATTGAAGGTTTCGCGACGAGTTATGTACAACATTCGTTTCAATTCTTTTCACAAAATTACGATACCCCTTGTATTTTCCCAAAAAAGCCGAATGCGCGACTGAAAACAAGGTAAATTATCTCGTTTTTGTCCAATTTATCCTTTTGATTATTCAGCTCGTACCTTAAGATAATCTGTAAATTTGTGAAAACGATTCCACATGATTTGGATATACGCTGCACATGGTTTGATAGGTCAAGCCTTAGTATCCTATTTGGCGGACCAACTTTCTCCTGAAACGCTTTACTTAGTTTCGGAAACGAATCCTTCCGCAGCTGAAGTGTCTTCTGCTGAGGGGATTTCGTGGTTACAACGGCATGCTCATGAGGTAGAATTTTGTCTTTTTCTTGCGAATGAAAAATCCTCTTGGCTTGCGCAAAATAGTCAGAGTTCCCAAGCTGCCTTTAAACAAATTTGGCGGCAGTGCGTGCAACATGCCATTCCGTTTTTGTATTTTTCAAGTTACGAGACCTACTCTCCTGAGGGCCAACCTTGGCATGATAATGAGCTATCTTTAAGCGAACTTTCTCCGGTATCGCCGTTTGGTCAAGCCTGCCACGCCATGGATGCTTGGGTGAGCCAACAACCCAAAAAACCGTATTACTGGGCTAGTTTGAAATTAGCCGAAGTATACGAAATGAAGGAGAGAGAGGTTCGATTTAGTTCCCCGCACCTTCTGCCCTCTGCCGATTTTCCTTACGTACCGCTGATTCATCTCCAAGATGTAGTGCAGGTCATTTGGTTTTTTATGCGAAGCCGTAAAGTAAGTGGACTGTTTAACACAACCTCGTCCGAGTACCTTGTTAGTTCGTCTTTAGGTAAAACCTTGGATATAAGACGGATGGACCGCTTTTGCTCCATGAATCACCAAAAACTCCGAAATGTATCCTCCGCCTTACGATTCAGGTCAGTTGTTAGTCCTGTTACCCAAGACAGTCTTTTGGCTTGATAACCAAGCCAAAAGACTGCCATGAGAAGACTTTACCAAGACCATTGAGCTCCGAGTGAAATCCATCGACCGGGCTGAAAAACAAAGCCATGTTCTTGGTAGATGCGGTTCAACAGGTTATTCACATCCACGAAATACCGGCTTTTCTTACGCAGATACTGTCCCCGTAGGTCAATGAGGTGTATATCGGGGTAGGGTAAATTGGGGCTTGCAGCATCCCATTGATAACTCCCCATTCGATCTTTCCAAGTGTACCACATATCGAGGGAAACCTGCTTAGTAAGTGCTGTATTTAGGCCAATACTGCTTTTATTTCGAAGGTAATTCAGCGTGTAAAAGGATTGAAAGCCTTCTTCTCTTCGATCGGCGAGCAGGAATGCATACGCCACTGTTAAGGTAGGTTGAGTCGGTATAGAGGGCCATTTTTTCACTAAGGACGCCTCCCAGCCTGCCATATTGATGTGTTGGATATTTTCCATTGTCGGAACCAAAAGCGTAGGTCGTTTTACTTTATCGATGGCATCTTGTGTATTTCGGTAAAAAATGGAGGTTATCCAGCGCCACCCCTTCGACTCACCTTTCCATCCCACCTCCATACTCACCGCCGATTCCGGTTTCAAAAAGGGATCCCCTTGGACAGTTGCCGTATTCAAATACAATTCGGTAAACGTAGGCAAGCGCAACGAACGGTTGGCACTTAAATAAACTTGTTGTGTTTCCCAGCCTAAAAAAGTTAAATCCAACCCAGGGTATAAAGCCCAGCCGAATTGGGTATTGTAATTGAGCAAGGTTCCAATGGAGAGGTTCCATTGAGCAGATGTTTGATTTTGTTCAATAAAAAATCCAGTATTATCCCGTAGTTTACCTCGGGTAAATTGGACATCATATTCCCCAGGAATCGGTCTAGGCGTTTGCTCTTCCCCCAGCCGATTACTCATCACCTCTTCACGCCGAAATGTAGCACCCCACGCGGTAGATCCATGCGCTTGCCGCCATTTGCCTCGCCACTCAAATTCGAGGACATCCGTTCGGTGATGATTTACTGCTTTCGGATTTGTTACCCGGAAACGGTCAAAGTCGTACATATCCCGGTGCACACGCCACATGCCAGACACGGTTGAGGTAACCTGGGGGGCCACATCCCAATGCCATTTTCCAACAGCATACGACGACGAGACTTCCTCATATTGTTGGTTAAACTTAGGATGGTAAAAATTTGCCGCTTCAAAATTATTCCCCATCGTTCCCCCTTGCAGGGTGATGCTATGCCCTTTTCCATACCAAATGGACTGGCCAAAAAGCGCATGTCGATCAAAAGCTGTTTGGGGCCGGTAACCGTCGTGCTGCATGGTTTCCCCGGAAATCGTAGCTGCCACGTGGCCAGTCTGCACATGGGCCGTCCCAGTGAGTTGACGTAAACCGTATTGTCCACCCGCTAAACCGACATCCAAACCGGTGGGTTTATCTTTTTTGGTCACGATGTGAATGACCCCGGAGAATGCACTAGGGCCAAAAACGCGCGAAGCACCGCCTTGCAGAACTTCTATACGATCAATCATGGAAAATGGGATGGGCAGATTAAGCGAATGATGCCCCGTTTGTGGATCATTCATTTTTATCCCATCCACTAAAATTAAGGTTTGATCGTAATGTCCGCCGCGGATGGAAATATCCGCTTGCCCACCTAGTGGTGAACGGGATCGAACATCGATATTCAACGCATATTGCAAAATACCATCTAAAGATTTGACTGGTGCGTCTTCAATTTGTTTGGCGGTAATGACGGTAACGTTTCGGCCAATTTTTCGAAGCTCCGTCCCGTGCATGGTGGCGGTTACGGATACTTGGTCCAAAGAAAATTCACGTTCTGTTAAAGAATCTTGAAGAATCGAAGGGGCCAGAACAGACCACCCCCCCATAATAAAAGTAAGTAAGTACATAAAATGTGGGTCATGTAATGCGATACGAATGAAAAATCAAGTGTTTACTCCAATGTAACAGCACTATCTTCTTCGGTATCTACATACATTCGGGCTGCAACCTCCACGGTAACTTTCCCACCAGCTCCTCGCGGAATTTCGGGAACTTGCTTAAAAAACGAAGGGCATTTCGACTTAGGGAGTTTAGCCAAGAACAATTGACGCCATTGTTGGGGTGTCCAGGTTTGTTCGGCTACATACAGGACATGAATTTTCCCAGATTTAGACTCGATAGCCAAGACATCCCGGAGGCCCGGCATCAACCAAGCGGTATGCTCAATTTCTTCTGCCCAAATATTCAGTCCACGGCGATTGAAAAGTCGCCCCTCTCTCCCCAACAAAACCAAGGCATCTCCCGCCCACATGCCCCGGTCCCCTACCGTCCGAATCGCTCGATATTCAGGTGAAATATACGGTGATTGAACATAAATCTGTCCTCCTTGCAATTGAATTTGGACACCCGGAAAGGGCTTTCCCACGAGCTGGGGATGACCCTCAATATCCTCATTTTGATGATAGGCAATATGGCCTAATTCAGCAGCGCCATAATATTCGGTCAGCGTAGCCTGCGGAAGGATTTCTTTGATCCTTTTAGCTAACGTCTGATCCAGTTTTTCACCTGCGGTAAAAAAAGAGCGAATCGCAGGCCAAGCCGATTTTTGGTACGAACACCAAAGCCGCGCATGTGAAGGCACTAAAAAAACAGCGGTGACGGTTGGATCCTGGGCTTGGGGTAACGCTCTCACGGAAGTAAACACCACGGTTCCCCCAAGCCAAAGCATGTGAAGTGCCGCGTTGGCATTGGCCGAATACGCTAATGCATCGATCAGAAGTAACGCGTCAGAAGATTGTAAATCAAAAACCTTGCTCTGATGTGGAAAAGCAGAGAACCAGGCTTGATAATCCTTCCAAATGAGTTTGGGTTTACCTGAGCTTCCACTAGACAAAATGCCTAAAAAAAGATCATGAGGTTGAACTGTTGCCGGGGGAAATGGGCGTGTAGAGACACCAGAGGGTTGCCAAGCCACACAATTTTTGACATCATGGTGATCCGAAAAAAAGTCAAAATAGTCGTCTCGCCATTCTTTTGGGGCGAGAATACCGATTTTCCCGGCATACATGAGGGCTAACCAATCGACCAAGCCAAGAATTGGATTTTCGGTTGAGATGATCCAGTAAGGTGTAGGAGAATCGCGAAAATCTTGAGCGCGGTGAGCAATCCGTTTGGCTAATTCGCTGTACGTCAAGGACTCCGAAAAGTACCGCAAAGCGACCCGATCGGGTGTTACTTGAACTGTATGTAGAAATTGCTCAAAAAACATAGTTATCCTTGATATTCCACTAAAAGGGCAATCCCCTGTCCTCCGGCGGCTGACATAGCGAAAATTCCCCTACGCGCTTTGTGTTGCAAAAGGGCTTCCCGCAAGTGCATAACCCCTATAGCACCTGAAGCACCAAAAGGGTGACCATAGGCCAAATTTCCTCCAAAAATATTGACTTTTTCTGGATTAATCCCCCATTTTTTTATGGCTGCGACGGGTTTCAAGGCAAATGCCTCATGAATTTCCCAAAAATCAATGGATTGAGGGCGAAGGTGAAAATGATTCAAGAGCCAATCGACCGCTTCAAGGTACGCGAGAGCGGCACGATCTGGGTGTGAGGCTACGCTTTTCCCTCCTTTTAACAAGATGGGGGCGGGCGCTGAGGTTAGCCCCAAAAGCGCGGCTCCATCCGCCTCCGGTGCACAGTTCAATGGATGCATGGCGGATTGTTTAAATCGTTTCATGATCTCGTACCATTCTCCCCGACTTTTGGGTTTGGTTACCCACTCATCCACACCCGATGGATGTAGGATGGAGGCTAAATTGCCTTCACCTCGTGTTTTCCAAGCCCTTTCTTTGGAGATCATTCCCCAGTCTTGCAAAGCTAGGGGATCAAATTCGGCTAAAAGTGGTGCCATCCGTTCAGTCATGGGTTGGTGATGATCGGATGGGGTAAAAAGTGCTGTTTGGTAGAATGGATGTTCGAGAGAATACCGAGGGTCTAGGGGATGAAATCCTCGAATGGGCAGTAGAGAGGCACTCTCCATGCCTCCAGCCCAAACCACCTGTGCTTGATTGGCTTGAATTTGCGCACTCGCTACCAGAATAGCCTGCGCGCTCCCAAGGCACTGGGCGTCGAGCGTGAAAGCTGGGATCGATTGAGGTAAATTTCCTTGAAGACAAGCTACCCGAGCGGCATTTCCACCTGTGGTGGTCGCTGTGGCAAGTACAACATGTTCTGGTAATGTAAACTTTTGTGCGGCTTCTTGCATCAACAAACCCATGAGATGTTCAGGGGGCGTAGTTGCCCACTGTCCTTTTTTCTTTCCAATGGGCGATCGAAGTGCCCAGGCTAAGCCGATTTCCATCCTCAAATATAAAAAAAACAGCCAACAAAGTTGGCTGCCTTTCAAACCTATCATTTATTCAACCACTCTTCGCCGTTCGGCAGAAGAGATAACCTAAATTTATTATGCCTAAAAAAGACAAATGCAATAGAAATTTGGACACAAAAATAATACATGACATTCACTTATCCAAGAGGATTTGCGATGTTGAAAACGGAAATTAGGAAATTTTGGTTAATTTTGTCGATTCGAATCTACCTTAAATACGACATGACGCCAAAAGAATTGGGGTTTTATTTTCCTGCTGAATGGCATAATCACCGAGCTACATGGCTGACTTTCCCTCGGAACATTGCGACATGGGAGGATCGTTTTGAACGCATCTACCCTGCCTATTTTGCCTTTATTCGGGCAATATCACAAAGCGAACGTGTTTGTATCAATGGACATGATGAGGCCTTATGTACCTGGATAAAATCTCAATTACCTGAGTACAAGATCGATCCCAATCAAGTCGATATTTTTCCATTTCCGACGAATGATTCGTGGTGTCGAGATCATGGCCCTGCCGTACTCCTTCATCAAGATACGCAAGATCGGATGGTGGTGAATTGGGGATATAATGCGTGGGGAGGGAAATATCCGCCTTTTTCGGATGACGATCGACTTCCCCTACATATCGCCGACTATCTGAGCTTACCCACAACAACTCCGGGCATTATTATGGAAGGTGGAAGTGTGGAGTTCAATGGTGCGGGGAGCATCCTCACCTCAAAAGTATGTCTTTTGAACCCTAACCGCAATCCACATTTAACCCAAGCCGACATTGAGCGCTACTTGTGCGATTACTATGGTGCCGAACAGGTTTTATGGGTTAGTGAAGGCATTGTAGGTGACGATACCGACGGGCATATTGATGATACCACGCGATTCATCAACCACGATACTGTTTTAACTGCAACAGAATCCAACCGATTGGATGCGAATTATGAACCATTAAAGCAAAATTTATCGGACTTGAAGTCCTTACGGCTTCCGAATGGCCAAGCGCTTAATATCGTAGAACTCCCCATGCCGGACCCGGTGGTGGATTCAGGAGAACGGCTGCCCGCCTCCTATGCTAACTTTTACATCACCAATGGGGCTGTCATTGTGCCTACCTACCGGTGCCGCCAAGATGATGTAGCTTTGCAAATTATCGAACGATGTTTTCCTACACGAGACATCATTGGCATTGATTCGACAGAAATTATTTGGGGGCTAGGTAGTTTCCATTGTTTATCACAACAAGAACCTATAAAACAATAAAATTTGCCCGTACGAGTTAAGATAAGAAGGAGTTCTTCATTGGTTCATCGCTGAATAAGCCTTATATTTGACCAAAGGTAACCACTTCTCCAATCACCTACTGGCCTCGTTATACATGCACATACGTCTTATAGCGGGAGGGTTAATTGTACTTTTAGGTGCTTGTCAACCTAAATCGATCCCTTCCAAAAACACGATCCCAGCCCCAGAAACTAGTGTCTTGGCGGCTCCAACAGAAGTTGTCCCAACACTCGGACAGCTGGGTACTACCGAAATTCCGTTGGATCACGCCCAAGTTTTTTTTCAAGAACGAGAGCTCAATGATTCAACCAGACGCGACTCGCTTTTCGCTGCTTTCATTCGGGAATATCGCTATTTTTTAGAAGCCAAGGAACAAGGATTCGCTCAACAAGTCAAGGAAGAAGTGGATGCCTACCGAGATTATTTGGCAAATGATTTCTGGGAGGATACCTTATCCCTTCAAAAATTAAAAAATATTACGTTTGAAAGATATCAATCGGAGGTTCAATTGAGCCATATTTTGGTTGCGTTACCCGCCTTTCCGATGCCCCAAGACACCGTCGATGCGTTTCGAAAAGCCTTAGCCATTCGGCAGCGATTGGACCAAAATGAATTGCCTTTTTCCGAAGCTGCTCGTTTGTATTCTCAGGATGATAAAACCAAACAGTCAAACGGCTATCTGGGTTGGTTTGGTGCACTTCAATTGGTTTATTCTATGGAGGAGGCTGCATTTTCAAATCCGGTAAACTCAATACAAGGACCCATTCGTACCCATGCGGGTTACCATTTGATTTGGATTCAAAACAAGCGTCCCTATTCAGGTCAGGTTCGTGTACGTCATGTACTTCGAACCAATCCAGCAGAAAGTTCAAAACTTCTATTGGACTCCCTGAAAACTGCAATTGAGCAAAAGATCTTGACGTTTGATGAAGCTGTTCAGCAGTATTCCGAGGATTTTCGAAATAAAAATAAAGGAGGTGAACTGGCTCCCTTTGGTGTTGGTGACCGCATGGATCCCGTTTTTGAAGACAACGCATTTTCATTGAAAATGGTAGGCGAAATTTCGGAACCCATTCAAACGAAAAGTGGCTGGCATTTAATTCAACTGCTTGAACGAACAAGATTTGAACGAACCGAAGCACTGGAGTACCTTGTAGAAGATAAATTAAAAACAGATTCACGCGGCGAAGTCCTGGAAAATAAGCGTCAAGAACGGGTTAAAAAGGAGCTTCAATGGGCCGTTCGGGCATCTGTACGCGATTCTGTCCTTCAACAAGCGTCAGGAGCGCTGTTGTATAAAAATTGGCAGAACAATTGGCCTAGTATCCTGCTGAAAAAACCACTCTTCCAATCGAAAAGTCGACCGGTATTGGTTCAAGAGTTTGCTACGTACTTGGTGGATAATCAACCTCAATGGAAAGTCCCACCTGGCATTGAGGCTAAGGTATGGCTACAGCATCAATTGCAGTTATTTGAGGGACAGGTTTTACGAAAAGTATATACAGACTTTCTCAGAGAACAACCTACGTTTGAACGACTTGTACAACAACATACTCGGGACTTGATGTCCAAGCTTTTGTTGAACGATGTTGTCTGGGAAAAATCAGTAGCAGATACGGTCGGGCAACGCCAAGTATTTGAGCGAAATAAAGAAAAGTATTGGCAATTAGGTCGCATGGAGGGTGTAGTCCTTGTAGCTGATGAGGTCCAATACTTGGATATGGCCCAAGAGTTACTGGCGGAAGAAAAGCCTTATGCACTTCGGCGAGGTATCGCTCCTTTATTTTTTCAAAAAAATGAAATCGAGCTTAGTGAAGAATCCGAGAAACGATTAAAAGGACTACTTGGGATTTTGAACAATCAACCCGCCTATTTAGTGGAAATCGGGGGTCATGCGGATATTCAAGAGGAAGATTCGGTTTCAGCGGGGCGCATGCAGCGCGTTAGTATGTATTTACAAAGTCTAGGTCTGGATTATACCCGGATTCAGGAAATAGACTTTGGCAAAACGCGACCCATCGAACGATTTGACTGGCAGAAGAATCAACGTGTGAGTATTCAATTCTTGAGCTATTCCCGAGAGGAATTGGCAAAAATCATTCAAAGTAAATATGGCCCGGTCATCGCGATCAAGGAAGGCATTTTCTCTGCTGGTGAACCTTGGGTCGCTGAACGGGTACGCAATCAATTAGGCACATACCGATTCCAATGGGAAGGCAAATGGTATGAAGTAATCGTGGAAAAAGTCCTGCCTCCACGGCCAAAAACCATTCGGGAAGCTCGAGGCGACGTGATAAAAGCGTACCAAGACTATTTACTACAGGAATTTGATCGTAAATTAGCTGAAAAATATCCCTTAACACTGGATTCCAGCGTTGTAAAAGCGTTATTAACACCCACTCATCCGTAATTTATTGTATGAAAAGGCTGACTGTCTTTCTTTTTGTTTTCATTTCTACTTTGGCTAAAGCACAACTTGCCCAAGTTCAAAATGTAGATCGCATCATTGCGAAAATCGACAACTACTACATTCTCAAATCCGAGGTAGAGGATATGTTGGTTAAGGCCAAGCAACAAAACCAACCGTTTACCCGCTGCCAAGCCTTGGAATCCATTGCCGTTCAAAAACTATTGGTTGCAAAAGCTGAAATTGACTCTGTCATCGTGGAGGAAGCACAAGTGAGTGACCAGCTGGATGCGCGCATGAATGAGATGATCCGGATGTACGGTTCTGAAAAAAATATTGTTGATCAATTTAGCAAATCGATCGAGACACTAAAAGCGGAAGTTCGAGAGCAGGTTCGGGAACGATTGACTGCCGCTAAAATGCAGCAAAAAATTACAGAAGGAACACGGGTAACGCCGAACGAAGTACGAAAGTTTTTCAATCGTTTCCCCACAGACAGTATTCCGATGATCCCAACCGAGGTTGAAGTTCAGCATTTGGTGCGATTTGGCAAAATCGGAAAAGCGCAAAAAGAAGAGTTAATCGATCGTTTGAAAGACTTTAAAAAGCGGATCGAAAATGGGGAGAAATTTGAAGATTTAGCAGCTGAATATTCGGAGGACATCAATTCTCGGCCCTTTGGTGGCGATTTGGGATTTGCCAAACGGGGTATGATGACCCCTCCTTTTGAAGCTACGGCCATGCGCATGAAGAGTGGAGAATTATCTGATATTGTGGAAACCGAATTTGGATACCACTTGATCCAGACCTTAGAAATTCGAGGCCAAGAATACCGAGCCCGCCATATTCTACTCCGCCCCGACTACAACCGTTTGGACCTCAGTGAGCCGAAAAGGTTTTTAGATTCCCTCCGGGCGGTGATTGTCAAAGACAGTCTGCGTTTTGATCAACAAGTTCGGTTGCATACGGAAGATGAGAACTCAAAGTATTCTGGAGGCGCGATCATGAACTATGAAACCGGAAGCACACGGCTTTCCTTGGACCTCAGCATGGAACCTAATCTATACTTCACCGTTGAACCGATGAAAGAAGGGGAAATTACCCAACCTGTAAATTACCGAAGCCCGGATGGCCGCACAGGCCTTCGGTTGATTCGTGTGAGTAAGGTTTATCCCACACATCGCGCCAGTTTGGCATTGGATTTTGAAAAAATCACGGAGTATGCGACCGCTGATAAATCCAGTCGAACAATAGACAAGTGGTTCCGTGAGGCTATTGGTGAGGTATTTATCAAAATAGACCCCGAATATCAAAGTTGTAATTTATTTTCTCAACAGCCTTAAAAGTCATGCAATACTCGGATGATGTAGCCGCCGCCCAAGCCTTTCGCGAAGCCATGGCCGCTTTACGCACAGAAATCAGCAAATCGGTCGTTGGTCAAGAAGAAACGGTTAGTTTGTTATTAACCTCAATATTTTGTCAGGGCCACTGCCTGTTGGTTGGGGTTCCGGGATTGGCCAAAACGCTGTTGGTCCAAACGATGGCTTCTGCCTTGGCGTTGGATTTTAATCGGATTCAGTTTACACCCGACCTCATGCCTTCCGATATCCTAGGGGCGGAAACGTTGGATAAGGATCGTAACCTGACCTTTATTCCCGGTCCGGTATTCGCAAACATTATTTTAGCCGATGAGATTAACCGGACTCCGCCCAAGACACAATCGGCCTTGTTGGAGTCCATGCAAGAGTACCAAGTGACGGTTGCGGGAACTCGGTATCCGCTGCCTCGTCCTTTCTTCGTATTGGCCACCCAAAACCCAATTGAGCAAGAAGGAACCTATCCCTTACCGGAAGCCCAATTGGACCGCTTCATGTTTATGGTGACGCTCGATTACCCGACCTTCCAACAGGAGTTAGCCATTGTCAAGAATACGACATCTGATCAGAAAATCACCATTTCACCCGTAATCCGAGCGGAAGAAATTGCCTATTTCCAGCAATTAGTTCGTCGAGTCCCTGTGGCTGATAACGTGATTGAATATGCTGTCCGGTTGGTACACAAAACACGTCCTGGACTGTCCGAAACACCCGATATAACCAATACCTACTTGGAATGGGGCGCGGGTCCACGTGCTTCGCAAAGTTTGGTTTTGGCTGCAAAATGTCATGCCTTGATTTCTGGACGCTTCTCACCGGATATTGCAGATGTGCGTGCTATCGCCAAACCTGTCCTTCGGCATCGGCTTGTCCGTAACTTCAAGGCCGAAGCTGAAGGTAAAACGGTGGATGACCTCATTCAAGCTTTGCTTTGATTCTGATTAAGGTTGCTGGAATGAGGTAACTTCATCGTGGATCCAATAGGCCATGTCTTTGGCGTTGGGTGAGTCTGCATGCAAGCAGATCGTATCCCCTGTGAGGTGAATCATTTCACCTGTACGGGTTTTGATGGGACTCTTGGCCAAAAAACCTTGGACTTGTTGCCGAATCGCCCATTCATCTGCAAGTACACTTCCGGCCCAATTTCGGGATGAGAGCGTTCCATTTGCTTCATAAGTACGATCGGCAAAAACCTCAGACCAGACCTGCAATCCTGCATTTTCTCCGCCTATAATCGAGGCACTTTCAGACAAGCCGTACAAAATTAAATCGGGTGATATTTGGTAAACAGCCTGCGCGATTATCTCAGCAATTTCTGGATTTTGGGCCGAATCGTTATACAAGGCCCCGTGTGGCTTCACATGGGTCAATTTTCCTCCCAGTACCTCCACCATCCCTTTCAAGGCTGCCACCTGATACAGCACAAGTGCAGCAAGCTCCTCTGCCGAAACGTGCATGGATCGACGGCCAAAACCTACCAAATCAGGGTAACTAGGGTGAGCTCCGATGCGAAGCCCAAACCGTAATGCCCGTTTGATGGTTTGTTGAATTTGCCACGGATCGCCAGCGTGAAATCCACAGGCGATATTGACCGAGGTAACGTACGGAAAAAT
>Ga0075154_10002172_pt1 | contig 12995 bp, 11 predicted proteins | sample JI71714BDNA_FD_70965 | JGI IMG/M metagenome (GOLD analysis project Ga0075154, IMG submission 70965) | Wastewater effluent complex algal communities from Wisconsin, to seasonally profile nutrient transformation and Carbon sequestration -... | ecosystem: Engineered > WWTP > Effluent > Algae... | reverse complement strand
CAGCCGATCGCGCCGTTCAAGGCCACGACCGTGAATGCCGACAAGGCACCCGAGGTGAAGTTCTAGGCCCATCCCTCTGGCCGCAAGGGGCGCGCCATGAACGAAACCAGGAATGTCCGCCGGCTGGCCAATCTGGCCTTCTGGCTGTCGGCGCTGCTGTTGCTGCTGCAACTGGCGGCGCCGGCCTTTGCCCAGCCGGAATTTCCCAAGCTGGCCGGCCGGGTCACCGATGCGGCTGGCGTGCTGCCGGCCGACGCGGTGGCGCGGCTGGATGCCAAGCTGAAGGCGCTGGAAGACACCACCGGGACCCAGCTGGTGGTGGCCACCGTGCCCGATCTGGGCGGCTATGAGATTGATGAATATGGCTATCAGCTGGGCCGCGCCTGGGGCATTGGCCAGAAGGGCCAGAACAATGGCGCCATCCTGCTGATCGCGCCGGCGCAGCGCAAATTGCGCATCGAGGTCGGCTATGGCCTCGAAGGCACGCTCACCGATGCCGTCTCCAGCAAGATCATCCGCCGTACCATCGTGCCGGCGTTCAAGGCCGGCGATCTGCCCGGCGGGGTTGAGGCCGGGGTGGACCAGATGATCGCCCTGCTGCAACTGCCGCCCGAGGAACAGGCGGCGGCCGCCGAAAAACTCGCCAGCAGCAAGGCAGAAAAGGGCGACCGGCCGGGCTGGGGCGCGCTGATCTGGCTGATCATCATCGTGGTGTGGATCATCATTGCCACCCGCCGCGGTTCGCGTGGGCGGCGCAGTGGCCTGGTGATCATCTGGGGCCCCGATGTGGGCGGCAGCTGGAGCGGCCGGGGCAGTTCCGGCTGGGGCGGCGGCGGTGGCGGTGGTTTCGGCGGATTTTCGGGCGGCGGCGGCAGCTTCGGCGGCGGCGGCGCGTCGGGAGACTGGTGATGCTGTTCAACGACACTGATCGCGCCCGCATCGCGGCGGCCATCGCCGCGGCCGAAGCCACCACCGCCGGGGAAATCGTGGTGATCATCAACACGCGGCCCCATCGCTATGCCGCCACCATGCTGGCCTCGGCGGTGCTGGCGGCTTTCATCCTGCCCTTTGCCGCCGTGCTGCTGGGCTGGACACCCTCGCAGCTGTTCCCGGATTGGGACAGTCTGGATGCCGCCACCCGCGAGGCGCACGGCATCGAAGCCTTTGCCGCCGTGCAGGCGCTGGTGTTTCTGGCCACGCTGGCGCTGGTCGGCTTTGCGCGGCTTGATCGCGTCCTCACCCCGCGCGGCCTGCGGCGGGACCGGGTGCATCATGCCGCCATGACCCAGTTTCGCGCCCGCGGGCTCACCGCCACCGCCGGGCGCACCGGCGTGCTGCTCTATCTGGACGAGGCCGAACATGTCGCCGAGGTGATCGCCGATGAGGCCGTGTTCAAGCGCGTCAGCGCCGATGATTGGGGCGCCACCATCGCGGCGCTGGTGGCCGGCATCAAGGCCGGCCGCGCCGCCGATGGGCTGGTCGAAGCGATCGGGCGGGCCGGCGCCGTGCTGGCCCAGCATCTGCCGCCCCGCCCCGATGACGTGAACGAACTGCCCGATACGCTGATCGAACTGTAAGATCCTCCCCCAGAGGGGGAGGATTTCAAGCCTTGGCGCTGGCCCGCGCTGCCACCCGTGCATGCCAGGCCGGCAACCATGCCAGCCCTTCGGGCAACGGCTGGCCCACAACGGCGCCGAACTCGATGAAGCAGAACAGCAATATATCGGCCAGAGTGAACCGGTCGCCGCAAATGAAATCGCCGCTCATCAGCCCGTCCAGCCACACCAGCTTCTTGGCGGCGATGGCCTTCAATTCCTCGCCGGCGCTTTCCGACGCCAGGGGAAAGCGCCCGTTGAACATCGGCCGGCCCTGCGTGGCGCGAAAGCCGTTGGCCATCGGCTCGACATAGCCCAGATCAATGATCCGCACCCATTTGCGGGTTTCGGCGCGCTCTTCGGCCGTGGTGCCGACAAGGGCGGGCGCGGGATGAAGTTCCTCCAGATATTCGGCAATCACGGTGATTTCGCTGATGATGCGGCCATCATCCAGCTCCAGCGCCGGGGTGCCGCCGGCCGGCACCTTCTTGATATAATCGCCGCTGCGGTTGGCTCCAGCGCGGATGTCGATGGTCTCCGATGGCAGGCTGATGCCCTTTTCGGCCATCACCATGCGCACCACATGTGGGTTGGGGCCGATGCTGTCGTAAAATTTCATGGTTCGCTCTCCTGGTTGCGGACAAGATCAATGGCACGCATCGATTGCAGCGGATCATCCGCCGCCAACGGCCAGGCCGCGCGCCCGGCCAGCAGATCGGCAAAGGCCGCCAATTGCGCATCATAGCTGCCGGGTTCCGCCGGGCTGGCAATGTCGATCACGCCCGCCGCTGTCTCCAACCTGATGGCATGGCCGCCGCGCTGTGGGGCCAACGGGTTGTCGATGGTCAGCACGCCGGTTTCCCCTTCGATCCGCAGCTGCGCCCCGAACGGGGCCGCCATGTCGGCCGCCACCCGCGCCGTCATACCGCCCGCCAGATCGAGCGTGGCGGCAAAGGCCCCATCGGCCGCACGCTGGGCGCGAAACACCACATCGCGTGCCGCCACCGGCTCGCCAGCCACCGCCCGCACCCAGGTCAGCGGATAGACGCCCAGATCCATCAGCGCGCCGCCGCCCAGCCCGGCCTGCCAGCGAAATTCCGCTTCGTCGGTCTTCACCGGCGCATTGAACCAGGCCTCGACATGGCGCAGCCGGCCCAGCGCCGGCAGCTGGCCGGCCACGATCGCCCAACACCCATGGCAGCGGCTGTGCTGCGCCTCCACCATCACCACGCCCGCTGCCTGCGCCTCGGCCAGCAGGGTTTCGGCCTCGGCGGCGTTGAGGGTGAAGGGCTTTTCGACAAGGCACGGCTTGCCGGCGCGGATGGCAAGGCGCGCCTGTTCCAGATGAAAGGCCGGCGGCGTCGCCACATAGATGGCATCAATATCGGGATCGGCCACCATCGCGGCATAATCGCCAAAGCTGCGCGCGATGCCGTGGGTGGCGGCATAATCGGCTGCCCGCGCACCATCGCGCGCGGCCACGGCCGCCACCACCACATCATCGCGCTTTGCTGCCGGGGCAATCATCGCATAGGTCGCCACCCGCGCCGCGCCGATGATGCCGATGCGCAGCATCAGCTCTTCAGCTCCGCAACAATGCGTTCCTGCGCCGCCTTGTCGATGGTCCAGCCCCAGGCCAGCCAGGCCGCGCCCACGGCGGCGATGATCGGCGGGAACAGGAACAGATACACCAGCCCATCAATGGCGGCGGCGGTGTTGCCGGCGCCCAATTTGGCGTCAAAGCCCACGGCATCCAGCACGATATAGGCCAGGCCCACCGGGATGGCGTAGCCAATCTTCTGCACCCCCACCAGCACGGCATAATAAAGCCCGGCATTGTTGCGGCCGGTGCTGAGCGTTTCGGCGTCGGTCACATCGGCCAGCATGGCGCGCACCAGGAAGGGCGGCGCCACCGCCGGCAGCCCGGCCAGCAACATGCCGGCGGCCGCCAGCCAGAAATCGGCCTTGGGCGCCAGCACCAGCGCGGCGTGCAGCAGGGCATAGCTGCCGATCGCCCAGGCCACCGCCTGATGCTTGGATGTGCGCCGCGCCACCCATGCCCACAGCGGCGCGCCGATCAGGCCGGCAGCGAAATAGAACAGCAGCAAAAGGCGGGCCTCGGTCACCGAAAAGCCGCGCGCGGCCTCGAAGAAAAACACCAGCAGCGCGCCGCCAAAGCCCGGTGGCAGGCTGGCCAGCAGATCAATCGCCATCAACCGGCCCAGCAGCGGGCGTTTCAACGCGCCCCACATGTCGCGCCAGCTGGCATGATCGGTGCTGGCCTTCTGGCCTTCCGGCACGCCCATGCTGATCGCCAGCAGCGTGGGCGGCACCAAGGCGATCAGCACCCAGCCCATGGCATGCACGCCCAGGCTGGCCGATGGTTCCAGCCCAAAGCGCGGCCCCAGCCAGTTGGCCAGCGGCGGCACCGCCAATATGCTGATCAACGCCAGCATGTTGGCCGCCTGCCACCAGCCAAAGATGCGGCTGCGCTCGTGATAATCGGTGGAAAGCGTCTGCGCCCAGCTGGTGTGCGCCACCTGCGCCGCCGAAAAACCGGCATAGACGATCAACAGCCCGATGAACGCCCGGACCGGCGACAGGCCGGGTTCGGCAAAGAAGCTGAGGACCAGGCCCAGCAGCATCACCAGGCCGCCGCCCAGCAGCCAGGGCCGGAACCGGCCCAGTTTCGTCGCCGTCCGGTCAATCCCGCGCCCGAACAGCACATCCAGCGGCAAATCGATCCAGCGCACGGCGGAAAACAATATGCCGGTGATGGCCAGATCCAGCCCCAGCGTGCCGGCATAATAAGGCGGCAGATACACCACCATCGGCAGGCCCACCCCGGTCAAGGGCAGGCAGGGCGCGGCAAAGGCCGCCAGCGTTCGGCGTTTCAGATGCACGTTTGGCTTCTCCCCAGGGCCGCGCCCACTGTGCGGTGGCGGCGCGGCGGGCGCAAGCCTGTGGATTGCGGCAGATTTGGAGGCAGGGGCCTGACGTGCGGATCAGGCCGCGGCCCGCCGCCGCGCGCTCAGTGCCTTCAACGCATGATCCAGCCGGGCCAGCACTTCGCGGTGCAAGGCCGGCGTCGCCGCAGCCACCCCATGCACCAGCGGCTGCGGCTGGTTGAAGCGCAGCGGTGCGCCATGGCGATCCGTCACCACCCCGCCGGCTTCGGAAAGGATCAGGCTGGCGGCGGCAACATCCCATTCCGCCACGCTGCGCCCCTCCATCCAGACATCGGCTTCGTCGGCCGCCAGCATCGCCATGCGCAGCGCCAGGCTGTTCGGCTTGGTCACCGCCGTGCCCGGCCAGGGCGAGGGCCAGAAACTGGCGGCCATGTTCGCCACATCAATCGGCAGGCGCACCCCCTCCAGCGTCGCCAGCCCCGAAACCTTCAGCGGCTTGCCGTTCAGCGTCGCGCCCTGGCCGGCGCTGGCGGCATAAAGCCGTTTCTGCGCCGGGGCGGCCAGCACTGCCGTTGTCACCACCCCATCTTCCACCAGCGCCACCGATACCGCCCAGCCTGTGCGGCCACGCAGGAAATCGCGGGTGCCATCAATGGGGTCCACCACCCACAGCCGGCGCTTGTCCAGCCGGGTCGCGCTGTCAGTGCATTCTTCGGACAGCCAGCCATCGTCCGGGCGCGTCGCAGCAATCACGCCCTTCAGATAGGCGTTCACCGCCATGTCCGCCTCGCTGACCGGGCTGCCATCGGATTTGGCCCAGAAACGGTTGCTGCGCTTGTCGCCGTTGCTGCCGAAATGGCCCATGGCAATCTTGGCGGCATTGCCGGCGATTTCGGCGGCAAGTGCCAGATCGCCCGAACGGTCGCTGAAACCGGCCCTGCTCAACTGCCCGCCACCATCATGCCATCGATTCGCAGGGTGGGCGCGTTGCTGGCGTGGCGGAAGGCGAGATCATTGGCCGCCACCAGATTGGCAAACATGGTCAGCAGATTGCCGGCGATGGTGATTTCCGCCACCGGCCCGGTGATTTCGCCATTTTCGATGCGGAAACCGCTGGCGCCCCGGCTGTAATCACCGGTCAGGCCGTTGACACCCATGCCGATCAATTCGGTCACCAGCACGCCCTGTTTGATATCGGCCATCAGTTCGGCCGGGGTGGCAGTGCCGCCTTCCAGATGCAGGTTGCTGGTGCCGGCGCCCGGCGGCCCCGATGTGCCGCGGCTGGCATGGCCGGTGGGCGTCAGGCCCAGTTGCCGGGCGCTGGCGGCATCCAGCAGCCAGGTGGTGAGCACGCCATCCTCGATGATGGCGGTGCGCCGCGTGGCGAGGCCCTCGCCATCAAAGGCGCGGCTGCGCAAGCCGCGCAGGCGCAGCGGATCATCGATGATGGAAAGGCCGGCCGGCAAGATGCGCTGGCCCAAACTGTCTTTCAGGAAACTGGTGCCGCGCGCGATGGCGCCGCCGGTGATGGCGCCAGCCAGATGGCCCAGCAGCGAGGTCGATACGCGCGGATCAAACAGGATCGGCATCGCGCCGGAATTCAGCTTGATCGGGTTCAGCCGGCTGATCGCGCGCTGGCCGGCGCGCAGGCCAATCTCCTCGGCCGATTCCAGATCCGCCAGATGCCGCGCGCTGTGCCAGGCATAATCGCGCTGCATGTCGCTGCCGCTGCCGGCCACCACCGAGGCGGAGGTGCCATGGCTGGTGGAGCGCTTGCCGCCGCGAAAGCCGGTGGAGGTGGCCAGCGCCATCACCACCACGCCCGCCGACGCGCCGCCGCCCTCGCTGTTGGTGACGCCAGGCACGGCCCGCGCCGCATCCTCGGCCGCCAGCGCCCGCTCTTTCAGCTCGGCCGATGTCGGCTCGCACGGATCATCAATGTCGAGGTCGCCAAACGGCCCGCTGGCCAGATATTCCGCCGGGGCCAGGCCTGAAAACGGGTCTTCCGGGGCCAGCCGCGCCATCATCACCGCGCGCTCGGCCGCTTCGGTCAGCGCCGCGGGCGACAGATCGGAGGAGGAGACGCTGGCCGAACGCTGGCCCACGAACACGCGGATGCCCACCTCTTCACCTTCGGATCGGCCAACATCCTCCAACTGGCCCAGCCGCACCGAAATGGAGGTGGAACCATCGCCGACATACAGTGCATCGGCGGCATCGGCGCCGGCGCGTTTGGCGGCGGCAAGGGCGGCATCAAGCCGGTTCAGGGCATCATTGGGAGACAACATGACCAAGATGTAGGGAGCGGCAGGCCCGCTGTCACGGCCTATTGACGTGAATGATTGTCGCTCTCCGCCGCATCAGGCTAGGCCCACCGCCGCACAGGCCGCCGCCAGCAGGCCGCCGGCCAGGCGATTGGCGCGGAACAGCCGCAGCGCATTGGCCGGCGAAGCATCGGCCAGCTTGTTGACCTGCCAGCCCAGATGCAGCGCCACCGGCAGCAGGGCCAGCAGCGCCAATGCCTGCCCGGCCACCAGCCACAGGGCCGCGCCCCACAAGGCCAGCGCCAGCGCATAGAATCCGGCCACCCCTGCGCGCGCCCTTGGCCCCAGCGCGCGGGCCGAGGATTTGATGCCGGCCAGCGCATCATCCTCGATATCCTGCAGGGCGTAGATGGTGTCATAGCCCAGGGTCCAGGCGATGCCGCCGGCCCACAGCAGCCACATGGCGGGCGCGTCCACCGCTGCCACCGCCGCCCAGCCCACCAGCGCCCCCCAGTTGAAGGTGAGGCCCAGCCACGCCTGCGGCCACCAGGTGATGCGCTTCATGAACGGATAGGCGGCCACCGGAATGATGCTGGCCAGCGCCACCAGCTGCGCCGTGAGCCGCAGCTGCAACAGGACGATCAGGCCAATCAGCGACAGCGCCACGGCAAAGGCCAATGCGGCCTTCACCGAAATGCGCCCTGACGCGACCGGGCGATCCCGCGTGCGCTCCACCTGCGCATCCAGATCACGATCGATGATGTCGTTCCAAACGCAGCCGGCGCCGCGCATGGCCAGGCTGCCAAGGCCGAACCACAGGACCAGCAGCGGCGCCCGTTGCAGCCCGCCAGCCAGCGCCAGCCCGGCGATGCACGGCCAGAACAACAGCCAGGTGCCGGCGGGCCGGTCGAGCCGGGCGAGGCGGGCATAGGCCTGCGCTGATGCGGGCAGCCGGTCGATCCAGCTTTTCACGGCATCTGGTGTAATGGGGGCAGGCGGCGTAACCACGGAGCCCATGAGCGAAGAAGACCGCAGCTTGTCAACCACGCCGCGCCTGTATGTGCAGGGTACGCTCAGCGTTGGCGCGCAGATCAGCCTTGATCAGCCGCAATCCCATTATCTGGGCAGCGTCATGCGCCGCCAGCCGGGGGACCTGGTGCGGCTGTTCAACGGCCATGACGGTGAATGGGCGGCGCGGGTGGCAAGCGTGGCCAAGAAGGCCGTGACCCTGATTGTCGAACGCCAGAGCGCCCCGCAGGAGGCGGTGCCCGATCTGTGGCTGTGCGCTGCGCCGCTGAAGAAGGGCCGAATCGACTGGCTGGTGGAAAAGGCTTGCGAACTGGGCGTCGCCCGGCTGCAGTTGGTGACGACGCAGCGCACCGTGGTGGACAAGCCCAATCTGGAACGTCTGTCTGCCCATCTGGTTGAAGCGGCAGAACAATCCGGCCGCACCGCCGTGCCGGAGCTGCCGGAACCGCTGTCGCTCGATAAGCTGCTGAAGAATTGGCCGCCGGGCCGCGCCCTGATCTTTGCCGATGAAACCGGTGGCGCACCCCTGGCTCAAGCGGTGGCGCCCGCCCCGGCCGCCATCCTGATCGGCCCGGAAGGCGGCTTCACCGCAGGCGAACGCGCCGCCATTCGCGCTCACCCGGCAGCGGTGCCGATCAGCCTGGGACCGCGCATCCTGCGCGCCGATACCGCGGCGCTGGCAGCAGTGGCGGTGTGGCAGGCGCTGCATGGCGATTGAAATTGCGGGCTGAAATCGGCAATCTGTGCTGACGCCAACCGGGGGGGACGGCCGATGCACCAACTGATCATTGCTGCAGCTGTTGCCATCGCGCCGCCAGCCTGGCTGTATCCGCAGAATATGGCCGCCGTGAACGAGCCCGCCACCGAACGCCTCGTCAGCGTGCCGGGCAGCCAGGTGACGTTGCGCGAACGCGACGTGCACAACCGCCAGCTGGCCGCAAACTGGTTTCCGCAGGATCAGCCGCCGCCACCGGCCGTGGTGTTGAAATCGGCTGGTCCCGGCGTATTTGCCTGCGGCTATTGCCATATGCCGAATGGTGTCGGTCACCCGCAGAATATCAGCATCGCTGGCCTGCCCGAAGCCTATGTGATCGCCCAGTTCGCCGGATTTCGCGCAGGCCTGCGCAAGGCGGCGCAACCAGGCTATATCCCCAACAACAGCATGACGCGCCTGGCCGGGCAGGTAAGCGATGCCGATATTGCCGAGACAGCGCGCTATTACAGCCGTCTGCCCTATCGCAGCCTGATCCGCGTGGTGGAGGTGCGCCACGCGCCCAAGGTCGCCGCCACCGGCCTGGTGTGGACGCGCGTGCCCGGCCCGCCGGAACCCATCGCTGGCCGCATTGTCGAGCTGATGGACAAGCCAGAGGATTCGATCCTGCACAATCCGCGTGGCCGGAGTACCGCCTATGTGCCGATTGGCAGCATCGCGAAGGGCCGCAAGATCGGGGCGGAGCTGGGCTGCATGGCCTGCCACAGCCAGGAAATGGCCGGCTGGGGGCCGGGCCGCTCGCCCAGCTATATCGTTCGCCAGTTGCTCGCCTTCCGCAATCGCGTCCGCAATGATCCAGCCGCGGCGCCCATGCATGCCATCGCCGATCAGCTCAATCTGGAACAGATGGTGGCCGTGGCGGCGTGGATGGGGGCGGGAGCGAAGCTGTAAAGGAGCTCCTCACCATCACTCGTCATGCTGAACTTGTTTCAGCATCCATGGCGCGCATGCCCCTTCGGGCGGGCATAGCGAGGCACTGATCTCATGGATGCTGAAACAAGTTCAGCATGACGGATGCTTATTGAGAAATCAGGCTCTCAACCTCCCGGCGTCACCCGGATGATGCGCTCCGCCTCCTGCAGCACGCGGTCGCGGCTCCACACGAACGGCACATATTGCCCCGTTGCCCAGCGCGGGAACAGGTCGCGATAATGCGGGCTGGCCGGGTCGCCGGATTGGCCGGGCGTGTTGATTGCCATGCTGTTGTCCCAGGCGCCGACGTCGAGCACGACGCGCACCGACGCACCGGACTGCACATGAAAATCGGGCGCCGACCCCATCGCCATCGGGGTAGAACCGCTGCCGCCGATCGGCAGTGGACCCACCCGGCGTTCGGTATCGCGGCCGGGGATCGGCAGCGCCGGCTTGAAGTCTGCCACATGCAGCGCGCCCCAGCGCCACGTCGCGGGATCAGGGCCGAGCAGCCGTGATGCTTCGGCAAAGGCGGTGCCCAGGGATCCAAGCAGGATTTCGCTCCGCTGTTCGGCCGTCACCAGCGTCGCCCCATCCAGCACAGGCAGCACATTGCCGATGCTGGTGCGGCCAAAATTCTTGCGCATGGCGGCCGGCACGATGGCGGCCACGGCGGCTTGCGGCAGATGGCGCGCCGCCCAGATTTCATAGAGCGCAGCGGCCGCCGATTCCGGCCCTTCATGCCCGTCCCAGCCGCCAAGCAGCGCCAGCGCGGCGCGTTCATTATCGTCGCGGCCGCTCAGCCCCTTGAGCAGGGCGACGGCACGCCGCGCCATGGCGGAGGTGGCATCATTCTGCAGCGCCATCGCGTCGGTCAGGCTGAATTTGGGCTTGGATGCAATCACTTCGGAAATGCGGGTGATGCGGCTGCGGTCGTTCCACTCCAGGCCAAGCAGATGCGGATAGCCCGCCGGAACATTATATTCGTTGGCGGTGGCAAACCAGCCTTGCGCCGGGTTGTAGACCACCGGCATCAGCTTCGCATCGAGCAGCCCGGTCCAGCCATGCGCCTTGCCGGCCGGCACGGGCAGCAGGCCATCACCGGCGGCGCGCACCGGCACGAAGCCGCCCGGCGCCCAGCCGATATCGCCGGCACGGCTGGCAAACAGCAGGTTCAGCGGCGGCGCCCCCCAATGGTTGCGGGCGATCAGGAACTCGTCCCAAGTCTTCGCGCCAAACGCCCAGGTCGCGTTGAAATAGGCCGACGCGCCCGGCTTGCTCCAGGTGGCGCGCAAGGCAAAGCTGCGGCCACTGGCCGGGTCTTCGTGGATGATCGGGCCATCATCGCCGAACTTCAGCACCACCGCACGCGGCGCTTCGCCCCTCACCTCGATGGTCTCGCGCACCTCGGTCAGCTTTGCTGCCTTGGGGTTCACCACCAGATCCTGCTGATCGATGGCAAAGATGGTCAGCGCCCAGGCAATATCCTCGTTGTGGCCAAAGCTGACGCCGGGCAGCGCCGGTTCGCCCGATCCGGCGATCTTCAGTTCCGGCGTGTCGATGTGCGACAGATAACGCAGATTGGGCACGGCATGGGCGCGGTGCGGATCATTGGCGAGGATCGGCCGCCCGGTGGCGGATCTGCCCGGCGCAATCGCCCAGTTGTTTGAACCTTCCAGCGTTTCGGGATCGGTGCGGCTGGCCACCACCAGCTGCTTGCCGTCGAACCGCACATCGCTGGTGCCGAGCATATAATCGGCCAGCACATTCTCTGGCAGGCTGCAGGGATCCAGGCCCTTGGGAATGGTCACGGTGCGGGCCGGTTCCAGCTGGCGGCGCAGCGGCTCGTACTTTGTGTCGCCGCCGCACAGGGCGCGGGCGCGCAGCACTTCCGATGGCACATTGCTGGCCAGCGCGTTGGAACGGATGCGCACGATATCATCGGCTTGCCAGCGTTCCGGGCGTGTGGCGGTGGCGGTGAACTCAACCGGCAGCGGCGCGCGCCCAGCCTCGACATCGGCAACAAAGGCGTTGATGCCGGCGGCAAAGGCTTCGGTCCACGCCTTGGCCTGCGCCGGATAGGCCGCCCATTCGGCCGCCATGTCGCCGCGATAAAGCAGCAGCCGCGACGCGCGATCCTGCGCCACGAAGGCAGGCCCGAAGCTGGCCGAAAGCCGGCCCAACCCGCGCTTGCGCCACAGATCGATCTGCCACAGCCGGTCACGCGCCACGGCATAGCCCTGCAGGAAGAAACCATCGCGGGCGTTGGCGGCATAGATATGCGGAATACCGGCACGATCGATGATGATCTCGCCCGGCGCGGTGAGGCCCGGCAGGGCCCGCGCCTCACTGAACGCGCCGGGCGGTGCCTCTTGCGCCGTGGCCGCCGTGGTGAGCAGCAGAGCGGCGGCGGCAGCGCGGATCATTCGGCGGCCAGCGCGGCAGCGGCAGGGGCCGCCTGCGGCCCGCGGATCAGGCCGCCGGGCAGGGCGCCGGTCATCGTGCCGCCCCGGAAGGTCACCTGGCCATTCTTGATCGTCGCCACATAGCCATCGGCCTTTTGCAGCAGCCGCTTGCCGCCGGCCGGCAGATCAAAGGCCAGCCATGGCTTGCCGAGCTTCAGCCGGTCCAGATCGATGATGTTGAAATCGGCAAGATAACCCGGCGCAATCAGGCCGCGATCATTGAGGCCATAAAGCCGTGCCGTGTCGTGGCACTGCCGGCGGATGGCGTTTTCCAGTGCCACCGTGCCGCGCGCCCGGTCACGCACCCAATGTTGCAGCAAATAGGTCGGGCTGGCGGCATCGCAGATGGTGCCGCAATGGGCGCCGCCGTCCGACAGCGAGATCACCACATCATCGCGGTGCAACAGGCCTTCCACGAAATCCAGATTGCCATCGGCGTAGTTCAGGATCGGGAAATAGATGAAGCCGGCGCCTTCGCCACTGCACAACAGATCATAGGCATAGTCGGCCGGGTCCTTGCCGGCGGCCTTGGCCCGGGCCCAGATGGTTTCGTCCTGGGTTGGCTCATAATTGAAGCCGTCACCCATTTCATAGTGCAACTGCCAGCCCAGCGCGACCGCCATCACCAGCGGCAGCACATCGGTTTCCGGCCAGACATTCTCCTCCGCCAACAATTTTGCCTTGAACGCCGGATCGGTGAGGTGCGCCCACTGTTCTTCCCACGGCAGCGTCTCGATCGCCTGCCAGCTGGGCTTGAACTTGAACGGGTGCACGGTGCCGCGCCAGGCCATCAATATGCCGTTGCCGCGAATGGCGATCTGGGCGACGATATTGGCGCCATCTGCATTGGCGCGGGCGGTTTCCGCCATCTGCTCTTCCCAGGGCAGTTCCTTGGCGATGGATTGCAGCATGGCAAAGGTGACGGGCAGGCCGGTCTCCCGGCTCATCTGCGCCATCCAGCCAAATTCATCCCATTCGCGCTTCAGGTCGCTGGCCATTTCGAACACGCCATGGCCCACTTCGCCCATGGCGCGGCCGATGGCGATCAG
>Ga0075154_10002167_pt1 | contig 13008 bp, 10 predicted proteins | sample JI71714BDNA_FD_70965 | JGI IMG/M metagenome (GOLD analysis project Ga0075154, IMG submission 70965) | Wastewater effluent complex algal communities from Wisconsin, to seasonally profile nutrient transformation and Carbon sequestration -... | ecosystem: Engineered > WWTP > Effluent > Algae... | reverse complement strand
GCCATGCCGATCCCGATCAGCAGCACCAGGGCGAGAATGCGGTAGGCCTTTGCCTCCAGCATGGGCTGCAGAAGGCTCCACCCACCCCAGAGGGCGGCCCCCATCAGGGCCGAAGCCGCGCAGATACGCCAGAGGCGGGACAGGAAGCGGGCGTCGAAGCGGGCTTCCTCGCCCAGACGACGCGCGCCCCACCAGAGCTGCCCGACCATGATCCAGGCAGAGACCGTGGTGGCCCAGGCTGCGGCGGAAAAGCCGATCCAGGGCATCAGTCCGAAGGCGAGGGCCGCGTTCAGGACCATGGACCAGACGGCATAGCGGAACGGGCTGCGGGTGTCCTCCCGCGCGTAGAACAGGGGCTGCAGGGCCTTTTGCAGCACAAAGGCGGGCAGGCCCAGGCCGTAGATCGCAAGCGCCAGTGCGGTGGCAAATGTGTCGTCGGGTCCGAAGAGACCGCGCTGATACAGGACTTCGGTGATCGGCTGGGCGATGATCACCAGCGCCACGGCGGCAGGGAGAGTCAGAAGGAGGGCGAATTCGGTGCCACGGTTGAAAGCCTCGCGACCCCCGGCATGGTCCCCAGCTTGCAGGCGGCGGGAAAGCTCGGGGAGGAGGACGGTCCCGACGGCGATGGCAACCACGCCCAGCGGCAGCTGATACAGGCGGTCGGCATAGACCAGCCACGAGATCGCGCCTTCCGTCCCCGAAGCGACCTGGCGCGAGACGAGGAGGTTGATCTGCACCACGCCGCCAACAAGGAGTGCAGGCCCCATGTTGACCATCAGGCGCTTGAAATCCGGCGAAAGGCGGGGCAGTCGCAATCGGGGGACAAACCCGATCCGGCGGGCGGCATACATGGTCCAGCCCAGTTGCAGGATGCCGGTCACGGGGGTGGTCCAGGCGAGCGTCGTGCCCATGTCCCAGCCCATCCGGTTCGCAAGGAACATGGCGGCAATGAAGACGAGGTTCATCAGGACCGGGACGGCCCCAGCCTCGGCAAAATGGCCATGGGCGTTCAGGATTCCGGAGAGCAGCGCGAAGAGCGAGATGAAGCCGATGTAGCAGAAGGTGATCCGCCCGAAGTCGACCGCCATGTCGAAGCGCCCGTCGCCAACGAAGCCCGCAGCCATCGCCCAGACAAGGAGAGGCATGGCGAGGGTGCCGATGATCGTGAAGCCGACAAGGAAGGCGGAGAGGCCGGAGAAGGCGTTCTGGGCAAAGTCCTCGGCATCGGCCCCGGCTTCCAGCTTCTTGGCGTAGAGCGGGACAAACGCCTGGTTGAACGCCCCTTCGGCAAAGAAGCGGCGGAACATGTTCGGCAACGAAAACGCCACGTTGAACGCATCCGCCACCGGCCCCGCGCCAAGGTACGCGGCCATCATCAGTTCGCGCACCAGACCCGCGCCACGCGATACCAGCGTCCAGCCCCCAAGCGTCACGATGTTGCGGATCATGCCGCGCGAGCCGCTCATGCGATGGCCCTTTCGGCCCCTTCGACGATGGCTTGCCGCAGTTTCTTCTCCAGCGCCTCCTGGCGGTGTTTCTGATGCAGCTTCAGGCCGAACATGTCCTTCACGTAGAAGGTATCCACCACCTGAGCGCCGTACGTCGCGATGACCGCGCTGGCGATGTAGATGTTGTTGACGGCAAGTGTCCGGGTCAGGTCATACAGAAGGCCGGGGCGGTCGCGGGTGTCGACCTCGATGATCGTGTAGATCTCCGATCCTTCGTTGTCGAAGGTGATGTGGGTCGGGAAGCGGAACTCGCGCTCGCGCTTCTTGATCTTGTCGCGGTCCTTCAATGCCTCGCGGGCCACAACCTCGCCCTTCAGGGTCTTGTCGATCATCTGGCGCAGACGCGGCAGGCGAGAGACTTCGTAGGGGTGGCCCTCGATGTCCTGGACCCAGAAGACGGCGGTGGCGTATCCGTCCTTCGAGGTATAGGTCCGCGCATCCACGACGTTCGCACCGACCAGCGCCAGCGCACCGGCAAGGCGGCTGAAGATGCCGGGATGGTCGGCCAGCGCGAAACAGGCGCGGGTCGCGTCACGGTCGGCGTCGGGATGAAGATCGATGCGGATCTCGTCATCGCCAAGGCCCTGCAACAGGCGGGCAAAGACTTCATGCGTGTCGGTGGAGAGGCCCTGCCAGTAGGGCGCGTAGTGGCGCGTCACCTCATGCTCGACCGCCGCCGGGTCCCAGCCCTTCAGGCGATCAGCCAGCGCCCGGGTCGCTTCCTCTTGCCGGTTCTCGCGGTTCAGAGTCTCCAGCCCGCCTTCCAGCGCATCGGCAGTCTGCTTGTAAAGCTGCCGCAGCAGCATGGCCTTCCAGTTGTTCCAGGTCCCCGGCCCAACGCCCCGGATGTCGCAGACAGTCAGCACGGTCAGGAGATCCAGCCGCTTGCGGGTTTTCACCGCCTTGGCGAAGTCGCGGACCGTGCGAGGGTCGCCGATGTCGCGCTTTTGCGCCATGTCGGACATGAGAAGATGATAGCGGACCAGCCATTCCACCGTCTCGCATTCCTCGGCATCGAGGCCCAGTCTTGGAGCCACCCGGCGGGCGATCTGCGCGCCAAGGATCGAATGGTCTTCGGGCCGCCCCTTGCCGATGTCATGCAGGAGAAGGGCCACGTAAAGCACGCGGCGGTTCACGCCTTCCTTCAGGATCGAGGAGGACAGGGGCAGGTCCTCGACCAACTCGCCACGTTCGATCTGGGCGAGGCAGCTGATCGTCTGGATGATGTGCTCATCCACCGTGTAGTGGTGGTAGACGTTGAACTGCATCATCGCGACGATGGCTTCGAATTCCGGGATGAAGGCCGCAAGGACGCCCAGCTCGTTCATCCGGCGCAAGCTGCGTTCCGGGTTCCCGTGTTTCAGGAGGAGGTCGAGGAAGATGCGTTGTGCCTCGGGGTCCTCACGCATCTCGTCGTCGATCAGGTCGAGATGCGAGGTCACGATCCGCATGACGTTGGGGTGCAGAAGATACTTTGTCCGCAGGCCTTCTTCGAAGACGCGCAGCAGGTTCAGCTTGTCATTCAGGAAGGACTTCGGGTCGGCCACGTCGATCCGCCCCTGCACCAGCTTGTAGCCGGACTTCACCCGCTTGGTCAGCTTGAAGATGCCAAACAGGCTCGCCTCGCGCTTGGCATGGCGGGCTTCAAGCTCGGTGAGGAAAATGCGGGTCAGCTCGCCCACACGCGTGGCCAGACGAAAGTAGTCCTGCATGAAATGTTCGACAGCCCGCCGGCCGGCCGCATCGCGGTAGCCCATCCGGGCGGCGACCTCGACCTGCAGGTCAAAGGTCAGCGTGTCTGTAGGTCGCCCGGTGATGTAGTGCAGATGGCAGCGCACGGCCCAGAGGAAATCTTCGGCCTGGGCAAAACTGTCGAACTCCTCGCGCGAGAGAAGTCCCGCCCCGACCAGCCCTTCGGCTGAAGGCACCCGGTTCAGGTACTTGCCGATCCAGTAGAGCGTCTGGAGGTCGCGCAGGCCCCCCTTCCCCTCCTTCACGTTGGGTTCCAGCACATAGCGCTGACCACCCTGCCGCTTGTGCCGCTCTGCCCGCTCGGCCAGCTTCGCCTCGATGAACTCGGGGCCGGAGTTCTTGAACAGCTCGCCCCAGAGCTTGCCGTCCAACTCTTCGGCAAGGGGCGCGTGGCCGCAGATGAAGCGGTGTTCCAGCAGGGCGGTGCGGATGGTGATGTCCTCGCGCCCGAGGCGAATGCAGTCCTTCACCGTGCGGCTGGAATGGCCGACCTTCAGCTTCAGGTCCCACAGCATGTAGAGCATCGTCTCGATGACGCTCTCCGCCCAGGGGGTGATTTTCCAGGGCGTCAGGAACAGAAGGTCAACGTCGGATTGCGGCGCCATTTCGGCCCGACCGTAGCCGCCGACGCCAAGAACGGCGATCCGTTCGGCTTCGGTCGGGTTGGCCAGCGGATGCAGACGCATGGCGGCGGAAAGTGTGACTTGCACCAGCACATCCGTCAGTGCCGCCTGGGCCGAGATCAGCGCGCGGGCATGGCGCGGAGCGTCGAGGAATGCCGCCTCGAAACCTGCTGTCGCATCGGCCTTTGCCGTTTGCAGTTCCTGCACCACGAGCGCACGGGCCGATTTCGGATCCGCAGCCGCCCCAAGACGCTCCAGAACCCTGCCGGTTACAGCCTCGACATCGGGAAGCCGATAGCCGAGCCGGGCCGCCGAGGGGGGTGTTTCAGCCTCGACTGGCCCTGCCACGATCCATGAACCTTCGCTTAGAACCCGGCGCCGCCGAAGCTGCGCGGAGCGGCGTCGATCACGACGACCTGGTTGGCACGGATCGTGGCCACGGCCAGCCCGCGCTCGTTCGTGCCGTTCGGCAAAAGGCGGAAAATGCCCGAGACCCCGGCAAAGCCCGCGGACTGGGTCAGGTCGCCCTTCGACAGCGGTGCCCCGCCCGTCGCGCGGTTCGCCAAGGCCCCGATGGCGGCGATTCCGTCATAGGCCAGGCCTGCCACCGGCACCGGCTGGCTGCCGTAGGCGCCCTCGTAGCGCGCCCGGAACTGCGCCTGCAGACCCGGGTCCGGCATCGCGAACCAGCCGCCCTGCACCCCGGGAAGCGCCAGCGTGGCCGGCGGAATGTCCCAGCGGGTCAGGCCGATGAACTGGGTCGTCCCCTTGTCGATGCCATTGTCGACAAGAAGCTGGCTGAGAAGCGGCAGCGCCCCCGCAGTGTCGGCCGTCAGGAACAGCGCCGTTGCGCCCGAAGACTTGGCGGTGCTGACGATGCCCGAGGCCGCCTGCACGATACCGTTCTGCGAGAACTCGTACGAGGTCACGCCCACGACCGACCCGCCGGCGCTTGAGACACCGCGCTCGATCGCGGCCTTGCCGACCTCGCCCGCGACATTGCGGTCATGCACGATCAGCACCTTGGACTTTCCATTGCGCACGGCATACCCGGCCAGACGACGGGCAGTGGTGTCGAAGGTTTGCCCCAGTACGAAAACGTTGCCACCGGCGATGGCCGCATTGTTCGAGAACGCCAGGACATTCACCCCGGAGTTCGCTACCGCGACGCCGGCCGCATTGGCCTCTTCAGAGTAGAACGGCCCCAGGATCACCTGCGCGCCTTCGTCCACCGCCTGCTTGGCCAGCGCCGCCGCCTGCGCCGGGCTGCCACCGGTCCTGTACACCTTCAGGTCGATGTTCACGCCCGAAAGATCAGCCATCGCAAGCCTTGCGGCGTTTTCAAGGTTTGCCCCGAACAGCTCGTCCTGCGACTGGCCCGATCCTGACGGGATCAGCAGCGCCACCTGGACCGAACCACCGTTCGCAGGGGGAGTCCTCCCCGGGCCGGTCGCCACGCAACCGGATAGCACCAGCGCACCAAGGCCAACAACCAACTGACCCAGCGACTTGCGGGCCCGGCGAAATACGGACAACATGGTGGTTCCTCACTGTGGCAGCGCGCTGCGTTTGCCCGTCAGGGTAATGGGTTCGGCTGGGGAAGTAAACTTGTGAGGCAAAGCCAGGACCCCGCGGATGGTCTGCACAAACCGGCCCTGCGCGCCATTCCGCCGGGGCTGCATTTCGTTTCGACCCCTATCGGTGCGGCGCGGGACATCACACTGCGGGCACTGGACGTGCTGGCCGGGGCCGATGTGCTGGTAGCCGAAGACACCCGCACTTTGCGCCACTTGATGGAGATTCACGGCATCCCGCTGAACGGGCGTCAGGTGATCGCCTACCACGACCATTCGGGTGAAGGCCCGTTGCAACGGCTTTTGGCGTTGATTGCCGAGGGTCGGAGCCTCGCCTATGCCTCCGAGGCCGGGACACCTCTGATTTCGGACCCCGGCTTCGAACTGGCGCGCGCCGTGGCCGGGGCAGGCCTGCCGATGACTGCCGCACCTGGCCCCTGCGCGGCAATCTGCGCGCTGACGCTGTCGGGCCTGCCGTCGGACCGCTTCTTTTTCGCGGGCTTTGCCCCTTCGGCCCAAGGTGCGCGGCGGACGTTCCTGGAAGAGCTTGCCGGGGTGCAGGCGACGCTGATCCTGTACGAAAGCCCGAAGCGGCTGGCAGCGCTACTGACGGAAATGACGACGACCCTCGGCGCAACCCGCCAGGCGGTCGTCTGCCGCGAGCTGACCAAGCGCTTCGAGGAAATCCTGCGCGGCACTCTGGGGGACCTGGCGGCCGGTGTGGAGGGTCGCGAGATCAAGGGCGAAATCGTGGTGCTGGTCGACCGCGCACCGCCCGCCGAGGCGACCGAGGACAGCATCGGCGCGGCACTTGATCAGGCGCTGAAGACGATGTCCGTTAAGGATGCCGCAACTTTTGTGTCGCAAACTCTGGGGGTGGCGCGCAAGATCGCCTACAGGATCGCCCTCGACCGCCAAGGATAGGCTATGCCGTTCGACTTCGTTTCCGCTCCCGTCAAGGCGCGCAAGGCGCGTGGGCTGACGAATTATCTCGCCGGTCACGCCGCGGAAGCCTCGGTCGCGCGGCTGTATGAAGACCGAGGGGTGTCGATCTGTGCCCGGAACTGGCGTGGAAGCGTCGGCGAAGTCGATCTGATCGGCCGCGACGGCGATGTGGTCGTTTTCGTTGAGGTCAAGCAAAGCAGCTCGCATGACGTCGCCGCGTCGCATGTCTCGCAGGCACAGGTCCGCAGGATTTTCGCCACCGTCGAAGAATTCGTGGCCCGGGAGCCGAAGGGCCTTCTCACCGATGTCCGCATCGACCTGGCCTTGGTCGACGGCCAGGGTCGCATCGAAGTGCTGGAAAACGCCTTCGCGGGTTGAATTGCATCTTCCCTCTGCTTCGGCCATCACTCTTCCGAACGAAGGAGTGAGCCATGCCTCTCAAGGTAGCCCTGCAGATGGACCCGATCGGGTCAGTGAACATCAACGCGGATTCGACCTTCCGCATCGCACTCGAGGCGCAGGCGCGGGGGCATTCGCTGTTCTTCTACACCCCGGATCGGCTGGCTTTTGTCGAAGGCCGGGTCATGGCGCGGGGTTGGCCCATCGAAGTTCGCCGCGAGCAGGGCAACCATGTTACCTATGGCCAAGAGACTGAAGTCGACCTGGGCGAATATGACGTCGTCTGGCTTCGTCAGGACCCGCCCTTCGACATGGGATACATCACCACAACCCACCTGTTGGAAATGATCCATCCGAAGACCCTGGTGGTGAACGACCCCTTCTGGGTCCGGAACAGCCCCGAGAAACTTCTGGTCCTCCGCTTCGCGACGTTGACGCCTCCAACCGCCATCGCCCGCGACCTGGCGACCATTCGGGCCTTCAAGGCCCGGCATGGCGATATCATCCTGAAACCGCTCTATGGCAATGGCGGGGCCGGGGTGTTCCGGCTGGATCCGAACGACCGGAACCTGTCCTCGCTGCATGAACTGTTCATGGGCATCAACCGCGAGCCCCTGATCGTGCAGAAATTCTTGCCCGACGTGGCCAAGGGCGACAAGCGGGTGATCCTTGTCGACGGCGAGCCGGTCGGAGCGATCAACCGTGTTCCCCAGGCCGGGGAGACCCGGTCCAACATGCATGTTGGCGGCCGACCGGAAAAGATCGGCTTGACCGAGCGCGATCTGGAGATCTGCCGTACCATCGGCCCCGTCCTGCGCGAGAAGGGTCAGATATTCGTCGGGATCGACGTCATCGGCGACTGGCTGACCGAGATCAACGTCACCTCTCCGACCGGCATCCAGGAACTGGAGCGGTTCGATGGCACCAACGCGGCGCAACGCATCTGGGAAGTGATCGAGGCGAAGCGCCGCGGTTAGGCGAAGCCGCTGTCCGGATAGGCGCGCACCACATTCCAGACCAGGTCCTTGAACCAGTCCTGCTGCTGTGCGGTCGGCCAGCCTGAAACCCCGCGCATTGTCGGAACCGTGCGTGGATCGCGTCCGTAGATCACGGCAAAATGCGCCAGTGCGATCGGGTAGGCGCCCAGGCTGTTTGGGTGGATGTTGTCTTCGAACAGCTCGCGCATTGCCGACAGCCCAGGCGCAGTGCCTGCTGCAATGCCATCAAAGATTGCAGCCATAACCTTTGGTCCTGGGATCACCCGCATCGGCGGGCTGTCCTTGGGTCGGTTCTTGTTGACGAAATTTGCGATGTCCTGCCAATCGCCCATCTCGAGATCCAGTCTTTCGCGGAACGGGATCAGTTGTTCGTCGGGCAGGTCGTAGGGATCCTTGTTGCCGGGGCCGCTTTCAACGCCGATCCACGACGCATAATACACCGTCTCGGCTCCACGCCCGCCGTTGCCGTCCTTCCAGGCGCGCTCGAACCACTTCAGCGCGATGTCATGCGAGTGATGCCACTTCGCAGTCGAGCGCACCGGCACCCTTTCGGTCAGAACCAGCACATCGTAGTTCGCAATGTCCCGGCGGGCGTCGATGGGCAGGTTCAGGTCGTTGTCCCAGCGATGCTCCGCCGGGCTGCCGGGGATCGTGGAAAGGTCGATCACGAGGCCTTCCTTCGGACCTCCGGCCGCAGTGACCATGATCGCCAGTGGTCCGGGGATCGGGTCGGTCAGGCTATGGCCGGACATGACCACGCGCAGATCCAGAGGGTACTCCGTTGCGGTCTCGGCCAGGGCTGACATGGACAGGGCAGGCGTCGCCGCAAGACCTGCGAGAACCTGGCGGCGGTTGGGGAAAGGCGACATGAAAAGACCTCTGGGACAAAGCTGAGCGCACTGCGCAGCTTAGCTTCGGCGCTTCGGCGGCGGAAGTCAGCCTTTGCGGGCAGGGAGGGGTCCGACGGTAAAATTGTCGTATCTGGACCCCAAGCCGCCCTGGACGGCTTCCGGACGGCATTCGGCACCGCGCAGGATCAGATGGGGTTCACGATGCACGCCCCTGTTCCTTGCGGAGACCATGCTCGGCAGGACTGCCAGTTTTGCGCGACAGCAGCGGATCGGCAAGTGGAATGTCCACCGTGGACATGAAAGCAAAATATAATAAAATCAAATTCTTGATCGCGGCCATTTACCTTCTGTACACCACGATTCCGGATGCCGGCTTTGGCCGCGGCCAGCCCTGATGCCCTACCCTGGGAGGTTCCGGACCCTGCGCAGGAGGAAGAGCGCATAAAGGAGGTTGGGCGTCACGATGACCAGAGGAACCAGGTAGGCATCCAGCGTCAGGGGGTCTTCGAGCATGGGGTGCTGGGCCGCCTCGTAGGTCACGAGGAGGAGGCCGAAGTTCCAGGCCATGTGAAAGACAACCGGAGGCCAGATCGAGCCGGTGCGCAGCAGAAGCGCGCCAAGAAGGAGGCCGGTCATCATCGCGGCTGTCGCCTGCCCCGCAGCCTGTGCCACGTCACCGAAAGCGAAGATGTTCAGCACATGGATGGCGCCGAACAGAAAGGCGGTCAGCAGTATTGCAGGCCAGAGCCGCAGTCGGGCGGACAAAGCGCGGAAGAGGACTCCGCGGAACATCCATTCCTCGGACAGCGCAACGAGCGTGGTGTTCAGGACAAGGAACCCGATGGCCCGACCCGGCGGCAGGCCGATGGCGAAGGACATCAGGAAGATCGGCAGCAGAGTGAGACCGGGAAACCACATCAGTCTCAGGACAGCCCGTCCGTCCGGACGATTGAAGCCAAGGTCCTTCCAGCCGAAAAGACGGGTTGCAAGGGTCAGGACCGTCAAGCCGAGGACCACGTTCCAGGCAACACCGGAGGACAGCCCGGCAATGAGCTCGCCGAGTGATGTGGGTCGGTCCTGTCGCAACACGGCCCCGATCAGCACGGTCGCGACAAGCCAGACCAGAAGGGTAAGACCAGCCTGCCGCAGGCGCTTGTCTGCCGGGGTGCCGATAGCCGTCATCCTGTCGCCATCTGCCGACGCCTGTCCTTTCCGGCTTGATGCACCGCGGGCAATGCCCTTTTCCATTGCCTGTCCTGTTGCCCAGGACCACCTGCCGGAGCATGGCCATAAGGCCCTGTTCGATGGACGCCTGTCAAACACCGGATTGGCGACCGCAGCGCAGGCAGAAGGCATCTTGTTCAGCCAGGGATCCCTTGCCATGGCATCGCCACTCTGAGCTTTGCCTCACGGTATTTCCGGCCGCAATCGCGGTTCCCGGCCTTCCCGTTCTGGCGGACAGGGCATCCGGCTGGAACCGGGCGACCGTGTATTTTCGACCCGATGTCAGGCCATAGGACTTTTGGCCTGTATCGGGCTGGACTGGGCTGGAGTAGTCTTGGCCATGAACCAACTTGAAGGCGCACCATGACGATGGGTTCCGCTGCCGACGTCCGGCCCCTGCATTCGGCCCTTATCGTGGATGACCATCCGCTGTTCTGCGACGCCCTGTCGATGACGCTGAAATCGGTAGCCGGGATCGAAGAGATCGAAACGGCGGACCGGCTGGAGACGGCGATCCATCGGGTTGACCTGATGCCGGCACCGGATGCCATTGTGCTGGACCTGAATCTGCCGGATGTGAACGGGATCGACGGGCTGATCCGTCTGCGGCAGGCGGCGGGCGAGGTGCCGGTGCTGGTGGTATCCTCTCTGGCCGACAATCGGGTGATCGGGGCTTGCCTCGCGGCGGGGGCGGCAGGTTTCGTGCCGAAACATTCCCGGCGCGAGGTGTTCCGGGCGGCCTTCGACGCGCTGCGCGCGGGGCGACGGTTCCTTCCCGAGGGCTATGAACCAATCCCGGAGGGCAAGGCAAAGGGCTCCCCGCGGGAGGAAGCTATCGGGCGGCTGTCGCTTCTGACCCGGCAGCAGGCGAAGATCTTGCAGCTGATCTGCGAGGGACTTCTGAACAAACAGATCGCATATGAGCTGTCGATTGCCGAAACCACGGTGAAAGCCCATGTCACCGCAATCATGCGCAAGCTTGGGGTCCAGAGCCGGACCCAGGCGGTACTGATCGCGCGCGAGACGAATTTCACCAGCCTGATGCCCGAGGATGGCTGACGCTTCGGGACGAATCCCTTGCCCTGATCCGGACTGCCGCCGTAGCATCGGTCTTTGGAGAAGGTCCTGATGATCACGCCCGGACGCCTGGCGCCACCCGAAACTCTGCCGGTGATGCCACGCGCCCATGCAAGTGCGCGGGACCCGGAGGCCCTTGCGAAACTTGCACGGGACCTGGGGCCGGGGCCGTTTGCGGCAGTCCTGCTTTTCATCTCGCCCGAGGCTGACCGTGCCACCGTGGCCGAGGGCCTGGACAAGGCGTTTCCTGGCGTCACGGTCATTGGCTGCACGACCGCGGGAGAAATCTCGCCGGAAGGGTATTCCGAGGGTGAAATCGTCGCTGTCGCCCTGCCCCGTGCCAGCTTTGCGGTCGACTGCCTGGGGATCGACCTGGGGACCCTGGACGGGCAGGAGTTGATCGGACGGCTGATCCGGGCACGGGCCGGGTTGGCGCGGCTGCATCCGGGGTGGGAGGGTGAGTTCGCCTTCGTGATGGTCGATGGCATGTCGATCCGCGAGGATGAGCTGACCGCGGCACTGGGGCCGGGGCTGGGTCCGGTGCCGCTGTTCGGAGGCTCGGCCGGCGATGGCATGCGGTTCGGTGCAACCTTTGTCCTGCAGGACGGCCATTTCCGTCAGGGCTGGGCGGTGCTGCTTGTGGTGCGCACCGCCTGCAAGGTGAAGGTGTTCACCTTGAACCACCTGGTTCCCACGACCCGGCGCATGGTGGTGACAGGGGCGGATCCGGCGCGCCGCGTGGTGCACCAGATCAACGCCGAGCCAGCGGCACAGGAATACGCCCGGCTGCTGGGCAAGGACCCTGCTCAGCTGACCACCTTCACCTTTGCCGCGCATCCCGTCGTGGTGCGGATCGGCGGCAGCCACCATGTCCGCGCGATCCAGCGACTGGCCGAGAACGGTGATCTTGTGTTCTTCTCGGCCATCGATGAGGGGCTGGTGCTGACGCTGGCCGAACCACAGGACATGGCAATTCACCTGGACCATGCGCTGACCGAGTTGTCGGCGGCCGGACCTCCGGCGGCCATACTGGCTTGCGACTGCATCCTTCGCCGGATCGAGGCGATGGAGAGCCAGCGCTTCGGCGCGGTCTCGGGACTTCTGAAACAGCATGGGGTCGTCGGATTTTCGACCTATGGCGAGCAGTTCAACTCGATGCATGTCAACCAGACGATGACCGGGGTGGCGATCTACCCTCCTGCTGCGTCCGGGGCGAAAGCGTGAGATGATCGAGACGCTCATCAACCCGGCGGACAGTGCCGAACGGCGGGCGGAAAAGCTTCTGACCATCGCAGAAGCCCTCATGCGGCGGGTCGAGCAGGCGACGGACGATTCCGGCGCGGCCTATGCCCAGTTCCAGCGGGCTGCGTTGCTGGAGGACCAGGTCCGTGAGCGGACCCATGACCTTGGCAGGGCGCTGGACTTGCTGAACGAGTCGAATGCTCGGCTGGCCGAAGCCATGCGCGAAGCCGAAACCGCGCGGCAGAACCTGTCGAATGCCATTGAGACCGTTCAGGAGGGATTTGCGCTCTTCGACCGCGAAGACCGGCTGGTTCTGTGCAATTCGCGTTTCGCGATGCACACGCCGGATGTCCACGCGCAATTGCAGCCGGGTCTGTCCTTCGAGGACTATGTGGCGATGGTCAGTCGATCGCCACATCTTGCGCTTCCCGAGGGCGAAGGTGCGCAGGACTGGGCGCAGGGAAGGATGCGTCGGCACAAGGACCGCCATGTGATCCTGAACGTGCGCATGGCGGGTGATCAATGGGTTCAGGTGAGCGAGCACCGGACCGGGGATGGCGGCACGGTGATCTTGCAGACCGATGTCACCGACATCATCCGGGCCGAACGGCACGAGCGCAGCAAGCTTCTCGACGATCAGGCGCGAGTGATCCGGGCAACGCTCGACCACATAAACCAGGGGGTCAGCATCTTTGACGCCGAGGCGCGGCTTGTGGGCTGGAACCAGCGGCTTGGAAGTCTGCTGTCCTTGCCGATGGGGCGACTTCGGATCGGGGCTTCCTTCGAGAGTCTGTTCAGCCGGTTCCAGAGCG
>Ga0075154_10002164_pt1 | contig 13011 bp, 11 predicted proteins | sample JI71714BDNA_FD_70965 | JGI IMG/M metagenome (GOLD analysis project Ga0075154, IMG submission 70965) | Wastewater effluent complex algal communities from Wisconsin, to seasonally profile nutrient transformation and Carbon sequestration -... | ecosystem: Engineered > WWTP > Effluent > Algae... | reverse complement strand
GGGTTTACCATTCAAGGGCAAAAGTGATCGGCTTGCGATGTTATTGAGCGATCGGCATGGATGTTATTACGTGATCGGCATGAATGTTATTGGGTGATCGCCATGCGTGGGAATACGCAGGGGCCAGTTACGCGCATTACAGTAATCTGAATCTGGGTGACTGGAATATCGCCATCCCCAGCCTCAGTACCACGGTGATTTATGACCACATCACCTACCAGCGTTTCTCTGGGAACTGGGGGACCGGCATCATGTGTTCTGGCCAGTTAAATCCGGGCAATTTTGCGGTCGGCCCCAATCAAATCCTTGCAGCCGGTGATTACTGGAGCGGGGAGACGCTAGATATTCCGGGCGTTATCAGTGAAAAAGTGCAGGTTCAATATCAGAACAATGTCGCGAAACGCTTTATCAAAAACTGGCGGTTCAGCTGTACCAGCGTCACCATCAACGGCACCACCATTGAAGGGATCAAAGCGACATCACCGGATGGGATCACCTATGAGTTCACTCAGCCGAAGCTCATCCCCACCACACCAATGAGCGCTGCCAATGGGGCAGGCTTCGAAGAGTTGGTGGCGAAATATCACGCGTTTTTACTCGTATCTAAAATCACCGACCGCTTTGGCAATACGGTGAACTACAGCTATACCGACGGCCAGCTCAGCAGTATTTCCAGCCCGGATGGCCGGCAGATCAATATCGCCTATGAAACCAACGCCTACGGTAAAAAGCGCGTCAGCAGTATGTCGGCAAATGGCCAAACCTGGACTTACCGCTACCAAAATGCAGCGAACGCCAATGAAACCGACCATTTAACCGAGGTTGAACGCCCGGATGGCAGAAAATGGCAGCTGTCATTAGCAGCACTCAATATCACCCCAGGCAGTGCCACGCAGCGGGATTATTTATACAAAACGGTATACAACACTTCCACTCAACAAATGTACTGGCAACTGGACCGAATCGTCGAAACCCAATGCCTGGATTTATTACCCGCCACAAACCCGGTGCAATCGGCCTATTTAGTTCACCCCAACGGCGCACGGCTGGATTTATCGCTGCGCTTTACCCGGTTTGGCCGCACCGGCGTGCCCAAGGTACTGACCAATTACACCGGCACTCCCAAAGGGGAGGTTCACACCAATGATTTGTGTTTTATCACCAATTCGCTGCAACAAAAGACAGTAAGTGGCCCGGGGCTATCCACCATGAACTGGCAATACAGTTATTCCCAGAACAAAGGTGGATGGGACGCGCCCGGAGCCGGTGAGCAACTGACTGGCCTTGCCGCGATACCAGATGGTTATCAAGCGATGGACCTGCGTTCGACCAGTATCACCACCCCAGATGGCGCCAAAACCGTGCATATTTTTAGCCGGCGCTGGGACCATACCGACGGACAGGAAGTGGGCACCGAATACTACGATACCAATAGCACAACGCTGTTACGCCGGATTGAGCGCAATTTCGTCCCCAAAGCCACGGGGGGCTCGGCCGGAATGAGCTCCTACACCGGTAATGAGCTCGGTACGCCCTACCTGACTGACAATCCGGCACCGCATGAAAATTACATCAATAAAGTCCGTGAAAAGGTAATAAGTTATGTAGGTGGCGTACCCACGGATACCTATACGACGTTATTTCCAAAAGATGACTACAACATATATGGGCTACCGACAAAAACGGTAGAAAGCAATTCGCTTAATCCAACAGAACGCACGACAACGACCACTTACGACCACGACACAACCAATTGGGTGTTAAACCAGGAAGCGAACCGGCAAATCAGCCAAAGCGGCAAGAGCTACTCAGAGCGCTCCGCCAGTTATTACGCAGCCACTGATGCGGAAAAATCGTTACTGAAAACTGAAAGCCGCAATGGCCAGCTCGTGGTCCATAGTCACCAATACAATGCCGACGGTACGCTGAAAAGAACCACCTATGCCATGACCGAACGCTGGGTAGAATTTGGCAACTATAAACGTGGTAAACCGCAAAGCATCACACTGCCAAACCGCTATGGCAGCGGCAGTTTTACCCTCAGCCTGAGTGTCAATAACACCGGGACTATCGCCTCAGGGACGGATTTAAACGGCAACCCAACGGCTTATAGCTACGACAACTTAAACCGCTTGATCCTGATAGATCCGCAAGACAGCCAATGGCTCAACACCAGCATCAGTTATGACAGCGACTACAGTGGCACCGGTGCTTTGCAGCAAAACATCACGCGCGGCAACTACCGGAAAACCATCACTTTAGATGCATTGATGCAGCCGGTGCTGAGTAAAGAGTGGGATAGCAACAACGAAGCCGACACCGTACGTTTTATTAATCAACGCTTTAATGCCTACGGCAAGGCTACTTATACCTCTGTGCCATCAAGTTCAGTGTCAGAAAGCTATGGTTCAAGCACGATGTATGATGGCCTGCAGCGGGTTCTCAGCCAGACCAATACCGCCAACGGCGACCTGAGCTACAGCTATGGCAGCAACAACAGTATCACTGTCACCAACGGCAAAGGGTATAGCACGACCACCCAGTATCAGGCGTATGGCAGCCCGGCGACGGACTTAGTCAAACAAATCAGTCAGCCAGAAGGCGTGACGACCACTATCAGCTATAACGAAGCCAATCTGCCGGAATTCATCACGCAGGGCGGCTTTACCGAAGAGCGCCGTTATGACAACGCGATGCGGCTTTGCCTGCAAAAACGCCCGGAAACTGGCACCAAAGTCATGGCCTACAATCCGCTCGGGCAGGTTACAGCCTATGCCGAAGGTGTCAGTGCCGGTATTGGTTGCCCGGCGCCTGCGACGTTCTCATCGGCATTGGTGACCCAAACCTACGATAACTTCGGTGATGCCAGAACAACTACCTTTGTCGATGGCACCGCCAGCAAAACCGCCACGCTGGATAACCAGGGCAACCTGACCGGTCTAACTAACGGCAGCAACAGCTGGAGCTATGCCTACAACAGCCTGAACCAGCCTTACCTGCAAAGCCTGACGCTGGATGGCAAGACTTACAGCATTAACCTTGCTTACAACAACCACGGCCACCTGCAAAGCAAAACCTATGGCGGAGCCACCCTCGCCTACGCGCCAAACGCGCTGGGTTTAGCCACCAGAGTCGCCGACAGCCAGACCTATGCCAGCAATGTGTTGTATCACCCGAATGGTCAGCTCAAAAGCTACAACTATGGCAATGGCTTAACCTTCAGCCAAACACTGGATGCACAGTTCAAACCCTATGAGCGCCAGGTCAAATCGGGCGGCACCTTAAGATCAGCGCAGCGCTATCGTTATGATAACAATGACAATCTGGATGCCATTACCGACTTAGTACAAAGCAATCAAAGCATCAGCATGACCTTTGATGGGCTGGACCGATTGAGCACTGCCGGCGGCGTCTGGGGCAGCGGTAGCTTCGGCTACGACACTGTGGGCAATATCCGCAGCAAAGTACTGGGTAGCCAAAACCTCAGTTATCACTATCAAAGCACCAGCAACCGCTTAAGCACCGTCACTGGCGGCTACACCTTCAGCTACGACGACCGCGGCAACGTCATCAACAACGGCAAACGCGCCTTCCAGTTCAACCGCGCCAATCAGCTGGTTAGCTCCGGAACGATTAGCTACCAATACGACGGCCACGGCCGGCGAGTGAAAAAGACTGGCTCCAGCAGTGGCTACAGCGTCTATGACCTGTCCGGCACCTTGTTACTGACCGACGGCCCGAACGGCCAAACCCGCTACATTCACTTAGGCAAAGAGCTGGTTGCCAAGGTGGGAGCTGCTTCAGCGCTTGAAGATAAACCTGGCTATACCGGCCATGTCGAAGATAGAGATTTAAGTTTAACTTATATGCAGCAGCGGTATTATGACCCAGTGATTGGACGGTTTTATTCGAATGATCCGGTTGGGTTTACTGCAGATAAGCCTATGATGTTTAACCGGTATGCTTATGCGAATAATAATCCCTATAAATACACAGATCCTGATGGCCGTACTCCCGCCTTAGCTTGTATACCTGCGGCCGCTGCATGTGGGACTGCAGCTGCTGGAGCAGTAGAAGCCATTGGAGCTGTAGTTATAGGTGCTGCAAATATCATTGGCAATATAGTTCAAAACAATGAAGGCAGTGACCCGGTCGATGATGTACTAAAAGATGCCAATCCAGGTGATGAAACTAAAGGTAGAACCGAAAACTGGGATAAATCAGGTGGAATGGAACAAGCCAATAAAGACTTTGATAAGCTGGTACCTAACGGCGGAAAAGAAATCACCGATAGCAAAGGTGGCAAAGGAAGAACAGGAGTAATGGAAGATGGGCGCAAAGTGAATGTTCGCCCCAATAGTAATGATGGTCGGCCAACAGTTGAAATCCAAGACGGTAAAGATAGGATTAAAATTCGCTACGACGAAGAGGAAAAATAAATTATGACGGAACAATACATCCCGTGGGTAGTGAAAAATGGCCTTTCAGCGAGACTTAATGTGGTCAAAATAGAAGACAATAATGAAGGTCTATTCATATATATGAAAGAAGCCAGAGTTGAATCTCCTAAAGAGTTCTTTATTAAGTTTGATCCATATGTCTGTTACAAAAATACAGACGAACGATATAGAGCAAGAACGTTTTCTCTGACTGGGGGTTTTAGCCATAGCCTAAATATTGTTAATGATTCTGAGTGGCTAAAGGAGTTTCATGTGGAAAGTGAAGGTTATTATGCTGATGATGAAATTATTCATTATTCAATAATTACTGATGCTGACTGTTTGGATATATTGTCCGAGTTCCCTCCAGAATTCATTTATTTTTAACTACTCCATAGTCAATTCAAGGACACCGAACCTGGTGTCCTTTTTTATCACCAAACCGCGCAAAACCACCAGCAGAGCGATCAGTCATTGCCAGTAGAAGTGATCAGTGTTCACCAGCAGGGCTGTCAATTCGGTGCAGCGCCTACATGTGCTGGCACTGCCGAAACTGATCACCTCTGCTGATTTTGACTGATCACTCTGCTGTTTTTCACTGCTCAGTGCGCTGATTTTTGAAGCCTCACTGATATCTCGATATGTAATTCATACGATCTAAGAGTTCCGATAAACAGCGATTTGCCGCAGGGAGATCACGTCCATTTTTCAAATTACAGATCCCAGAGAAAATCCATCCTCTGTCAGTGTTATCAAACTCCTGGATGAACAACATTTTTTGATACGGCGTATTTTTAATCAGGCCAAGTGATACCATATCATTCGTCAGAGTTGAATAAAGTTTATTAAGCTCGTCAAAATATCCAAATGGCACCGAAACAAAACTTGAATGCAGTTCTATGCAACTATTTTTATAGAATCTACAGAGATGAGAATCGTAGTGAAGTTTTCTGTTGTGGTCATTTAGTTCGGCTGTTGCGCGATTATAGAAACGGTGCCGGATAATTTCATAAAGTTCACTTCGGATGCTTTTTAATGGTGTAAAAATAGTCAGCCGCACGAACATTTGATAAGCATGTTTTTCAAGAAAAATTTTTTTGTTTTGGTGTACAAGTGATAGCGCCAACAAGCAGGTTAAGGCATCAGGCGAATTAAAACTGGCGATGGTTTTTATCTGGCTCTTCGTCAAGAGTTTGGTTCGTTTTGGATATGCCATGTCGGTCATTGGCTCAAACAGGCAAGCTGTAATATGCGCGTTCAGTGAAAAAATGATCGTATTGGCAAATTCGATATCAATACGGTCACTGTCCAACAAAGCCCATAGCGGATTGGTCAGGCATAATGACGAGCCTGGAACTAAGACGTTCATCAGTTTGATTTTTGCCTCACTCTCAATAGCACTCTCTTTCATTTTTTTGTACAAAAAACTTGCTGAGCATTGCGCGCTTCTGTGTACGCCTTTTAATTGCTGCGTTGCTTTGCTTAGCTGATTCACGTTTTGCAGATTGAGGTGTTCCAGTATCACCGATAGCCAATAGCGGGTCGCAAGAGTTTTTATGTCTTTGCTTAAACTGCAATAGTCGCTTAAAAGCATTGGTCCCTCCAAAATTTCACATGCGCATGTGAAATTCTCTGACAGTAAATTCAACCAGTTGATATTCATTAAGATTTTTTCGTTTAGTGACGAAAATGTTTCTCCATAGCATAGCGTAAAAGACAGTTTCGACTTTGAAGCAGCCCAACTACGCTTAATGTAGTCACATTCAGTCAGAGACAAATTCAAGATATGAACAACACAGCGCACAGTGACATTGAACGGCTAACGGACGAGATTGAAAGCCAGTTACTTCAGCTATACCGCTCACCAATCCTGACAGGGGACGAATTAAGAGCCGCATTGGGCTTTAAGAGTTTGGATGCGCTGCGCCAATCGATAGCGCGTGGCACTCTGCCTGTACCGTTGTTTTCAATGAAGAATCGTCGTGGCAAGTATGCGCTCACCAAAGAGGTGGCACAGTGTCTGGCGAATGAGAGGATTTTAAACCGATGTGAATAAAAGAAACCCATAGGCAGAAACACGAAACCCCGCCAAGTTGGAGCTTGGCGGGGTTTCTGGGAATGTCGTTTTGATAGCCGACATCCCCAGTATCGTGTTCAATTCCGGCTGTGTCAAACCCAGGCATTGATTTTTCATGATGCCTGCAGCCGGTTGCTGCCTTTTAGCCACAACCAACTAAAAGGAACGCTCACTATGAACATGTCCGTAACCCGCGCAATTATCCGTGCGCTGTATAACCCAGCAAATTCCAACCGGATGATTGCCAAATTGCATTCGGTATCACCCAATACCGTGCGCGATTATCGCAGACGCATAAAAGATGCACAGCTGACACAACAGCAAGTCAAAGCACTTGATGACAACGAATTGCAGAAACTGCTGTGGCCGATGCGGCATAAACCCACCCACAGGCCATTACCAGACTGGAAGGCCGTCCATCAACAAATGCAGGCTCGGCATCAGGTATTGCTACAAATATGGGAAGAATATCGCAGAACCAACCCTAATGGTGCATACAGCTATCCGCAGTTTACCTATTTCTACCGGCAGTTTTTGGCAGGATTAGATATCTCGATGCGGCAAATACATTACGCCGGTGAAGCGGTATACAACGATTTTGCTGGTCAAACCATTGCTTGGAAGGATGCAGTCACCGGTGTCGAGCAACATGCGCAGATTTATGTGGCGGTGCTGGGTTGCTCGCAATACACCTTCTGCTATGCCTGCCAGTCGCAGCAACTGGAACACTGGATTGATGCAAACCGGCGTACTTTTGAGTTTTACGGCGGAGTGCCGCAAGTGGCGGTGCCGGATAACCTGAAGTCTGCCGTGACCAAGCCAGGCAAAGAGCTTCAGCTTAACCGCTCTTATCAGGATATGGCCGAGCATTATGGTTGCACTATTGTACCGGCCAGAGTTCGTCGGCCACAGGATAAATCTCTGGCGGAAAATGGGGTATTGCTGATTAGTCGCTGGATATTAACCCAGCTGAAAAAGCAGCAGTTTTTTAGTCTGGCGGAAATCAACCAAGCCATTGTGCCGCTGCTTGCACAGTTTAACCAACGTCCATTTAAACGCCTCCCTGGCAGTCGTTACAGCCGATTCTTGGAGTTGGATAAACCAGTGTTGCAACCTTTGCCTGCCGATCCTTACGTGTTTGCCCGTTGGTATGCCGCGCAAAAAGTGCCGACCGACTATCACGTCTACATTGAGCAGCATGCTTATTCAGTGCCTTATCAATTAGTTGCAGAGAAGGTAGAAGCCAAAGTCACACTGAGCACTGTGGTCTTTTTTCACAATAACCGGCGGGTGGCTGAGCATACCCACAGCCAAGTGGTCGGCGGTTGCACAACCGACGTGCACCATCGCCCAGCCAGCCACCGTGCGTATGCCGAGCAAAGTTTCACACTCTATGAGCGCTGGGCCCGCACTGTTGGAGCTAACACGCTGTCGTGGGTGATGGCACAGTTTGAAGGCCGCGCTGCACATTCGATTGTTGGTAATCGAGCCTGCAGCCAACTGCAGCAATTGGCTAAACAGTATGGCCCTGAGCGGCTGGAAGCCGCATGTCGCTGTGCCTGCGAGATCGGCTCCCGCACCGTCAGCAGTGTCCGCTCGATTTTGCAGTGCCATTTAGATGAACCTACTGAACCTTCACCGGAAAATGCTGTGATGGTGATGCATAGCAATGTCCGTGGTCCGGCGTATTACCAGGAGGGCCTGTGATATGGCTATCCATCAACTACTCGAGTCTCTGGCGGGGCTCAAACTCACCGGCATGAAACAGGCCTTATACCTGCAGCAGTCCCAACCTGCTGAAGCGGAATTGACCTTTGACGAACGCCTTAGCCGCCTGGTCGATGCTGAACTGCACTACCGTGCCCAAAAACGGCAGGACCGGCTGCTGCGGCTGGCGAAATTAAAACACAGCACAGCTTGTGTTGAAGATGTGGATTATCAGGCGTTTCGTGGCATTGACCGCGCCTATTTTAAAACCCTGACCACCTGCCAGTGGATCACTTATCACCACCATTTGTTACTGACAGGCCCGACCGGCGTGGGCAAAACTTGGCTGAGCTGTGCGCTTGCGCAACAGGCGGTACGTTTGGGGATGCCGGTCTTGTTCAAGCGTTTTCCGCTGCTGTGTGAAGAACTGGACATTGCCAAACGGGACGGTTCATTGCCAAAACTGCGGCAACAACTGACCAAAGCAAAGCTCTTGGTGCTTGATGATTGGGGGGCCACGCCGATGCCAGCTCATGCGCGTTATGAGTTTTTTGAACTGGTCGAGGCGCGTTCAGGCACGGGTTCCATGCTGGTAACGAGCCAATATCCGATAGATCGCTGGCATGAATACATCGGTGAACCGACCATTGCGGATGCCATTATGGACCGGCTTATTCACCGCTCGCACCGGTTGGAGCTACACGGCGAATCCCTGCGCAAAACCTACAGCAAAGTGGAGGGGCAACACCATGAATAGCCATGCGCCCGCTTATCTGCAATTGCTTGGACAGCTCAATCTGGATGAGATGTATCTAAAGCAAGTGTTTGATTTTTATCATCAGCGTTATCGCCAAAGTGATCTCGCTCAGCAGTTTGTAGCGGCTTCGCCACGCATCAACGCAGAACTGCGCACCTGTCCGCTGATAGGTTTTTGCGACCGGACGCTGGGCAAGGAACTTCCCGAACGGCGGACCTTTGATGGCGGGGCCATTCGCGGAAGTCTGCAGCGCCAAGGCTTATTGATGACCTCTGGCCATGAGCGTTTTCGTGGCTGTGTGGTGTTTCCTGAGCTGGATGCGCAGCGAAACATTGTCGCAGCCGTAGGTTTCAGGGTTGCTGTTCGGCTTCGGCATTGGGATAAACCGGTGGTGCGCTGGCACAAACCTGAGCCTGGGTTTTATCAACAGCAAGGGTTTAACACGGTGAAGGGGCTCATTTATGGACAAGCCTGACTCTCGTTTATTGTGGCCGTGCATGGAGTATTACCTAGCGCTGTGTGCGGCCAAAGGCCAAAGCGCCGATACGGTCTATGGCAAACACTCGCGGCTGAAGCAGTTCTGCCGCTGGTGCGTCGATAAAGGGCTTCAGACCATCGACCAAATTACACTGGATGTGATGGATGACTTTATGGCGTACTTGAATGGCCTGCGGAAACCGCGTGATGGCCAGCCGTTGGGCGTCGCACATAAACGCAATGTGCTGACGACGGTGAAAGTCTTTATCGCTACCATGTATCGTAAGGGATTGCTCAGCCGTAACAGTCTGGAAGGTATCGAGCTGCCCTCTATTGGTCGTGCTTTACCAAAGGCATTATTCAGCGCAGAGGAAATTGAACGGATACTGGCGCAGCCGCTGCAGTTTGGCCTCAAAGGCATTCGGGACAGAGCCATTCTGGAAACCTTATTCGCCAGTGGAATCAGACGCGGTGAACTGCTGCCGGTGCAGATTGAGGATGTCGATTTTGAAAAACAGCTCCTGCGGGTCAATCATGGTAAAGGCCGAAAGGAACGGATTGTTCCTATCAGCCAACGCGCTTGCGAATGGTTGGCTGTGTACATCAGTAAAGTACGGCCTGCCATCAGTTTTGTTGATTCTGGCAATACGCTGTTTCTGGCCAACAATGGCAAAGCTTATAAACCTGGGAAGCTCTCAGAGATGGTATCGCGTTATATCCGACTGGCCGGTATTAAACGTTTCGGTGCCTGCCACCTGTTTCGACATATTACCGCCACGACCATGCTGGATAACGGCGCAGATCTTCGGCATGTCCAGGAAATGCTGGGCCACGCCAGTATATCCACTACCCAGATATACACCCATGTTAGCAGGCAAAAACTGACAGAGGTTTATCAAAAAACACATCCTTCGGCGCTTAGGGATAGTGGGTTGTTCGCGCAATGAATTTGTCGGATTTAAAACGAAAAAACCACGCGGATGCGTGGTTTTCTCAAACTTCATATGTCTCTGGTGGGCTGCAAAAAGCAGGGATACCCAAAGCCCTCGAGACCGATGTTAGATGAAATGAGGATATGAATCAACTCACGGTAAAGGATTTAAGCTTTGAAGGCTCGTTGTAAAGCAAATTGTTCGTGAATTACCTGATGAACCTGTGCTATCGGGTAGCGGTTTCACGTTATATATGTAAAAATGATCAGTAGGTTTCATTTAGTGGTTGAGACAGTTTTAGGGACGAACTCAGAGTATTTATTATGGCCAGCTCAGAACAATTAAAAGCGTTACTACAATCGCATCTTGATAAGGATGATGATCGCTTTTTGTCTGTCGCCCTACAAGTTGCTGCTCATGAAGCTAGAAATGGGCATGGTAAACTTGCTCAAGAGCTACGCGATCTCGTTGAGCTATCTCGAAAAAAAGCAACCATTTCCAAATCTGCTCCCATCTCAATCGCTAAGGGTGTTCAGGATACCAGTGGCTTACTATTTGCTTCTGAACCTAAAAACAAACTTGCAGATCTGATTGCAAAAGATGAATTGAAACAAAAGCTTATTCGTCTAATTCGCGAACAGCAGTTTATGACAAAACTGAAAAGTCATGGACTGTCACCGCGTCGCAAAATCCTACTTGTAGGCCCCCCTGGAACTGGTAAAACTCTGACAGCTTCCATACTCGCAGGCGAGCTGCATTATCCGTTGTTTCAGGTTCGTCTTGATGCACTTATCACCAAATTTATGGGGGAGTCCTCTGCAAAACTCCGCCAAGTGTTTGATGCGATCAATAATGTACGTGGCGTCTATTTTTTTGATGAGTTTGATGCATTAGGTTCACAGCGCTCCAATACAAATGATGTAGGTGAAGCACGAAGGATCCTAAATAGTTTCCTACAAATGATTGAACAAGATGATTCAAATAGTTTAATTATTTGTGCAACCAACCATATTGAGATATTGGATAACGCATTGTTTCGTCGCTTTGATGATGTTATTCGCTACGAGCTACCATCAGCCGATGAAGTTGTCACCCTATTCCGAAATCGATTGTCGCCATTTGTAACAAGAAACTTTCCTTGGAAGAAATTACCTGAAAAAGCTTTAGGGTTGAGCAGTGCCGAAATTACCAGAGCTTCGGAAGAAGCAATTAAGGATATGTTGATCCACGGGTATGACAAGGTCACGATGCCGGCACTTGAAATGGCAATAATTGATAGAAGAACAATGCAGAAAAGTTTTAGTGAGGATATTGAGTAAAGATGGCTGAAAACAGGGATGTAAAGCGACACATAATCATTGGTCAGAATGGCCAGCCTCAGAAGTACACATACCCTAAAAAGGTAATCATTACAGCGGCAGTTCCTGCAAGGGATCAACAGGCTCACGGTTCTAAGCTTCAACAAGAACTTACAGCACTTAAGCCCGACGAAGCTTCACTCACTCAAGACGCTGAAGAATATGATTTAGAATCTGCATTTGGGCTGCAAATAAGCTTTGCTGCTGACATAGCTTATGATTTTGAGTTTGAAAAGCTGGCCGACGCAAGGGCCGGTATTGAAGTGTTAAATGTTACACAGGCTGGACAGCTGATTACTGTGTCTATTCTCGTCCCACATGGAAAGCTTTACGTCCTTGAGCGAAAAATAGCGGAGTACATGGACCCCGCTAACAATGGTAAAAAAGGACCTAAACACCACTCCCTACTCAATGTCATTGAACGAATCCGCAAAACAGCCATAGAAAATTTATGGACTGATGCTCCAGAGCTATATCCCAAATCAGTAGATGAAATTATTTGGTTCGAGGTGTGGCTGCCTGTTATGAATGACAGGCTTGCTGTTATCCACGACTTCAGAAAATTAGCAGTTATCGCTGAGTTAGTTGTATCTGATAGCGTATTGGAGTTCCCAGAGCGAACTGTATTATTAGTTCGTGGAACTCTTGCTGCGTTGTCATCTTCAGCATTATTGCTAAGTAAAATATCTGAGCTGAGAAAGGCGAAGACGACTGCAGATTTCTTCGATAATTTAGATATCGAAGAACAACGTGCTTGGTCTGCTGACTTGCTTCAGCGTACAAATTTTACCGCATCCAAGGACTCTCCTTACGTTTGCATTCTGGATACTGGTGTCAATATTGAAAATCCGCTTCTTAAACCTGCTTGTTCAGCCGCTGATTTGTCGGTGATAGATCCGACGTGGGATGCAGCTGACGGTGATGGGCATGGCACTGAAATGGCAGGGATAGCACTATGGGGGGATTTGACTGAACCATTGAGTCAGACGAGGCCAATCGAGATTCGGCATCGCATTGAGTCTTCAAAATTACTTCGCTATCCAGGTGATAACGAAGGGAAACACCTTGGAAACATTACGTCTGACGGTATCGCTGAAGTCGAAATCAAGAATCCCGTTCGCACTCGTGTATATGCCTTAGCGCTGTGCGTATTTCGGTTTGTCCGGCCAGCTGTTTCGGTATCGTCCGGCCATCTGATCTTTTCTTCGTAACTCCTCACTTTTTAACTTACTTCAGTCGCTTCAACCAGACTTTTTTTTCGTTG
>Ga0075154_10002163_pt1 | contig 13012 bp, 8 predicted proteins | sample JI71714BDNA_FD_70965 | JGI IMG/M metagenome (GOLD analysis project Ga0075154, IMG submission 70965) | Wastewater effluent complex algal communities from Wisconsin, to seasonally profile nutrient transformation and Carbon sequestration -... | ecosystem: Engineered > WWTP > Effluent > Algae... | reverse complement strand
CGTATCAATTTCGCCATTCTCCCGCACGCGGATGAAAGCCAATCCTTTCGCACCCGCTTCGGTGGCTTCTTTAAACACATCACCTTTTTTGATTCGCTCGTTAGAAAAAACCTCATTCCCGCCGGGAATCGGCAAAACTTTCACGATTCCGCCCGCAGCAATTGCACCGGAAAATACCTTAAATCCCGAATCTTTCATCAAATCGGAAACATCGACTAATTCCAAACCGAAGCGAGTATCCGGTTTATCGCTACCGTAGCGATCCATTGCTTCGGCGTAAGTCAAACGCGGGAAAGGACGAGGTAATTCCACGCCTTTCACACTTTTGAAAATATTGCAGACTAAACCTTCATTTAATTCGATTACTTCTTCCACAGACATGAAACTCATTTCCATGTCCAATTGGGTAAATTCCGGCTGTCTGTCGGCGCGCAAATCTTCATCGCGGAAGCAGCGAGCAATCTGATAATATCTGTCAAAACCAGACACCATTAATAATTGTTTGAACAACTGCGGCGACTGCGGCAAAGCATACCATTCACCGGGATTGACGCGGCTGGGAACTAAATAATCTCTGGCACCTTCGGGAGTGGCGCGAGTTAAAATCGGTGTTTCAATTTCCATGAAACCTTCAACATCTTCGAGGTGGCGGCGCATGGCTTTGACAACTTGGTGGCGAAGTTGTAAATTGCGACTCATGCGATCGCGCCGCAAGTCCAAATAGCGATATTTCAAGCGCAAATCTTCCCGCACGTTTTCAGTTTCCGCCGTCGAAACTTGAAACGGTAACTGTTTGCGCACCGCATTCAACAATTCAATTTCGTCTGCATAAATTTCTACCTCACCCGTAGCTAATTTGGGGTTGAGGGAATCGGCGGGGCGGCTGGTGACTCGCCCGGTAATTTTCACTACGTATTCGTTGCGCAAAGCCTCAGCCCCGTGATAGGAATCGGGGGTGCGTTGGGGATCGCTGACAATTTGCACGCTACCCGATCGATCGCGCAAATCCAGAAAAATCACCCCGCCATGATCGCGGCGGCGATCCACCCATCCGTAAAGGGTTACAGTTTTTCCGATGTGTTCGCTTCGCAGTTCGCCGCAGTAGTAAGTTCTCATGGTTGGGGGTTTGTGGACTAAAAATAAAGCTTTCTGATTATAGCGCTTGATGTCGAAACCTTTTGTGAACAGGCAAGAAGCCTGTTACACAAGAAAATTCAATCTTTGTCGAACAGCGATCTTGCCTGTGGCTTAAAAGGGTGCCAAATTTGAGTTTAATGCTTTTTATCAAAAAACTTGGTTAGCGCCTGGAATGCAGATTTGGACGCATCCGTCAAGCGACTGCCGATCGACTCAATTTCCCCAACCACAACGTGCCAATTTTTTTCAGTTTGTTTCTGAATTTGGTCAACAGCTTGTTCAATGCGATCGCGTTCGATAAACTTATTTTGTTCTACCGCTTCTCGCGCTTGGCGAACCGCTTTCAAATAGGCCTCGCGACTGACTTCGCCTGCATCTTGCACCTGTGATTGCGCGCGAGTTTTAATCGCATCAACCACCAGCCAATTTTTCTCTGCTTCTTTTTGAATCAGCCCCACTGCATCTGTCATTCTTTCTTTGGCGATCGTCTTATTTTTGGCTAGGGCTAACTGGGCTTTCTGCACAGCTTTTAAGTAAGCCTCACGGGTGAGATCGCCTGCTGCTTGTACCTCTGCTGCGGCGCGTTTTTTAATCGCTTCAAATAATACAGCCGTTTCTGCGATCGTTTCTTCTGTAGCGTTTGGCATCTCCTTTTTGACGATCGCAGTCGTTTCGGGAGTTACATCTATGATTGTTTCTTCGTTCATATTTGGCTCTGTCATAGGAATCATCTCCTCCTTAGCAAACGTTTGTAAAAAATCCACAACCCGCAGGTAGATTTTGGATATGTAGCGCCAGAATCAATGCTCGCCCTAAATTTGGATATGTAGCGCCTGAATTCATTGTAGCATCTAATCAGAATATTGATATCTATTGGTGATTGGTTATTTGTACTCAGTCCCCAGTCAACGGTTCCCAGTCAACGGTCCACTATCATTTATTTTTATGTGGCAAGACCCCAATTTCCGAGTTCCCATCGCCATTAGTTTCGGTGCAGTCGCAGGCGCTTTGAGTCGATATTATATCACATTATGGTTTGCCAGCCGTTTTGGTACTGCTTTTCCCTACGCAACTTTTTTGATTAACATTACTGGTTGCTTGGCTATGGGATTTTTTATTACCCTCGCATCTCAACGAGGGGCGATGATTCCTCTAGAAGTTCGGTTAATGGTAACAACGGGCTTTTTGGGTGCTTATACTACTTTTTCTACTTACGGTTTAGAGACAAATATCTTGTGGCGCGATCGTTCTTACAGCGTCGCCACTTTTTATTGGGCTGGTAGTGCCATACTCGGAGTAATTGCAGTTCAGTTAGGTATCATTCTAGGGCGATCCGGCAAATAGATAAAATCCCCTCGCAAATCCCAATCATCGACCAGGTAAAAAATTTGGCAAATAACCAATAACTAACCACCAATAATATCAAATCCGTTGAGATCAGAATTAGGATTTCTCTCTTCTCTTTCTCTGTGTCCTCTGTGTTCTCTGTGGTTTAATTATTCCGATACAACCGGAAGTGAGATCACCAATAACCAATAACCAATAAGTTGTATTAACTAACCGTTTGGTGTGGCGTCCGCTTTACCGTTTGGCACAAGAAAAATATCAATTGTTGGTTTAAGCAGTTCCAGATACAAAAAATAACACCAAGAAACATGATTTGTAGGATACATTTTGATTGAGATGGTGAGGCATCTAAAAATCAACCTGGTTTCTCATCGGTATCAGTCTGATAACTGTAACCATTGGTGTCAATAGGTTATAGACTGGATGTAGAAACGCGGGCAACACAGGTTTAGGAGGGTGGCCAGTGACCGAAAACAATTATCAATTATCTTTGCTACCGACCTACGCGCGAAAAGAATTGCGGGAATTAGTGCGATCGCAATTAAAAGCCCTGCTGGAACAAGGAGACTGGACAGGAGCAAAAGCGATTTTGCAGCCTGTGCAGGAAGCTGACATCGCTGAAGCCATCGAAGGTTTACCAGAAACTATGCAGGTAATCGCTTTTCGTTTGCTGTCAAAAGATGAGGCGATCGCAGTTTACGAATATCTCGACTCCAGCGTCCAGCAGTCGCTGTGTGAAAAATTCAAACGCCAAGAAGTCATTGACATTGTAGACAAAATGTCACCAGACGATCGCGCTAAACTATTTGACGAACTACCGGCAATATTAGTCCGTCGCCTGTTGGGTGAATTGAGCCCAACGGAACGGGAAGCGACGGCTCAACTTTTGGGTTACGAAGCTAGTACCGCCGGTCGGATCATGACCCCAGAATACATCTCTCTCAAAGAAAGCTTTACCGTCACCCAAGCTTTAGATAGAATCCGATCTTTGGCTAAGACTACAGAAACAATTTATTCTCTTTATGTCACCGATGCCGGTCGCTGTTTAACGGGTATTTTGTCCTTGCGGGATTTAGTCACTTCTCCCCTGGACAAAACTGTCGGTGAAATTATGACTCGCGAGGTGGTGTCAGTTCAAACTGGTACTGACCAAGAAGAAGTCGCTAGGCTGATCCAGCGTTATGATTTTTTGGCAGTGCCGGTAGTAGACCGGGAACAGCGTCTCGTCGGTATTATTACAGTGGATGATGCGATCGACATTTTGGAACAAGAAGCAGCCAAAGATATTTATACCTTGGGCGGTGTTCAGTCCGGCGGTGACAATTATTTTCAGACCGATTTAATCACCGTTGCTCGCAAAAGGGTAGTTTGGCTATTTGTGCTGCTCTTAACTAATACTGTTACGGGGGCAATTATTCGAGCTCAAGAAGATATTTTGCAGCAAGTTGTAGCTCTAGCAGCCTTTATTCCATTGCTCACAGGTACGGGAGGTAATGTGGGAGCCCAGTCCTCAACGGTGGTAATTCGCGGTTTGAACACCGATGAAATTACAGCCATGGGGCCGTTGAAAATAATTGTGCGCGAGGGGATGGCGGGAGCGCTGCTAGGAGCTATATTGGGGACGGTAGCCACTGTTTGGGCTTATATTCTGCAAGGGAATTTAGCAGTGGCGATGGCAGTAGGGATTAGTTTGTTGGCGATCGCAATGTTAGCGTCGATTGCAGGTTCAGCTTTGCCCTTTTTATTTCGTTCTTTGGGTTTAGACCCAGCTTTGATGTCCGCACCCTTTATCACTACCGCAGTTGATGTCCTCGGTGTCTTAATTTATTTTTCTTTAGCTCGATTAATTTTGCAGGTTTAATATATTTAAGTAGATTTAGATACATCAAAAACCCAGAGTAATTTTAAATTCAGTAATGTAGAGCCTACCAAGTATCAATTACTAATTTCTAATTCGCCATTCCCCATTCGCAATTCCCATTTAACATATGTCTTCATCCAATTCAAAAACCAAAATCCAAAATCCCAAATTGACCAATTTGTCAGAAACGGCTGAATTGTTTTTTTTGGCGGTATCTGCCGTTGGATTAGCTGCTAGTTTGGTTTTCCAGCAGAGCATTTACGCCCAAGTGCCGATCGCCATTTCGCTACTGTTGAATTTTGTGAATCGACAGAAGTTGCAGCAGCAAATTAGGATGAGTACGGCTTCAACGTTCGATCGGGTAGATCGACACGCGACAACAACCGATCGCGCGATCGAACAATTACAAATTGCCGTAAAATCCTTAGATCAAGCTCTCCCCCAAACAGCCAACGAAAATATCAATGCTCAACCGGGAGAGAACGTACATTCTTTAATTTCAGCCGTTGAAAATATGCGTCAGCGGTTAATAATTTTAGAAAAAACCATGAAAATGATTCAAACCGAGATCGAAATTACCAGCCGCCAATTCAAACAGCGGCCAGAGTTACAACAAGTCGAAACTTTAACAACAATCATTCTCGATTTGCAGCAATTTATCAACGAACTGCCGCAGTGGGGAAATTTGCAGCAACGACAGCTAACAGAACTTCAGCAACAAGTAGAAAAGGCTTTGGGTGAACTATCCCAAGAAATTGCTACTATTCCTAACCAGGTACAGGAGGCGGTAGAGCGTCACGGCGGGGAAATCAACCAAAATTTGGATTCCGGTTTAAATGGCGATCGACCTAAAAGCTATGATGTTGAAAAAATTAGACAGAAGTATCCCAGAGCTTATGTCAAGTGGAGTCGAGAAGAAGATGAGAAGTTGAAGAATGAATATGCTAGCGGTCAAAAAATTGGTGAATTAGCCAAGAAATTTCAGAGACAATCTGGGGCGATTCGTTCGCGATTGCGAAAATTAGGATTAATTGAATAATAGTAATAGGGCATAGGGAATCGGGAATCGGCCATGGTTAGAACCTCACTAATAACAAATAACTAATAACTCATAACCAATAACTCATAACAAAGCGATCGCCATTTGTGTAAAAAAAAGCGATCGCCTAGTTTATTTATTCAGCTAGCCGACAACAGCCAGCCACTAACAGCAAATCTCAAGGTTAAAAAAAACCTTGGCTACCTCATTTTAGAAATCTTGCGGCAACAAAGAACTTAAACGATCCAACAACGGATCGGATTCCCGACGAGGAGTAACCTCAGCATCAGCAACTACATTCTTATCTGCTACAGACTCCGGCTCAACCCTGTCAGGCTCTACTACTTTGGAAACTTGAGCAAAAGAAACTTCAGCAAACTTGCTATTCACACTACCCTGCAACTGCGACAACTGCGTACTCAGTTGATTCATGTGATTTTGTAGTCCTTCCAAACGGCTTAATTCCTCAGCAGAAACATTGTGCTCGAACTCAGCAAATTTGACCGCCAGTTCAGCAATACGCTGTTCCAACCGCTGAAAGCTAGGTGTAGGACCAGCCGACTCAGACACCGACAAAAACTGCCACAAAGCTTGCTTGCAGAGATTGCTGAAAGTCTGATATTTAGTCAAAGCCAGCTCTTTTTCAATAGCGGCCAGCAAAGTTTGATCGGCTGCATCTTCCGTAAACGCCACCGAGAAATTCGCCTTATTTTTTGCCCAAAGTGCCATAGGGTTCAAGCCTTAATGCGTTACTTAATGGTGGCTAGCTGAGCCTCAGCATATATAAACTGTCCCAAAGCATTGGCTTTCCGAGAAGGTTGAGCCAAGTGAGCCTTAAGATTAGCTTCTTTGAGCAAGGGTTGGAGAACTTCCCAGAAAAACTCGCCGCCCCCACCAGTCAGAACCACATCCGTCACCCGTTCTGGTAGCCACTGCACCAAACGCTCGGATAGTTCGTTAGCGAAAGTCTCGCGCAAATCCTTAATAATCGGATCTAAATTAGTTGGCTTAGTAGCTCCTCTAGGACGATATAAACGCTGGCCTTCCGGCTTATTAACCGCTTCTAGTAAAGACAGAGATTGAGCATCTGCCCCTGGAATTTTGGAGGCGACTTGTTCGTAGAACTTATTCATGGCGAAAGAATCGCTTTTAGAAGCAGCCCTAGCAAACCGGAAACGATCGACCATCAACAAATCAGTAGTTTGATGTCCGATATCGACTACAGCCACCGATAATTCTGGCAACTCCGGCGAAAACTCCTTATTGTCTTGAGCTTCGCACCAAATCAGACTGCCGAACCCTTCGGGCATCACCCAAACGTGGCTGATATTAATATCCACGCGCTCGCCCCGGTAAACCATCAGGTGCGGAGAGCGCAGTTGGCTGACTATTTCTTCCTTTTCTTTCTCAAACTGATCCTGGGAATAAAAGGGCAAGCCTAGCACAACGGCTATGTCGCCTTTCATCTGGAAATATCCAGCACAGGAAAAAACCTTAACTAAGGCATCTACTACTTTAGACTGGTCGGCACCACCGAGATTAGCGCCAAAATCCGCAGCCAGTTGGCCGATAGCGTAACCTTTGCCCTGATACTCCAGCCACATATCCAACAGAGGGTCTGTGGCTTTCGACTCAAAGCTACCGCCCCGCACCTTTTCTACTGGCATAGAAGCCACGTTGGCGGGGATAAAAATAACACCATTGGGATTGCGGCTCACGCAGGCCTTAGTTGCCGTCCGACCCAAATCAGCACTAATAATCGATTTGTGAGAAGCGATCTTAGTCTGTTGCGTCAACATAGCCGAATTAGGAACAAGCTGTCTAGTTGTCATTGAAACGTTTTACCTCACTGAGCCTCACCATTATCATGCCTTATCCCTGGACACTGCCACGCTTAAAGACAGTGGGTTTTGCCGCGATTTTTCTAACTTTACCTAGATCGGCATTCAAATCAGCACCAAACATTATATTCGGGACGATCGCCTTTTATGAATTTTAGATATAGATTCTAGATATTACGGGCTACTCCACGGATTCATCGGGGCCCTGTGGTCGCCCGGATGCTTGATTGTCAGTTTTATTTTCCATCGTCCTGACCATACCCTGTTGCCTGAGAGGGCATTGTTAAGTTACATTTAGTTAAGATTCTGAGTGTTAAGTTTGCTCCCACTCCTTCGACACCGCGATCTTACCTGATTTGTCCACAATTCTAGACCCTCATAATTTATGAAAATTTCTTGGCGAACTATACTACTTTGGACTCTACCCGCCCTAGTCATCGGGTTCTTCCTGTGGCAAGGCGCTTTTGCACCCTCGCCTGCAGAAATGACCAAGAACACCGCCAGCACCCGCCTCAGCTACGGTAGATTCTTAGATTACTTAAACGCCGGTCGAGTCACCAGCGTAGACCTTTACGATGCAGGTCGGACGGCTATTGTCGAAGCTGTCGATCCCGAACTGGACAATCACGTACAGCGGTGGCGAGTGGATTTACCATCCAATGCCCCAGAATTGGTTTCCCGACTCAGAGACTCCCAAATCAGCTTCGACACTCACCCCCTGCGTAACGACAGCGCTGTCTGGGGACTCTTAGGCAATCTGGTGTTTCCTCTGCTATTAGTGGGAGGGCTGTTTTTTCTGTTCCGCCGCAACGGTGGTAACGTTCCCGGTGGCCCTGGTCAAGCGATGAATTTTGGTAAGTCCAAAGCTCGCTTTCAAATGGAAGCCAAAACAGGCGTGTTGTTTGATGATGTCGCCGGCGTTGAAGAAGCAAAAGAAGAACTCGCCGAAGTCGTCACCTTCCTGAAAAAACCAGAACGGTTCACCGCAGTGGGAGCGAAAATTCCCAAGGGTGTGCTGCTAGTTGGCCCTCCCGGAACAGGTAAAACGATGCTCGCAAAAGCGATCGCAGGGGAAGCCGGCGTACCTTTCTTCAGCATCTCCGGTTCAGAATTTGTGGAAATGTTCGTAGGTGTCGGCGCTTCCCGCGTCCGAGACTTGTTTAAGAAAGCCAAGGAAAACGCTCCTTGTATCATTTTTATTGATGAAATTGATGCCGTGGGCCGTCAGCGCGGTTCCGGTATCGGCGGCGGTAATGATGAGCGCGAACAAACCCTCAACCAGTTGCTGACGGAAATGGACGGTTTTGAGGGCAATACTGGGATTATCATCATTGCGGCCACAAACCGTCCTGATGTGCTCGACTCTGCTTTGCTGCGGCCGGGACGTTTTGACCGCCAAGTGAGCGTAGATACGCCAGATATCAAGGGCAGGTTGGAGATTTTGGGGGTACACGCACGCAACAAGAAGTTGTCGGCGGAGATTTCCTTGGAGGCGATCGCCCGTCGGACTCCTGGTTTTACCGGGGCTGATTTGGCAAACTTGCTCAACGAAGCTGCGATTTTAACTGCCCGTCGCCGGAAAGAAGCGATTACGATGCTGGAAATTGACGATGCAGTCGATCGGGTTGTGGCAGGTATGGAAGGCACTCCCTTGGTGGACAGCAAGAGCAAACGCTTAATTGCATACCATGAAATCGGTCACGCGATCGTCGGTACGGTGATTCAAGCCCACGATCCCGTGCAAAAAGTAACTTTAGTCCCTCGCGGACAAGCCCGTGGTTTAACATGGTTTATGCCTAGCGAAGACCAAGGTTTGATTTCGCGATCGCAAATTTTGGCACGGATTAGCGGTGCTTTGGGAGGCCGCGCAGCGGAAGAAGTAGTGTTCGGCGATGCCGAAGTAACCACCGGTGCGGGTAACGACTTGCAACAAGTCAGCGGTATGGCGCGCCAAATGGTGACTCGCTATGGAATGTCAGACTTGGGCCCGATCGCCTTGGAAGCTCAACAAAGTGAAATTTTCCTCGGCCGCGACTACACAGCGCGATCGGAATATTCCGAAGAAATAGCCTCTCGGATTGACGGACAAGTTCGAGCCATTGTCGATCATTGCTACAATGATGCCCGCCGAATTATTCGGGAAAATCGCACCGTAGTCGATCGCCTAGTTGATTTGTTGATTGAAAAAGAAACCATCGACGGTGAAGAATTCCGGCAAATAGTGGCTGAATACACTTTTGTCCCCGAAAAAGAACAGTACGTTCCTCAGCTTTAACTACTCGCCGGGAAGTCCCCCGCTATAAATGTACCCAGTTTAGCGGTGGGATGAAAGGCAGGGAAATTGGAGGAACGGAAATTTCCAAATCTTGCTAAGGTCTTTAGTGTAATCCTAAGCACCTAGCCAAGCATGAAAAAAATCTCAAACGCAAGCAACAAAAGCTGGGCAAAAAACAAAAAGGAACTAAATCAAGAAACGTAGTTCACACAGAATATTCAGCGCGAATATAATTCGCTCCTACAACAACGAAGTCCACTCCTAGGGGACTAAAGAAATTCAACCCGCGCCAGCGGGTTTTGTTTGTGTAAAAGCAGTTTCAACCGCCTTTGTTCCACCCATAAATTCAACCCGGTGGGAGTGGGTGTTGTTTGTGTAGAAAATGTTAGGCTGGAAAAAACTCAAGTTTGGAACTGCAAATTCACTAGCAAGTATGTGTATTCATCCCAGAAGCGACGATGAAACTCTTGACACCTGCGAAGCATTAGTAGCAGAGCAAAAATTAAAAATCCGAGAACTCGAACAGGAGTTACAGCAACAAAAAGAATTGTGCGTATATTTACGGACACAACTCCAAGCCGTCCAATATCTCTGCGGCTTGGATTCCAACACTCAATTGGATCTCGCCGAGACTCGCACCGGGTTCATCGCCTCTGTTCAAACCAGCCAGGAAATTTACCGAATTGAAGATATAGCAGCACAACAGCAGGCAGAAATAGCGCTGGGATTAATTAAAAACGATCTCAAAATTAAATATCAACAGCGTACTGAGGATTTAAAAATTGCCAACCAACTGTTGCGAGAAGAAATTATCGATCGCTGGCGCACGGAAGAAGCTTTGAGGGAAAGTCAGCAACAGCTAGAACTATTTTTTTCTCAATCTGTAGATGGCTTTTTATTTATAACGCTAGATGAACCTGTACAGTGGGATGATACAGTTGACCAAGAACAAGTCTTAGATTTTGTATTTGCTAAGGGGCGAGTAACGAAGGCAAATGATGCTTTGATAACTCAATATGGTTCTACTAGGGAAGAGTTTATTGGTCAGACGCTTAACTTTTTCTTATCCCACAACTTGGCTGATGGTAGAGAGGTTATTAGGCAATTATTTGAAGCTGGCAGAATTCATATAGAATGTGACAATCGCAAGTTGGACGGGACTCCAATTTGCGTCAAAGCTGACTATATTTGCATTTATGATACTTATGGCAGAATCGTCGGATATTTTGGCATGGAGTGCGATATTAGCGCACGCAAACAAGCAGAAGCAGCACTTAAAGAAAGCGAAGAAAGGTTTAGACAGCTAGCAGAAAATATCGAAAGTGTGTTTTGGATTAGCGATATCCCTAAAGATGAAATGATTTACGTCAGCCCTGCTTACGAAAAAATTTGGGGTAGAAAATGTGCGGAATTGTATGCTGCACCCAAGTCTTTTTTAGATCCAATTCATCCAGAAGATAAACAACGAATTGTTGGGAGTTTAGCTAAAAAAATATTGGGTGAATACGATGAAGAGTATCGATTAGTTAAACCAAATGGGGAAATTAGCTGGATTAGAGACCGCGCTTTTCCGATTACAAATGCAACGGGTGAAGTCTACCGTATAGTTGGTATTGCAGAAGATATCATGGAGCGGAAAAGAGTCCAAAAAGAACTACAAGATGCCAAGCAAATGTACCAGCAAATTCTTGATGCTATTACAGACATCATACTGGTAAAAGGACCCGAATCTCGCATTGTCTGGGCAAACAAAGCCTTTCGCGAGTATTACCAAATGGAAAATTCGGAACTGATAGGTAGGATTGACGCTGAGTTTCAAGAACCGGATTATACTCAGCAATATATCCTCGATGATTCCAGCGTATTCAACACTGGTGAAGTTCGGCAAATCTTAGAAGAACCTCTTAAAAATAGTTACGGAGAAGTCAACTATTTCGACACAATTAAATCACCTATTTTTGACACGGAAGGTAAAGTGGTAATGACCGTCGGAGTTTCTCGGAATACTACCGAACGGAAACAGGCCCAAAAAGCTCTCCGGGAAAGTGAAGAACGCTTCCGTCAGCTAGCAGAAAATATCCAAGATTCCTTCTGGCTAGTTTCTGTTGAGTTGACTGATATTTTGTATGTGAGTCCAGCTTACGAACAAATCTGGGGGCGCACCCGCGAAGATTTGTTCGCCCATAACTACAATTGGATAGATTGGGTGCATCCTGAAGACCAAAACCTGTTGTATCAATCATTTGGGCGAATCGTGGCCGGCGAATCTACTAGCACTGAATATAGGATTTTACGTCCAGACGGCACAACTTGTTGGGTGTGCGATCGAGCTTTTCCAATTTACAATGAGTCGGGGAAACTGTATCGCGTGGCTGGTATTTGCGAAGATATCAGCGAGCGCAAATTGGCCGAGTCGCGCCTCCAAGGAACACTGCGGGAAAAAGAAGTATTGCTCAAGGAGATTCACCACAGAGTCAAAAATAATATGCAGGTAATTTCGAGTTTGCTAGAACTTCAAGCTCAATACATTGATGATGAAGCGACGCTATTTTTATTTGCAGAAAGCCAGAGTAGGATTCATTCCATGGCTTTGATTCACGAACAACTTTATCAATCTGATAATCTGGCTCGGATCGACATTCAAAATTACGTAGAAAACTTGGTTGCTAATTTGTTTCAATCTTTTGGTTTGTGCAACGATTCGATCCAAATAAATCTGAATATAGAGCCAATTTATTTAAATATAGAGACAGCAATTCCTTGCGGATTGATTATTAACGAACTGGTGTCTAATTCTTTAAAATATGCTTTCATTCCCACTTGCCAAGGTGAAATCACAATTAATTTTTTAGAAATTGTACCAACTGAATTTCACTTGAGTATTCAAGACAATGGTCGAGGATTTCCCCCAGGATTTGATGTAGAAAATACTGAAACCCTAGGATTGCGATTGGTTAAAATGTTGGCCCAGCAATTAGATGGAGAAATTACAATTGACAGTCAGTGTGGAATCTGTTACAATATTTTGTTTAAAGAATTGAGTTATAGGCGACGCATTTAAAATAATATGAATCTCCTAAAAATTGGGGTTGTAGAAGACGAAGTGATGGTAGCTCAAGATATAGCAGGTAGATTAAAAAAACTCGGATATCATATCGTTTCCGGTTGTATTGGAATGATTTAACCTTACTAGAACACTCTTGACACAGAGTCCGAGAATAGAGATCTGAATAATTCAGATGCTACCGGATTTGATATCCAGTAATAGCTTTGGAGAGGCATGAAATCGAAATGAAGATGCAGCAACCTCTGAAAGCTTAGGAAGCAGTCAGAGAAGCTGTGCTAGAAAAAGGCGTTGCGAAAACCACTATATTTCCATTGCCGGCGCCGAATCACAAGGGATAATTTAAGAGACGGATTTTTGCTGGCTAGGTATCATCACCAGAGCCCAATAGGGAACTTCTGCCGGATCGACATCTGCGATCGCCCGAATGCGCTGATTTGGCATAGTT
>Ga0075154_10002160_pt1 | contig 13024 bp, 10 predicted proteins | sample JI71714BDNA_FD_70965 | JGI IMG/M metagenome (GOLD analysis project Ga0075154, IMG submission 70965) | Wastewater effluent complex algal communities from Wisconsin, to seasonally profile nutrient transformation and Carbon sequestration -... | ecosystem: Engineered > WWTP > Effluent > Algae... | reverse complement strand
TAGAAGACGGCAACTCTGACTGGCCAACTTTTGCCGAAAAAGCCAAAAAATTGATCGATCAAGACAAAGTTGTCACCGTTTTTGGCTGCTGGACTTCAGCAAGTCGCAAAGCAGTATTACCAGTATTTGAAGAAAAAAATCATATGCTCTGGTATCCCGTACAATACGAGGGTCAAGAGTGTTCAAAAAACATCTTTTATACCGGGGCAGCACCGAACCAACAAATCGAACCAGCAGTTGACTGGCTGCTAGAAAATAAAGGTAAAAAATTCTTCTTAATCGGGTCAGACTACGTGTTTCCCCGCACAGCGAATACCATTATTAAAGCACAGCTAGCCGCCAAAGGTGGCGAATTAGTTGGGGAAGACTATATTCCTTTAGGCGGTACAGAAGTGACGCCAATTATTACTAAAATCAAAGCAGCTTTGCCAGACGGTGGCGTCATCTTCAACTCCCTGAATGGTGACAGTAACGTAGCATTTTTTAAACAGTTGCAGGGCGCAGGTTTAGGGCCGGATAAATATCCGTCAATGTCGGTCAGTATTGCCGAAGAAGAAGTAAAGGCGATCGGTGTAGAATACCTCAAAGGTCACTACGCGGCCTGGAATTACTTCATGACTGTGGAATCTCCCGCCAATACAAAATTTGTCGAAGCTTTCAAGGCTAAATACGGCAAAGATCGAGTGACAAACGACCCGATGGAAGCAGCTTATATCATGGTTTACCTGTGGAAGCAAGCCGTAGAAAAAGCCGGGGTAGCCGACGATTTAGAGAAAGTGCGGGCAGCAGCTTTGGGTCAAACTTTTGACGCGCCCGGTGGCCAAGTTACGCTGGAAGTTAACCATCACCTCTCTAAATTTGTGCGGTTGGGCGAAGTTAGAGAAGACGGTTTGTTTAACATAGCTTTTGCTACACCAGAAGCAGTGAAACCGCAACCTTGGAATCAGTTTGTCGAAGAAACTAAGGGCTTTTCTTGCGATTGGTCAGACCCCGCAAAAGGCGGCAAATTCAAAGCTTGATAAGCAAGGTCGGACACGGCAGTGCCGTGTCCCTACCCGGATTAATTGTAGGGACACGGCACTGCCGTGTCCGACGTGGTTCGACCCGGACTCTGCATTCTCTGCGTTCTCTTGATAAGCAAGGTCGGACACGGCAGTGCCCTTGGACTACCCGGATTAATTGTAGGGACACTCAAGCATGCCCATTGGTGTCAACTTAACGTTAAACCCAGTCACAGATTGCTGTTTGACCATTAAGCCTAGATCCCCCCTAGCCCCCCTTAAGAAGGGGGGGATAAGAGTTCGATCAAAGTCAACCCCTACTCCCCTTCTTAAGGGGGATTTAGGGGGATCTAGACTTAGGTAAAAGCGAGAGATACCAAGGGTTTCAGGCTTAAGTTGACACCTATGGGCTTTTGGAGTGTCAGACGTGGTTCTATCAATTAAGAGGAAAAAAAGTGGCGATACTCGACGGTTTATTTAATGGGATTAGCATCGGCGCTGTTTTGCTAATTGCCGCCCTGGGATTAGCCATTATTTTCGGGCTGATGGGCGTAATTAATATGGCTCACGGCGAGTTAATGATGCTGGGTGCTTATACAACTTTTGTAGTGCAAAATGTCTTCAAAGGTATCGGAGGATTTGCTTTTGAAACCTATATTCTTTTTGCCATACCTTTAGCTTTTTTAGTGGCTGCACTGGTAGGATTAATTCTCGAACGCGGAGTAATTCGCTATCTTTACGGGCGGCCCCTAGAAACTTTGCTAGCAACTTGGGGTGTAAGTTTAATTTTACAGCAGTTTGTCCGCAGCGTGAGTTGGGTGCTGGTAGTTGGGATTGCGGTGTTTTGTTTACTGTTTTTTGGCGGTTTGCAGGTGCTGAAACGTCGCCCTGATTTCGAGCAAGTTCGCAAGGGAATTATCGCGATTATTTTGCCTCTTTCTGTGGCTATTTCTTGGGCGGCGATCGCATTTTTAGGGACTACTTACCAGCTAGCAGTAACTAAACCTTGGTTTGGCGCTCAAAATGTCGATGTGACAGCGCCTGCTTGGCTTCGGGGCGGCATACCGCTAGGCAATTTTCAGTTACCTTATGCTCGACTTTTTATTATTGTATTAACGGCGCTTTGTTTGGCAGGAATTTACTTATTTTTGCAGAAGTCTGTGTGGGGACTTCGGATTCGCTCTGTGACGCAAAATCGCAGCATGAGCGCTTGTTTGGGCATTCCTACTGAGCAAGTAGACGCGCTGACTTTTGCTTTGGGTTCTGGGTTGGCTGGTGTTGCTGGATGCGCGATTAGTTTGCTCGGTTCTGTCGGGCCAAATACCGGGCAGAATTATGTGGTGGATACTTTTATGGTTGTGGTTGTGGGCGGTGTTGGTAAGATTATGGGGAGTGTAGTTGCTGCGATCGCGATCGGCACTGCAAATTACCTCATCGGTTCAGGAACCTTAGCATTAATGCTAGCTCCTGTCAAGCCTTTAGCTGATTTCTTCACTTTTTTCGCCACAACCAGCATGGCAAAAGTTATGGTATTTGCCTTAATTATGGCTTTTCTGCAAGTGCGGCCGGGAGGGATTTTCCCACAAAAAGGACGCACGGTAGAAAATTAAATTGTATTAATAAAAAAAACACAAACCATGAAGAATTCAACTCGAAAGGCATGGCTAAAAGAAGGGGCGATTGTGGGGGCGATCGCACTCATCTTCATATTACTCATCCCCGGAATACTTCCCGACGTTCGCCTCAACCAACTAGGGCGATTTCTAGCCCTAGCAATTGCAGCACTCGGCATTGATTTAATCTGGGGATACACAGGTTTACTCAGTCTCGGACACGGCGTATTTTTTGCCCTTGGCGGCTACGCATTTGCCATGCACCTAAAACTGCAAATCCCCCCAACCGCCAGCAGTCAATTGCCGGAATTTATGAACCTTTACGGAGTAACCGAACTCCCCTGGTTTTGGCAACCATTTTATTCATTTCCCTTCTCAGCGGCTGCAGTAATTCTCATCCCCGGCTTACTGGGCGCAATCTTGGGTTACTTAGTATTCCGCAATCGAATTCGAGGCGTTTACTTTTCAATTCTCACCCAAGCAGCAACCATAGTATTTTTCAACTTTTTTAACGGTCAACAAAAACTGATTAACGGCACCAACGGTTTAACAGACTTTAAAACCCTGTTCGGAGTCACAGTAAATAACCGAGATACCCAATATATTTTCTACATTCTCACCATACTATTTCTAGCCGCCACTTACGCCCTTTGCCGATGGCTGACAAGCGGGCGTTTTGGTCGCTTGCTAATCGCAATTCGCGACGACGAAATCCGCCTCCGTTTCTCAGGTTACAATCCCACAGGATTTAAAGTTTTAGTATTTGCAATTTCTGCGGCAATGGCGGGAATTGCAGGCGCTTTATATACTGTACAAACGGGAATAATTTCGCCAAAAGCGATGGATATTGCCTTTTCAATCGAAATGGTAATTTGGGTAGCAGTAGGAGGTCGTGCTACATTATCTGGAGCAGTATTAGGAACACTTCTAGTCAACTTTGGCAAAAGTTTCTTGAGCGAACAATTCCCCGAAGTCTGGCTATTTTTCCAAGGCGCGCTATTCTTAATAGTAGTGACAGTGCTGCCCGACGGCTTAGTCGGATGGCTCCAACAACAAGGCTTTGACCAAATCCGCCAATTATTCAGAAAACCCAGGTACGTATCTACCTACCCCAGCCTCGAACAAGACCCCGAACTGCTCCACGAAAAAGAAGAACTTGAAAAATGATCGTGTCAGGACTTATGCACTCTAGACAGTGTTGCAAGAGTTTGAGATTCTTCGTTTCACTCAGAATGACATAATTACGTCCAAATGCGTAAGTCCTATATGTTAAAATTTATGCAAATTTAGAGGCAAAACATGGCAGATATTATTGACTACAAAATCTACGGCGACGACTTGCAACTCATTGAAATTGAACTTGACCCTCAAGAAGGTGTCAGGGCTGAAGCAGGCACCATGACATATATGGAAGGTGGCATAGAAATGCAAACTTCTACAGGCGGCGGCTTATTTCAAGGCTTCAAACGGATGTTTACCGGGGCTGGTTTCTTCATCACGACATTTGTAAATGGCGGAAGAACCAAAGCGCGAGTAGCTTTTGCAGCTCCCTATCCAGGTAAAGTAATTCCCCTCGATTTAGGCAAACTTGGCGGTGAATTTTTATGTCAGAAAGACTCATTTCTCTGTGCAGCTAATGGCATTGAAATTGAGGTTGCATTTACCAAACGACTCGGAGCCGGTTTCTTTGGTGGAGAAGGCTTTATTCTGCAAAAATTGCAGGGTGACGGGCTAGCTTTTGTCCACGCCGGCGGAACAATAGTTGAGAAAAATTTAGGAGTTGGTGAAGTGTTGCGAGTAGACACGGGCTGTTTGGTAGCTTTTGCTCCTACAGTGGACTACGACATTCAGTTTGTCGGCGGGTTTAAAAATGCTTTATTTGGAGGTGAAGGCTTGTTTTTGGCTAAGATGACTGGGCCTGGTAAAGTATACATTCAAAGTTTGCCACTCTCGAAGTTAGCTGAGCGGATTCTGGCTGTCGCTCCACCTCCAATGTCGAGCAGTTCTAGCAGTTTTAGTTTAGAGTAAATACCCAGCATAAAGTAGGGGTATCGGTTTTTGTCCATTAGTGAGTTAATTGCTAATTATGAATGGAAAAGTATTAGAAATAGAAAACTTGACTGTTAGTTTTGATGGTTTTAAAGCCATCAATGGGCTAAATTTTAGCATGGATGCGGGGGAATTGCGGGTGATAATTGGCCCGAATGGTGCGGGGAAAACGACGTTTCTCGATGCGATTACTGGGAAGGTGCAGCCCACAGCAGGTAGGGTGTTATTTAAGGGACGAGATTTGCGTACATTGTCGGAAGATAGGATTTCGCGTTTGGGAATTGGCCGCAAGTTTCAGACACCGCGAGTTTACCTAAATTTAACGCCACGCGAAAATTTGGAGTTGTCTTGTAACCGTGATAAAAATGTGTTTGCAACTCTGTTTAAGCCTTCTCCTGTCGCTGAAAAACGCACGGTTTCTGGTTTGTTAGAAACCATTGGTTTAGTTGCTAAGGCTGATGTGTCGGCTGGTTTGCTTTCTCACGGGGAAAAGCAGTGGTTGGAAATTGGAATGTTGGTGGCGCAATCTCCTGATTTGTTGTTGGTAGATGAGCCTGTGGCGGGTTTGACGGATGAGGAAACGATGTTAACGGGAGATTTGTTAATTTCGCTGGCCGAAAGTCATTCGGTGTTGGTAATTGAACATGATATGGAGTTTGTGCGGCAAATTGCGCGGCAGGTGACGGTACTGCATCAGGGTGCGGTTTTGTGTGAAGGAACTATGGATGAGGTGCAAAATGACGATCGCGTAATTGAGGTATATTTGGGAAAACCAGAAAACTAAGAAGTCATTAGTCAGTAGTCATTAGTTATTAGTCATTAGTTATTAGTCAGTAGTCATTAGTTATTAATCATTGGTTATTTGTTATTGGTTATTTGTTAGTTGCCTGGGACTTACGTACAGACTCTACTTGTAGGGTTCGCAGTACGCACCTTACTACTGTTCCCATTACCAATTACCAATTACCCATAACAAATAACAAATAACAAATAACGAATAACAAATAACAAATAACGAATAACGAATAACGAATAACGAATAACGAATAACAACTAACCATTACCAATTTAAAAAATATGTTGCAAGTCTCTAATTTGAATGTTTACTACGGCGAAAGTCACATTCTCCGCGATGTGGATTTAAGCGTGAAGGCTGGACAAATGGTTTGCTTAATCGGCCGTAATGGTGTGGGCAAAACTACTATGCTCAAAACTATAATGGGGTTGCTGCAACCTCGGAGTGGCACGATTGCTTTTGGCGGAGAATCTATTGTTTCTAAATTTACTCACCAGCGAGCCCAATTGGGAATTGGTTATGTTCCTCAAGGACGGGAAATTATTCCCCGCTTGACTGTCAAAGAAAATTTATTGTTAGGTTTGGAGGCGAAACCAACTAGGACAAAAAATCCCGAAATTCCCGATGAAATATTTGATTTATTTCCGGTTCTGAAAACTATGCTGGAGCGCATGGGCGGTGATTTGAGCGGGGGACAGCAGCAGCAGTTAGCTATTGCTAGGGCTTTGATGGGAGAGCCGCAGTTGCTGGTTTTGGATGAACCTACGGAGGGGATTCAACCGTCGATTATTTTGGATATTGAAGCTGCTGTTCGTCGTGTGGTTGCTACTAGGGGAATTTCGGTTTTGTTGGTGGAACAGCATTTGCATTTTGTGCGGCAGGCTGATTGGTATTATGCTATGCAGAAAGGGGGAATTGTGGCTTCTGGAAGCACTGGAGAGTTGAGTGATGAGGTGATTCAGAGGTTTTTGGCTGTTTGAATTGAAGTCAGGCACTCTAAGAGATTTTGACACGGATACAGGGATTAATTAACAATCAGGAAACGAGGCAGAGCCTTTAGATATTTATTCCCAGGCTCTGCCTGGGAACAAGGAAAGGGCAAGCGTTTAGATTTGAAAAATGGCTTATTCGTCTGGGTTCGCTTGGTATTCTGCGATCGCAGTTTGGATTTCCTCGGCGGAGACATTTGCTTGTTCTGATTTCGAGTAAATCAGGTGTAAAACAACTTGAGTCTGTGATTCAACTTGATAAATCAAGCGATAACCGCCGCTCTTACCAACTTGGGCATCACTGTTTTTAGCCCGGACTTTGTAAACGGTGTATTGAGTCCCTGTAATTTGGTTTCCCATAAAGTTTCCTTGGATAATCTCATCTAGGACTGGCTGAATATCGGTTTGAATTTGGCGATACTTTTTAGCGAGTCCTTTGAGGCGGCGTTTGAATAGTGCTGTGAATTTGAGTTGGACTGGCATATCAGACATTGATACCGTCCCAGAGTTCCGATATGGGAAAGGTTTGTCCCGATGAGGCTTGGTGGAGGGAGGCTTTCAGATCGGCGAGGATTTGGTCGTTGGAGTCGGTATCTGAGTCAAAATCTGAGTCGAAGTCTGGGGCGATCGCGGATTGTGTCCGACTGGTCAAAAATTCCAGGAATGCCAGGGTTTGCTCTAAAAGCGGTTCAGGAGTCCGTTCGATCGCTTCGAGAAGGCGTTGTTTAATCGGCGACATAAGACTACCTCTAAATTTAGCTCCTCCCATCTTATCAGTTATTATTATTAATTTTTTCGGCCGTCTGGCATGGTTGTGCCGGCCATGCTTGCTCGATCAAAACTTGCGCCATCGATGTTAGCATTGCGGAGGTTGGCTCCTGAAAGGTTTGCATCTCTTAAGTCGGAAAATCGTAAGTCTGCACCGTCTAAATTGGTGTTTTTTAAGTTGGCTTTTCTGAGGTCTGTATTGCTGATTCTTGCTTCTCTTAATACTGCTCCGCTTAAGTCGGTGCGTGCTAAATTGGTGTTGACAAAATCTGCTAACTCGAAGGTGCTGCGGCTGAGGTTGGCATCTGATAAATCGGCTCCTGTCAGGATGGGATTTTTGAGGCGGATGTTAACTAATTTTATGCCTCGGAGGTCGCAGCGAGGGCAGCTTTGGGTTTGGAGGAGGGTTTCGACGTTGGCGTTGATTTGGTCTATTTGTTGCTGTGAAAGCTTTTCGGCAAATTCGGGGGAGATGTAGCCGAGGTTTTTGGGGTCGGTTTTTTGGGGTTGGGGAGTTTTTGGTTGGGCGATCGCACTTAGGTGCTGTCCCACATGAGACAATTCTGGAGTTACTGCAAACATTAGCAGGGCGATCGACAATATTGTGATTTTTCTCATAAATAAATAACTTTTACCTTGCAAATATACCATTTATATTGTATAATAATTCGCAACTACATTGAGCTAAATAGATCCAAATTTAGATAAAATACTTCTGAACCGTCTGGTGAGCGAATTAACTTTTCTACTGCGTCAGGGAGTTGATTTTGGCGGTACAATTCTGGTATGTCGCAAAAAGTTTCTTCGGGAGTTTCTAATATTTTTGGCATATCAGGAACCGGAATTCCCAGGCGATAGCTCTGATTAAAAGTGCAAATAATTAGGTAGTTGTACTCAGCAATACTCCGACTGCTGGGAAATATTTTAGATAAATCAATGAGCGTAATCAGTTCTTCTTGGTACCTAACTAAACTATTACCACTATCTAAAAAACCGTAGGGATTAAAGTCTTTGACAATGCGCTGTACTCGTTCAATAGGAACAGCATAGTAGATGTTCGCCAGTTCAAAGGCAACGAGTTTGCGAGCTGGGACTCTGACAGTGCCTTGTTTTTTGCTGCGAAAACGGCGATTGTAATTTGCGTGAGTCATGTCGATTTTGGATTTTGGATTTTGGATTTTGGATTTTAGATTGTAATGGGGAATGGGGAATGGGGAATGGGGCCGAAAAGCATTGGGCATTGGTAATGGGAACCAACAAATAACCAATAACTAATGACTACTGACTAATAACTAATGACTAATGACTACTGACTAATGACTACTGACTAATGACTACTGACTACTGTTTAATGTTTGATTAGTTTGGGGATGGCTTCTAAAAGTTGGGTTTCGCTGTAAGGTTTGGTGAAATATTGATTGGCTCCTAATTCCATCGCCATTTGCCGGTGTTTTGCACCGCTGCGGGAGGTCAGCATGGCTACGGGAATCTTAGCAAACCGCTGGGTCGATCGCATAGATCGCAACAAGTCAAATCCATCCATCCGTGGCATTTCAATATCCACAATCGCCAAACTGCAATCGAGACCGTTTTGCAACTTTTCCAGCGCGTCCAAACCGTCTTTTGCCTGTACCACCCGGTAGCGAGCCCTTGTCAGCGTCAGAGACAGCAATTGCCGAATGGTATAGGAATCGTCCACCACCAAAATCAGGGGTGCCTGACTCGAAGTTGGTGCTAAATGGGACGCTTTACCGGATACAGGGGCGATCGAACTATTTCCTAAAGGTTGACCCACCAAATCATCCACATCCAAAATTGTCACCACTCGGCCGTCCCCCAAAATCGTACTCCCCAAAACCCCGCGAGGCTTAGACAGAGGCGGCGGCAAGGGTTTTACCACAATTTCCTGCTGGCCGATCAATCGTTCCACGGCCACCGCCAGCATTCCTTCGCTAGAAGCCAAAACCAGCACCGGAATGTGATCCTGGGTCAAAGGGTCAGGAGAGGGGGCATCAGGCCCCAAAACGCTGTATTCCAGCAAATCTTGGAGTCGCACTAAACGAATAAATTCGTCCCGCCACCACAGCATGGGCTGATTTCCGGCGGTGTGTACTTCCGAGGCTTTGATGTGGAGAATTTCCTCGACTGCATCCAGCGGTACTGCTATTTTATTGCGATCGGTCTTCACCATCAAGGCGTCGGTAATCGACAGTAACAACGGCAGTTTGAGGATAAAACTCGTACCTTTTCCCAGGCGAGAATCTACCTTCACAGTGCCGCGCACCGTTCGCAAATTTGCCCGTACCACGTCGAGGCCCACTCCCCGCCCTGAAAGATTGCTCACTTCCTCGACTGTGCTGAAACCAGGCCAAAATAGAAAATCGTAGAGTTCGGCAATGGAAAAGTCTTGGGCTTGTTCCTCGGTTGCTAAACCTTTTTTGACAACTTGGTGGCGAATGATTTCCGGGTCAATGCCTTTACCGTCATCGGCGACAGTGATAATGGTTTGGCCGCCTTGGTGGCGGGCTTCTATTTCTATTTGACCGCTTGGTGGCTTGCCGCTGGCTTGCCGAACTTCGGGCATTTCGATGCCGTGGTCGAAAGCGTTTCTGACTAGGTGTACTAAGGGGTCGCGCAAGGCGTCGAGCAAACTTTCGTCAATTTTGGTATCGCGTCCCAACAGCAGCAGGTTGATATCTTTATCGTATGTGAGACACATATCCCTGAGCGCTCGCGGCAAGTGATCGACGGCGCGGCTGAAACTGACTACTCGCAACTGCATGACGCGGCTGCGGAGTTGTTCGGTGATGCGGCGCAGTTGGTCGATGCTGCGCTCGAATCTCATGGCTAAGGCTTCTAATTTGGTGGCCGAGTGAGAAATTGCTTCGGCGGTTTCGATAACTTCGGAGGCTGTTGAGTGGAATTCTGTATAATTATCCATCTCTAAGGCATCAAAGTGACCATGAAGTCCAGAGGATTTGCTGTTAGTAATAATTGGAAATTCTTTGTCTAGTTCTCCAAATTTTCCGATGACTGGGCTGCTATTTGCACTTTTCCAGTCTCCAAAACTCATCCTGTCATATTCTGATCGCAACTGGCCGCCGAATTGGTTCAAATCGACAATATTACGGCGGATGCGCTTGACTTCGCCACGCAGTTCGGATTCTTGAAGTTCTAAGTTGGTGCGGTTGATGACTAATTCGCCGACTAGATTGACTAATTCTGTTAGGCGTTCTAAGTCTACTCGGATTGTTGGTCTTTGCGGGTTGGGGACTGGGGCACGGTCGGAGGGGGAGATTGGGGGAGTGGGGGAAGAAACAGGGGTTTCCGATGTTTCCGATACTTCTATTTGTGATTCTGGTTCGGGTGCGGGGGATATTTGGGGGAGTTCGATCGCCTTTCCTGCTAATATTTGCTGACGTGCGGTTTGCAGGTTTTGGGCGATCGCCCAACCCTCGGATTGCAACCTTTCTAGTGTCAAGTCCTTTGAGTCGATCAAATCTCTGAGGGGTTCGGCAATTTTCCCAAAATCGGGCAATTGCAACATTCCAGCCAAGCCGGAGAGTTGGTAATAAACTTGGTTGAGTGCGGTCACGCTTTTTGCTAAATCTGTCTCAGAAGCTTGGGAAAGTTCGGTTTCTAGGCGATCGAACACTGGCGGTAATTCGTGTTCAAAAATCAATTTTAGGGTTTCTGGGGCCGGCGAGGAGCTGATGACCGGAACAGGCGGTGATTCGGGCCGGCCGTACTTCGCCTCGAATTGAGCTTGAATTTGGGCGATCGTCTCCAAGTTTTCCTGTTGATCGGGAGTGCTGACATCCGAGTGATGAATTGATTCGGTAGTAATCTTTTTGAGAGCATCCACCCCTTGCAGTAAAACAGTCACAGTTGCCGGTTCCAGGGCCGACAAGTCGGTGCGATCGCGCAAAATGACAAAACAGTCCTCCAGAGTGTGAGCTGCGGCAGACACGTTTGGAAAGCCCAACATCGAACCGGCACCTTTGATGGAGTGAGCCGCCCGAAACATTTCTTTAACCAAGGTCGATCGCTCTTTTAACTCAGCAGCTTCCATCGCCAATAAGTTGGTCTCCATTGATTGAAGAAACTCTTGGGTTTCAGCGGTGAAAGCATCTATTAATTGGTTTAAATCGTCGCTATTCATATTAGTCTGTTGGCATTTGGCATTTGACGGTTGTCTGTTGTCTGTTGTCTGTTGACCGTAATTTTGGTAGGGGCGGGTTTCACAGACAATAATTGCCTAAAACCAACAATCTCATAAACCCGCCCCACCCAACGACAAATCGCAATCGACCGACTCTTTTAAGATCGTAATTTTGGTAGGGGCGGGTTTCACAGACAATAATTGCCTAAAACCAACAATCTCATAAACCCGCCCCACCCAACGACAAATCGCAATCGACCGACTCTTTTAAGATCGTAATTTTTGTAGGGGCGGGTTTCACAGACAATAATTGCCTAAAACCAACAATCTCATAAACCCGCCCCCACCTGTCAACTGTCAACCGTCAACTGTCAACCGTCAACTAACTCCTAAAATTCGCCACTGATTTTTTCAATTTCCCAACAGAACCAGATAAATCATCAAGCGATGCTTTGACATCCGAACCTTTTTGTGCAGTTGTATTCGCAATCTCGTTTACTTGCTGCATACTGCTAGAAATTTCCTCAGCCGAAACAGTTTGCTTCGCCGCCGCCCGGGTAATGTTCTGCACCAAAGAATTCATTTCCCGGCTGACTTGAATGATAGCATTCAGGTGAGTTTTAGCTTCGCTGGCGAGCCTAGTACCTTCGACAACTTCTTGTGTGCCCGATTCCATCGCCTTCATCACACGGCTGATTTCTTCTTGAATTGTACCGACAATTTCGGAGATTTCTTCGGTAGCGCCGGCTGATCTTTCTGCTAATTTTCGCACTTCTTCGGCGACAACGGCAAAACCTAAACCTTGTTCGCCGGCACGGGCGGCTTCAATGGTAGCATTGAGAGCTAACAAATTAGTTTGGGAAGCAAGTTGAGAAATCGAAGTCACAATTTTGCCAATTTGTTGGGAAGACTCGCCCAAACGTTTCATCATTTTTGAGGTAGAGGCGATCGTCAATCGCAGTTCGTTAATACCTTCGACAGCTCGATCGACAGCCATACCGCCGACTTCCGCCTTGTGAGAAGACTGCTGAGCAACTGTTTCAGCTCGCACCGAAACATCTCGCACGTCGCGGATCGAATTCACAATTCGATCAATTTCCTGCATGATGGCAGATATTTTTACTGCTTGAACTTCAGCTTGTTCGGTAAGTTGGCTGGTGTTGTTAATTGACTCGCCGGTAGCAGATGTTACCTGCTCTGCTAAAGTTTGAATTCCGGTTACCACCTTCCGTAGAGAACCGATCAGGAAGTTGAAAGAATCGGCAACAGCACCTAAAACGTCGTTAGTAACTTCCGCTCTGACTGTCAAATCCCCTTGAGCCGCGCCTTTAATTTCTCCCAACAGTTTGAGAACTTGCTGGGTCATAGAATCAGCTTCAGCTTTGCGTTCGGCTGCGAGTTTTTCGAGCCTTTCTTCTGCCTCTTTGCGCTCGGTGATGTCAAAGCGGATGGCGATATATTTAACGATTTTGCCGCTGGTGTCAAAGATCGGGGATATCGTCGAATCTAGCCAGTAAAAAGAGCCGTCTTTGGACCGATTTTTAATTTCCCCTGTCCACACCAATCCGCGAGAAATTGTCAGCCACATTTCTTGAAAAAATGATTTGGGGTGATAGCCGGAATTGACGAGCCGGTGGTCGCGGTGC
>Ga0075154_10002159_pt1 | contig 13030 bp, 10 predicted proteins | sample JI71714BDNA_FD_70965 | JGI IMG/M metagenome (GOLD analysis project Ga0075154, IMG submission 70965) | Wastewater effluent complex algal communities from Wisconsin, to seasonally profile nutrient transformation and Carbon sequestration -... | ecosystem: Engineered > WWTP > Effluent > Algae... | reverse complement strand
GATTTAGTGCTGCTGGATATTATGATGCCGGAAATGGACGGCTATCAAGTTTGCCAGCAACTCAAAGCTTCTGAAATTACCAAAGACATTCCTGTTATTTTTATTAGTGCGATCAATGACGTGCTGGATAAAGTTAAAGCTTTTGCAGTTGGGGGAGTTGATTTTATCACCAAACCCTTTCAGGTTGAAGAAGTTTTAGCTCGCATCGAAACGCACTTAAAAATTTGTTCGCTGCAACAGAGTTTGCAAGAAAAAAATCAAGATTTAGCAACTGCATTCCAACAACTGCAAACAACCCAAGAGCATTTGATTCAATCGGAAAAAATGGCAGCCCTCGGACAACTGATTGCTGGCATTGCCCACGAAATCAATACGCCCCTGGGCATTATTGGTTCGTCTATTGAGAACATTGCTAATTTCTGGGACGCTAATTTGGAAAAATTACCGGAATTCTTCCAAGAAATTTCTTCAGAAAGCAAAGCTTATTTTTCGCTGTTAATGAACAGATCAAATCATCAAGTAAATCTCCTAACAAGCAAAGAAAAGCGTCAATTTAAACAGCATTTAATCAGATATTTAAAAGCAGAAAAAATAGCTGAGTGTGAGGATATAGCTGACACTTTAGTTGATATGGAAATTTACGAGAACATAGAAGACTTGTTGCCACTTTTTAAATTATCTGACTGGGAAAAAGTTTTAAATACTGCTTACCAGTTTGCTAGCTTTAAAAAAAGTATTAGCTTGATTCAAAGAGCAACAGCGAAGTCTGGTAAAGTAGTGTTTGCCTTGAAAAGCTACGCTCATTTCGATAACCAGCAATCCAAAGTGGAAGCTAACTTGCACGAAGGTATTGAAACGGTTTTAACGCTTTATCAAAATCAACTAAAGCACGGTATGGAGGTAATTAGAAAATATGGGGATTTACCCAAAATTATCTGCTATCCAGATGACCTAAATCAAGTGTGGACAAATTTAATTCATAATGCTTTGCAAGCTATGGATTATCACGGAACTTTAACTATTGAAACTCTGCAAAAAGAGGGGAGGATATTCCTCAGATTTACCGACAGTGGCAAAGGTATTCCCCCAGACGTTATTCCGAAGATTTTTCAGCCATTTTTTACAACTAAATCTACTGGGGAAGGCAGCGGTTTGGGATTAGATATTGTCAGAAAAATTGTAGATAAACATGAAGGAAATGTTACGGTAGAGTCGGTTCCGGGGGAGACAACATTTACAGTCTCGCTGCCAATCGGTTAAACTCAAGTAGGAAGAGAAAATGAATAAACCTATAATTCTTTGCGTTGACGATGAACCAGATATCTTGCGTACTCTCAAAATCCAACTTAAAAATGAGTTTAAAGATAATTATTTTTATGAATTAGCTGAAAGTGGTGCTGAAGCTTTAGAGTTAATTGCAGATTTCTCAGACGACGATCGAGTGGTTGTGGTTGTTTCTGATTGGCTGATGCCGGGAATTAAAGGTGATGAACTTTTAATCAAAATTCACCAAAAATATCCTAAGATGGTGAAAGTGATGTTGACGGGTCAAGCAGATGTAGCAGCAGTTGAACGAGCTGTAACTCAAGCAGATTTATACTGCTGTCTGTACAAACCGTGGAATCGCGAAGAGTTAATAGAGACGATAAAATCGGGGCTAGCAAAGTTATGAAAAAACCTGTGATTGTTTGCATTGATGATGAACCTGATGTTTTGAACAGTTTAAAGATTGAACTGAAAAAGGCGATCGGCGATCGGTGTATTATTGAAACGGCAGAAGGGGGACAAGATGCTTTAGATTTACTGGCTGATTTACAGGCTGATGAATATGAAATTGCTTTAGTGCTTTCCGATTATATTATGCCAGATATTAAAGGAGATGAACTGCTGAGACAAATTCATGAAAGATCTCCCGATACGTTAACTATTATGCTGACGGGTCAAGCAGATTTAGAAGCCCTGAGCAATGCGATTAAGTATGCTAAGTTATATCGTTACATTCCTAAACCTTGGCACAATGAAGATTTAAAATTAACAGTGGTAGAAGCAGTTCATAGTTACTTGCAAGATCAAAAGTTAACCGATGAAATCCTGAAGCGACAAGAAGCAAACGAGGAGTTGAGGCGAGTAAATGAGGCGCTGTCTGCGAGTGAAAGTAGGCTAAATCAATTCTTAGAAGCTTTGCCGGTGGGGGTATCTGTTTACAATCCTGATGGTACGATCGCCTATTTTAATGACAGGGCGCGGCAGTTGCTGGGTGCTGATACTATCCCGGAAAGCACTGCGGAACAATTAGCTGCAACTTATCAACTTTATGTAGCCAATAGTGATGAGCTATACCCGCCGGATAATCTGCCGATTTTGCGGGCACTGAGGGGGGAATTTGTCATGGTTGATGACGTAGAAATCCGCCCGAATGGCAAGATAATTGCCCTGGAGATAACTACCACGCCAATTTTTGATAGCAGCGGAAATATTGTTTATGCGATCGCGGCTTTTCAAGATATTAGTGGACGCAAACAAGCCGAAAAAATAGTAGCAGATTACCAGCGCACCTTAGAATCGGAAATTGTTGAACGTACAGAACAACTGCAACAAGCCGCATTAATTGCCGAAGCAGCAAACAAAGCTAAAAGTACATTCCTGGCCAACATGAGCCACGAGTTGCGTACTCCCCTCAACGCCATACTGGGCTTTGCTCAAATCATGGAACCCAGCCCCAATCTTACTCGCGAAAACCGAGAAAGTCTCAGAATTATTCACCGCAGTGGCGAACACTTGCTTACCCTGATCAATCAAGCTTTAGACTTATCAAAAATAGAAGCTGGGCGGATGACGCTCGATTCTACAAACTTTGACCTCTACCGCTTGCTAGACGAGTTGGAAGATATGTTTCAACTGCGATCGCAAAATCAACAAGTAGAGTTACTTTTCCAGCGCGCTGCTGACGTTCCCCAGTACGTGCAAACCGATGCTGTCAAACTGCGGCAAGTGCTGATCAATCTCCTCAGTAATGCAATTAAATTTACGCCGATAGGTACGGTGTCAGTCAGAGTTAAGAAGAAGGAATCAGGAAGTTCGGCAACGGATTCTGTAACGGATTTAACGGATGTAACGGAGAGCAGGAATCAGGAATCAGGTATCAGGTATCAGGAATCAGATGCAATTGTCAGTTTATCGGAAAATCAAACAAGTTCTGATTTCTCCCTGAGCTTTGAAATTCAAGATACCGGAGTTGGCATTTCCCCCGAAGAATTAAGCTATGTTTTTCAAGCCTTCGTGCAAACATCATCCGGTCAAAAAATGCAGAAAGGCACGGGTTTGGGATTAACTATTAGCCGCCAATTTGTACTCCTAATGGGTGGCCAGATCACCGTGGAAAGCCAACTCGAACAGGGCACTACTTTTAAATTCGAGATTCCACTCAGTGTAGTCGATCCGATCGCCATACTTGCCCCGCAAATCCTTCGCGAAGTTACTGGTTTGCAACCCCATCAACCCCGCTATCGGATTTTAATTGTGGACGATCGCGAAGACAACCGTCAACTGTTAGTAAAAATGCTTTATCCCATTGGTTTCGCAGTCGAAGAAGCCAGCAACGGCCGCGAAGCAGTAGAAATATGGGAAAATTGGCAGCCGCACTTAATCTTGATGGATCTGCGAATGCCCGTCATGGATGGCTATGAAGCTACTAGAGAAATTAGAGCTAGAGTACAGCAGAGGGAGAGAGAGCAAGCAGGGGGCAAGGAAATGAACGTTTCCCTTATAGAATGCCCTATTCCGAAGATTATTGCCTTGACAGCTAGTACAATTGCCGAAAAACCAGCTTTTGTTTTATTTGTGGGTTGTGACGATTTGATCTGCAAACCTTTCCGCAAAACAGATATATTGGATACACTCAACAGACATTTGGGGGTGAATTACACTTACTCTTGCTCAAGTTGCGATCGTCCGCAGCTATCTGACTCTACCTCAACTTTTACACTTACTTCTGCGTCCAAACTGCCCGCAGAATGGATCGGCAAAATGAAGCAGGTAATCCGCAACGCAGACTTTGACTTAATTGCTAGGACAATAGAGGAAATCTGGAGTGAGAATCAGGCATTTTCCGAACTCCTCCAGGGTCATCTAGATAATTTTGATTACCAGAAAATTCTCATTTTAATTAGCGAAGCGGAGAAATCAAATAACTCAGATGATGGCAGAACAAAATGATCGCTATCAAGCGGATATTTTAGTAGTTGACGATACGCCAGATAACTTGCGTTTGTTGATTAGAATTTTGCAAAAACAGGGCTACAAAGTGAGACCTGTTACTAACGGTTTTTCAGCTTTAGAGGCGATTCAATCTAGCCCTCCAGATTTGATTTTGCTGGATATTATGATGCCCGATCTAGACGGCTATGAGCTTTGTCAAAAATTGAAAGCAGAGCAGCAATTTAGCCAGATCCCGATTATTTTTCTCAGCGCCATTGAAGAAGGAATAAACAAGGCAAAAGCCTTTGAAGTTGGGGGTTCTGATTACATCACAAAACCTTTTCAGATGAAGGAAGTATTGGCGCGAGTTAGCAATCAACTTGCTGTGCGTTCCTTGCAAATACAATTGCAAGAAAATAATCAAAAACTGACTGAACAAAATGTCCAACTGCATCAGGAAATTGCCGAACGCAGACAGGTTGAAATGGAAACTAGATTGCTGCTGAGAGCTACTCAAGCTATTAGCAAATCTGAAGATTTTGAGTCTGCTATAGATTTGATTTTAAGGTTGATTTGCGAAACAATTGAATGGAATTTGGGCGAAGCTTGGATTCCCAGCAGTGACGGCCAAGTCTTAAAATGCGCTCTAGGCAGGTATGCTAGCGATTTGAGTTTCTCGGAATTCAGACAGACAAGTTGTCAGTTAAGTTTCGCTCCTGGTGTGGGAATGCCGGGGAGGATTTGGCTTGGACAGCAGTCTGAATGGATCGATGATGTTTCTACCGCACCGGAACAGGTTTTTTTGCGATCGCAAATAGCAGCTAATGTGGGGTTGAAAGCAGCTTTCGGGGTGCCGATTTTGGCTGACAATCAGGTGCTAGCTGTTTTGATTTTTTATCGCGATAAAAATCTTGAATGTCAGCCACGATTGTTGGAATTAGTGAGTGCTGTTGCGACTCAGCTAGGTGCGTTGATTCAGCGCAAGCAAGCTGAGGAATCGCTGAGATTGCAGCAAAAACAAACAGAGAGATTGCTGCTGAATATTTTACCGAAACCGATTGCGGATCGCTTGCAAAAAGAGCAAAAACTGATCGCGGATCATTTTGATGAAGTGAGCGTGTTGTTTGCGGATTTGGTGGGTTTTACGGAGTTCTCTGCCCGCAAAACTCCGACTCAGTTGGTGGAAATTTTGAATGGGATTTTTTGTGATTTTGATAGGTTGTCTGAGTCCCACGGGTTGGAAAAAATTAAGACTATTGGGGATGCTTACATGGTAGTTGGAGGGTTGCCTACTCCGCGGGGAGATCATGGGCGGGCGATCGCACTTTTAGCTTTGGAGATGCAATCGGCTTTGACTCAGTTTAATCTCAAAATCGGAGAAAGTTTTCAATTGCGGATTGGCATTCACAGCGGTTCTGTGGTAGCGGGAATTATTGGGATTAGCAAGTTTAGCTATGATTTGTGGGGGGATACTGTTAATGTTGCTTCGCGGATGGAGTCGAACGGAATGCCGGGGAAAATTCAAGTTACGGGGGCGACTTATGAGCGTTTGAAGGAACAATTTATTTTTGAAGAACGGGGGATAATCGAAGTTAAAGGGAAAGGGAAAATGCTGACTTACTGGCTGATTGGAGAAGAAAGTATAAAAATTCTCAGTTAGGTGAGGTACACACAATCTGGTAGTAAGTAAGGTGCTTCACCACCCGTCAAGGGAGCAAGTTCCATCAAAGATGTGGCAGCGACGCACCCTACTACAAAATACTATCTAACGGGCGATCGCATTTTACATTTAATTGAGTAAATCTCAAGTCTCAAATCTGCCGAGTTTGTGCTAATATCGAGTTTTTTTTGACAAACTTACTGTAAGATTAAAATTAGATTAGTAGATTAATTAGTCCTGGACGCAGTAGGACGTGATTCTGTCATTCTGAGTGAAACGAAGAATCTCAAACCCTACGAACAGCGTCGAGAATGCGTCCAGGACTGTTAATCCAAAAACAGAACACCAAATCCACGACTGCTTAAAAAAGTCGGTATCTAACAGCTAACTTGCACTTAATCATGGCTCATACTTTGCAAACAGTAGAAACAAAATCGCCGACAGCATTCAAAAAAGTGCTATTTATTTTAATTTCATTGCTAGCAATAGCAATACTGTCGATCGCCATTTTCATAGCCATTCCCGGAGAAAAAACAATGTTTGCTGGAAAAAGACCTACCAATCTTGGCGCTGAGTCAGGACAACTCGCACCCTGTCCCAATTCTCCCAACTGTGTCAGCAGCTTCAGTCAAGATTCCTCACACAAAATTGAGCCTTTGACATACAATGCGACGCCGACAGTTGCAATGGCAAATCTCAAACAGGCGATCGCATCCTTGGACAAAACTAAAATTATCGACCAAACAGATAATTACCTCTATGTGGAATTTACCAGTTCCTTGATGGGGTTCGTTGACGATGTGGAATTCTTGCTAGATCAAGGAGCAAAAGTCATTCATGTGCGATCGGCTTCCCGTCTGGGAGAGTCGGATTTAGGAGTTAATCGCAAAAGGATAGAAACTATCAGAACTCAACTAAATCAACTCTGAACTTCAAATTTCTAACTTGGACGCAGCCCCTCAACCGCATGGTGAGGGGCTTTGAGTTTTGTTGAGTGCGGTAGCCAAAATCACCGACTGTATTCCTATAGTATTAAACGTCCTAAATTTTACACTTCCGACTTTAGGGAGAGGGAAAGTAACAGAGAAAAATTTAGGATTAATTGTAGAGCGACGAGGATTAAAAACATGGCACTTCAAAGAATCGACGAGTTTTATCCTAACTATAGGGAAGAAAATTTCGCGGGAGATGACATCAAAGGGTTTGATGTTTATGCCGGCGACTCTGATGAAAAAGTAGGCAGCATTTACGATGCTTTGGTTGATGAAACTGGTCGTTTTCGCTATCTAGTAATTGATACCGATATTTGGATGTTTGGCAAAAAAGTATTATTGCCGATCGGCTCTACTCGGTTCGACTACGGAGCCCGCCGCGTCTACGCTACAGGCCTTCGCAGCAAAGCTCAAGCAGAACAATTGCCTGCTTATGATGAATTAGAGACACTAGATTACGATCGGGAAGAACAGGTAAGAGGCGTTTACCGCGGCATCACTGCGACAGAAACTGCATCAAACCTTTCTCTTCCTGCTAGCTACGATCGCAGTAGCTACAACTACGAAATGGATCGCCCTCTGTACGAAACAAACGAACAAAACCATCAAACCCTCAAACTGTATGAAGAACGCTTGATTGCCAACAAAAACAGCCAAAAAACAGGCGAAGTAGCAGTTGGTAAGCGCGTTGAAACTGAAACTGCACGCCCTGGGGGGCCCATTGAAAAAGAACGAGTTATAATCGAGCGAGTAACGCCGATAGAAGCGGGTCAAGTAGTTTATGTTGGCGAAGCTGAAATCAAATAATCATCAAAATAGGCAATAAGTGCCTAAATGTGGTAAACTTGTGTTGGTAAAGTCTAAAAGTATTTGAAAATGACCAGCACAATCTCCGACATTACAGTAAAAACGATCGCAGGCACTGACAAGCTCCTAGGAGAGTACGCTGGCAAGGTACTCTTGATCGTAAACGTAGCTTCCAAATGTGGCTACACGCCTCAATACAAAGGACTCGAAGAGTTGAATCAGAAGTACGGCAATGCAGGACTCTGCGTTTTAGGGTTTCCCTGTAACGACTTCGGCGCTCAGGAACCGGGAACTAACTCAGAAATCGTCAATTTCTGCACTACAAAGTACGGCGTTAGCTTTGAATTATTTGATAAAGTAAGCGCTAAAGGCAGTCAGCAACACCCGCTATATGCTAAGCTTACCAGTTCAGTCGCTCCGCAGGGCGAGGTTTCTTGGAATTTTGAGAAATTCTTAGTTAGCAAACAGGGTGAAGTAGTTGCCAGATTTCGCAGCAGTGTGGGCCCGGATTCGCCTGAATTGATCGCTGCGATTGAGGCAGAATTGGCGAAGTAAGAAGTCATTAGTCATGAGTCATTAGTCATTAGTCATGAGTCATTAGGCAGAAGGAAGAGATTAAGATTATTTTTGTTTTTGGATTTAAATCTTCCTTTTTCCTTAGATTCCAAAGTAGGGTGCTTATGGCGCACCTTACCGCTAGTGGATGATTCGATTTATTTAATGGGAGAACAATGAGAGTGGAAAATACATCAGGGTTAGATTTAGCTATAGGTTTAGTTGCGATCGCAATTTTGGGAGGTGGCCTCGCTATGCTGTTTGTCGGGATGGCATCGTTCCCTAAAGAAAAATAAAAATAATTGGAAAATTGTCAGTAAATGTAATTGGAAAATTTTTCAAATACAGCAATGCAAACTACCGAAAACACCCTCAAAATTGCCCTCGCGCCGGGGAACTTGCGCCGCGTTCACCATATCGCCTTAAATGTGCGGGATCTGAAAGCTTCGCGGCACTTCTACGGTACGATTCTCGGCTTACAGGAACTAACAGGCGAAGCAATTCCGGCAACTTTAAAAGAAATGGTAGCCGCCGGCAAAGTCGCCAATTTCATCACTCCAGATGACACTGTTCTCGACTTATTTTGGCAGCCAGATTTAGAACCGCCAAATCCTGACCCGGAGAAAGCTTTTACTCGCGCTAATCACTTAGCCTTTGATATTGATCCGCAATTGTTCGATCGCGCTTTGGAAGTGCTACACTCAAATCAAATTGCGATCGACAGTGGTCCAGTCACTCGCCCTACCGGACGCGGCATTTACTTCTACGATCCCGACGGATTCATCATCGAAATCCGCTGCGATCCAATTAATTACCCTTAATCAGCGCGTGTTTGTAGTCAGGACGACTATTAAATCCCCGACTTCTTAAAGAAGTCGGGGATCTGGGTGTTGTGTTTTTTTAGGTTGGTCTATAGCAGTTCTCAATCTTCGTGAGGTATGCCCTATGGGAAATATAGCAGTCGCCAAGGCGCTTTGAGCATCGTTCCCTGAGCGGAGCGGTGCCCTGAGCGTAGTCGAAGGGTCGAAGGGTCAAAGGATTCAACGGTTATCAATGCCTTAACCACCTTGGCGGTTGCTATAAATTCGGAATTCGTAATTGATTAATTCGTAATTGATTATGCCCGCTTATCAAGCGTGCACCGCACTGTTACTGAGAAAGGCTACACTTCACTTTCTATCTTTGTTACTAATAGGTTTTTTGGGCCAAGTAAAGCCAAATGTTGCCCCTTCACCTTCTGCTGATTCCAAAGAAATAGTTCCCCCTTGACCCTCCACAATTTTCTTGACTAGCGACAAACCAATGCCAGTATTTTCCACTATATCGCGAGCCTCCAAAGTCTGAAAAATTACAAAAACCTTCTCGTGATATTGAGGTGCAATCCCAGGCCCGTCATCCGCTACAGAAAAAGCGTAAAAATCATCTAACTCTGTAACTGATATTTTCACGGAACCCGACAAATTTCGGTTGTGCTTAATTGCATTGCTAATTAAATTAGAAAAAACCTGCTGCAACGGCAATTTTTCTGCCACAAAAGTTGGCATTCCTGATGCCACTTCCACAGCAAACCCAGGCGATGGTGCTAAAGAGTCAATAATTTCGGCTAATAACTTCTCGACATTCACCATTTCACAAGCCGCTTGAATGCGTCCGATGCGGGAATATTGGAGAAGTCCCTCAATCAAAGCTTCCATCCTGTGAACTCGGCCGCGCAACAGATTCATCTGGTGTATAGTGTCCTCAGTCATCGAGTCGCTGAGGTCTTCTTCTATCCAACTGCTAAGATTTGCGATCGCCCGGAGCGGAGCTTTCAAATCGTGAGAAACTACATAAGCAAACTGGTCTAGTTCTTGATTCCGCTTTCTCAAAATATTACTGGTTTGAGCCAGGGTGTTCGCTGTCCAACTCAATTCTTGAGCGCGCAACCGCAGGTTTTCCTCAGCTTGTTTGCGTTCCCGAATATCTTCTACAACCCCCATAAAATATTGACTGCCATTTTGTTCTCGCACCAGAGAAACAGTCAAGTTTGCCCACACCAACTCTCCATTTTTGCAGACGTAGCGATTTTCCACCGCATAATATTCAATTTCTCCTGCTAACAACTTGTGCAGATATTTCAGCTCCAAATTCCTATCTTCAGGGTGAGTAATCTCCTGAAATCTTTTACCGATTAATTCTTCCCGACAGTAGCCCAAAAAATCGCAAAGTTTTTGATTGACTAACAGCAACTTGCTCTCTAAACTGGCTTGTGCCATGCCAACTGCCGCTTGCTCGAAGGTAGCGCGAAACCGCGAGGCGCTTTCTGACGCTGCAATTTCCGACAATTTGCGATCGCTAATATCGTTACTAATTTCCAAAATAGCCTGGGGTTGATCTTCCTCGTCCCGCTGCAAAGTCCAGCGACTGGCGATCGTTATTTTTGTGCCATCTTGCTTGGTGCGTATTAGTTCCCCTTGCCAATTTCCCTGCTGAATCAGCACTTCTTGAATTGCTTGCCAAGGTTGCGTCCATTCTGTTTGCAGCAGGGCGTGAATATTTTTGCCCATTGCTTGCGACTTCCGCCACCCGTAGAGCCGCTTTGCCCCCAAATTCCAATAAGAGATGATGCCGTTCAAGTCGAGTACGGCGATCGTATCGTTTGCCAAATCCAGCATTTGTGCTTGCTTGCGGAGTGTTTCCTCGGCTTGTTTCCGCGCCCCAATATGGCGACAAATCGCAATAAACAAGCGTTGATTTGCCAGCCGCATTTCGCTGATGGCCAACTCTATAGGAAAAGTCGCGCCGTCGCTGCGTAGCCCGACAGTTTCTTGCTGGTAAATATTGAGCATAGCATGAGGATTTAGCAAAAAATATTCGATCGAATAATCCCCCGCGCTGTTTTCCGAACCTGGTTTAGCTATCAGCCCTCGGAGATTAGAGCCGATTATTTGCTCTGCTTTCCAGCCAAAAATCCGCTCGGCAGCAGCATTAAAAGACTCAATATTGCCGGCTTCGTCCAAAGTAATAATGCCATCAGCAGCATTGTCTACTACAGCTTGAATCCGAGTTTTACCCTCTTGCAAACTCGCTTCCCGCTTCGCCAATTCCCGTTCTAAATCCTCAAATAAATACCAGGAAGCAGCAGCACCCAAAAAACCGACAAATAAAGCAGCCACTTGCACGGTATTAGTTAGATCCACCAACTGCCTTATTTGCTGTTCCCAAACGTTTTGGTATTCTTCCCCGGCTCTTGCAAACTCGTCAATTTTTTGCCGCAGCCCATCCATCTTCAATTTACCTTGGCTGAACACCTGATTCCTTTGAGACGACGGCACTTTTGATGCCCCCGAACTGTCGAGCTTGTTAAAATTTTTTTGCAACAAATCCATTTGCAGCCCCGTTTCCCGCTGAATTTCGGCAAATCGCTGAGCTTGAAGCTGATTTTTTGGCACCAGAACCTTGAGTTTTGCCAGCAACCTCGGCAAAGTTGTCTTTGCTGTCAAATAAGGTTCCAGAAATTCCCGGCGCTTCGTCAGCCCGTAACCCCGAATACCCGTCTCCGCATCTACCACAGTTGTTAACAAGCGGTTCGTTTCCTGAAGTATCTGCTTATTATTATCTAATCGCCTTCTTAGCTGTAGAGCCCTGTCCCGCATCCCTGCAATTACTATCAGCGAAGCAAACAGACAAATTACGGGGATAGCAACAATGACTGTTCCCCGCTGGCGAATTGGTCTATCTGTCCACAAAAATTGCAAGAAGCGATCGAGCCTTGGCTTCACTGATACTGCTCCAGATTAGGCACTGCTACAAAAACTGTGCTGGCATCATATCACATTTTGGCAATTTATGCGAAATATAAATTGTTTTTTTTACTGATAGCTAGGGCCTAATATTATCAACTATATCTGCCTCTAGAGCGTGTTTTCTATCCCCGGAAAGCCCCCCCGCCCCCCTGATTAAGGGGGGAGAATGAGCGTCTTGCGTCCCATTTTTTAAGAGGGATTTAGAGGTTCTGAATCTGATGGTCAAGGCCAGAAAACACGCCCTAGTATTGATTAGCTGACAGCAACAGGAGATTTTTTGACGGACTTTTTTGAGGACCAGGAAAAAGAAAGGAATTTTGGCGACTGCGATCCGGTCGGGTAAGCGGAAGAACTTGCTTCTACTTTACCTTTTTCTTCTGCTTCGGCTGGTGCTTTCAAAATCGATTCCGATTCACAAGGGTTCTGAACTGCTGTAACTACAATCCACCGGCCTGTATCTGGGTCGCGATAACTGGTGAAAGGATTAATTTTTAGCGGTGTACTGCAAGGTTTAATCATGTCGATGCACTCCTTTGATCCTGATAATTTGTGTACTGCCGAGGCAGCATTGCGATCGTGATATTAGAGGCAGCCACCGGGCGGTATTCGGGATACGACTTTCGGTAGATTTTTTTATTGGTATCTCAAAGAAGTAAATTCTTGTCCGATCGCCATTTTGCTTTCCGAATCCCGAATGCCGACTTACGAATGCCACAGGCAAGCCTTCTACTGGTTGGCGACGGTAGCCTTACTATTACCCAATTGCGTTCCTACGATCAATACCCCACCCCCCCTCAAGGGGTTGAGGTGCGATGTCTGAATACAACTAGGCACAATATCCAGCACTCGGCGCAAGTTCTAGGTATTGACACTCCCCGGTCTGAAGACACGGGGATTCTTAAGGACAAACTTTGGGGGATGAACCCACCCAAATCTTGATGCTTAAAGGGTTTGTCAATAACCCACTACCCAATCGCCCATTGCTGAGTCTATGGCTACTTGTGGTAGGCATTTGCTGGTATAGACCTGCGTCT
>Ga0075154_10002156_pt1 | contig 13037 bp, 12 predicted proteins | sample JI71714BDNA_FD_70965 | JGI IMG/M metagenome (GOLD analysis project Ga0075154, IMG submission 70965) | Wastewater effluent complex algal communities from Wisconsin, to seasonally profile nutrient transformation and Carbon sequestration -... | ecosystem: Engineered > WWTP > Effluent > Algae... | reverse complement strand
CAATCTACCAGGATAGCAAGAGCATGATTCTGGCAGAAAATGGAAGAACTTCTGTGGTATATTAGAGATAGGGTTCTATTAGAGAGAGCATTCTACTGGAGAGTGAGTTCTATCGAGGCGATCATGTTATTAAAGAGTCGTTTCTATTAAAGAATGCATTATATTAGTTAGAGCATCCTATTTGAGGGAGCAATTGAGAGTGTATTTCATTGGAGAGAACATTTCTATTAGAGAGATTATTCCATTAGAAGGGAGATGTATTAGAGATAAATTTCTATTAGATAGAGCATTTTATTAGAGAGGGCATACTTTTGAAGAGTGCACTCTATTTGAGAGTGGGTTATACTGGAGAGAACATTCTCTTAGATAAAGCATCCTATTTGATAGAGCATTGTAGTGCGAGCGTGTTCTATTCGAGAGCATTCTATTACATAAAATGTTCCATTAGAAAGGGAGTTATGTCAGAGATAGCTGCCTATTACAGAGTGTGTTCTATAAAGAGTGCGTTCTATTAAAGAGTGTGTTCTATAAGAGTGTGTGTCCTATCGGAGAAAGCATTCTTCTAGATAGACTATCCTATTAGTGAGAGCATTCTACTGAAAGCCTGTTCTATTGGATAAAACATTATGTTAGAGAGAGCATTATTTTTGATAGAGCATTCTATATAAGAGAGCATTCTATCAGAGAGAAAATTCTATCAGAGAGAGCATTCATTAAAAATGGACGAAACCGATATTATACCCTAACAAATTCGATCGATGAATAAACAAATACTAAAAAAATAATTGATCAAATATTTTTTCACCCAATATGCGATATATGCAATCTGATATTTTGTTCCATTGACAAAGCTGAGATATGCAAAACCTAATTTTGCTCAAACTGTTGCTAAACTTCTAGGCAAGTATATTAGTGTAGCTATTTTACAAGTGTAGACCAATTGAGGGAATCGCTATAGTCGATTTATCTTATATAGCGATTTAATTTTATTAAGCTAGTAATTGCGAGTTATTATACATTTACTTATCTAATCCATTTTTCATGTTATCTGTTTTACTAATCCCTTTATCCTTTGAACAACTTCTCGACTTCCTATTGGATTTGACTTACCATTGGTTTTTTCTGCATTATCTTGATACTCCAATTCACTGATTGCGTTATTTAATTTGTCCTTAGTCGCGCCATTCTTGCCGCAGCCTCCTTTATGCTCTAGGGTTATCAACACCCCATATTTTCTCACACTCGCATGTCGTCTGATTCTTTTCCCATGATTTTTTTCAATTCATTGAATTCATTTTCTGCTAATGGCTTTGTCAGTAAATCTGTTATCTGATCCTTGGTAGACAGCGCGTGAACTGATATTATACCTTGTTCCAAATTCTCCCTGAGAAGCCAAAATTTGCCATTTATCTTTTTGGTTCTTAGCCTGATTTTATGCATGGTAGTGATGGTCATGGCTCCCACGTTGTCCTCAAAAACCTTGCAATGTACTTTTTTGCTGTAAAAACTTCTCATTATTTGCTCTGCCATCTCTTCTATCAATCTCATCAAAGTTATCACCATTATTTGACATTCTCTCATCACTATTAAATCCGCCTCTGTTGTGCAGAGCAGAACTTCTGTCTGCATTTTAGATGACCATGTCACTGGGCACCTTGCATACATTATTCTTGATTTAGCTGTCAATTTGTCATTGTGTCTGTTTCCACTCTCCAATTCCCAAAGAAGTCTGTGTCACACCATAGTTCCATATTTGACCCTTTCCTGGCTTGAAGATTATACCTTCTTCCTTCATAGACATGCGGTATATCCCCATTCTGAATATGGCATGTTTGTTTGACTTCCTTGGATTGGTGGTTAATCTTGGGCATTGGTCGATCACATATGCTAGAATTGTTCTCATCAATTTTTCCAGTTTGCTGCCCTATGAATCTGGAATATTTCCAATCTATGCTCATCTCTTTATCTGTTACGACACTGTGTAGGACTTTATCGAACACCATGGGTATATTCTTTACCTGGTTCTCTCGTTGATGCCTAGAGTCTCTAGGATTTGCGATATCAAGTATGGCTGGTACATGTACTATCCTTCCGCTTTTCTATCTTAACCACAATGTGCCCTTCAACCTCTCCTTCATCAGTTATCTCAAACTCTATTGCTAATTCTTTTACCATTTTCCTCAATTCCTTCTCTTCTATTGCCGCTAGTATGAAATCGTCAATGTATACTCCCAGTAAGACATTTTTTCTGGCAATACAGGAACCATAGCTTTAATGAATCCTTGCTTGTAGTGTTGATAACGCAAATTTAACTTAATAAACCATAGTTAAACTGCATCCTAATAAAATTAGAAATTACGAGCTAGTGCTTACTGCGCTAATTCATAATTTGAATTCCCGATGGGGTTTCCCCAGTCCAGTAGGTACTTACCCCGCCTTTTTATCTTCGGTACGTTTCGCCTTATTATTTTACTTTTACCATAATTTGGTTTAGCCAACATGTAGGGTTGTGCCATTGCCTGATGAAGGTACATCATGTCACCTGTGATTGCTGTTAGTGACATTGGATGATCCAATTCGTGCATGTCTAGTTCTTCATATAATACCTCTTTTGTCTCAATTGTGCCACTGTGCTGTTTCCGTAATAGTTCTGCTGTTTTTGTGTTAAGGGCGTATGTGGTCTATTTGCTGCACCTGAATCATCATTAAAAAGAGGGCCATAGGTACCAAACCATCCTATTTTCTGGGTATGATTTTTCTTATCTCATTGGCCATTTTTAGAGCATATGGCCATAGATGAGGCAAATTGGCGGCCAGTGGTATGTCGAATGAGTACCATGATTCTTGTTCTCTCTTAAAAGTTCCTAATATGTTTTTCCGCTATGCCGCTCTGATGTTGTGCATTTACTCCGCAATAGGTGATAGTTTGTCCTTGCACCTTGAGGTCATTTATGAAGGCGATGTCCGCGAATCTTTCAATTGTCCTCATGGTAGTGTTCAATGTTAACTCCTAACTTTCTTGCATATTGTTCAAACACTACTTAGATTTTTAGATTTTCTTTGTTGGACGCAGCTTCTTGTAGAAATACATATGAAATGCCACTGTAATTGTTGATGTACTGTATCATTTTGTTGGGTAGTATTACCTTGAATTGTGCTGTGAGCCCTGCCATAGATAATTCAAAGCTGTAAATTGACATGCATTCTACGGCTAGTTTGTCACCTTCAATGGCTTGTTTGGCTCATTTCTTCTCCATGGCTTCCTTTTGGCCTTGCGATAGGGACATGCTGGACAGAAAGGTAGATCTGCTTTTGCTATATTTCTTTGTATTCTCCATTTGATCAGCTAATATATTTAGTTTCTTGAATGATAAATGTTTGAGCCTGAAATGCCATTTCCACAGTAGTAGTTTTCATCTTTCATTTGGTCATCTTCTGGTTTCATGTTTTATTCTTGATCTGCCTCGAAATTGAATGGAGTGACTGGGTGATAACCTGGGTACCTGCATGTTAATAGTCTCCTGTTCATTGCATTAACAAACTTGTAATGACCGGCACACATTGGTGAACTTTGTATAAGGCCACAATTGTTGTTTTTATCTAACTTTATCTCTCGCTTCAACTTTGCCCCATTCCATTTTAGGACCATCTTTTAATGCTGAATTATGCAGTATGTACTATTGTGATCTTGGCTTTTTGATCCCTATGCCTGTCCTCTTATGGTTGCTGTAGTAGTATCTGTGGCATCACTTTTTGGTTTGTTGTCCTTTCTTTCTTAATTTTGGTATTTTTCAATCCTATGGTCTGTCTCTTCACGTATCTCATCAGTTCTATTATTTATTTTCAGCAGTAGTTATATATAAATAAGTGACTTATAAAGTTTATCTAGTGCAACTTAGCTAAATAATTTTGTGCAATGTACCCACTAATGATGCTTCCCCAAAGCCTTGCAAACAAAAGGGTTAGCAGTCATTCGACGTATTTCTCATCATCTTCGAAAGCTGCCAGTGCCACAGAGAGTTTCAGTCCATCATCCTACTGTGTTTTGTCTTCTTTCTGCTGTTCTCCCTTTTTCTCCAGCCTGCAATCTTCTGCCTTGTGGAGTGTCAGCTTGATGCACAGGTGATAAACCTGACCATTCATTTGTTTGGTCTCCTTTGTGTCTTTATATGCCACTTTCTTCTGTTCAGATTTGTAGGTTCTTTCTTTGCTTCTTCAAACTTTCTACTTCTTGGACAAGGCTCTAACATTGCTGTCATAGCTAAGATATCTTTCTGCTTCTTCGAAGGAGCATTGCATTATCCTCCTCTGACAAGTCTTGTATTTGTTTTCGACCATAACCATAATCTTGTCTTCTGAGATGCCTTGTCCTTCTTTGTACTTTCTCTTCTTTTTTAATTTACATATTAAACTCTTTGTCTGGTGCAGTGAGGTATCCCTTGAAAAGATTAGTTAGAATATCAGTTGATGTTTTGCCCTTGGCATTTAAAGCATCCATCTTCAGCCTCATGAATTCGTTGAAAGTGTGACATTATAGTTGATACTTGCCATATATTCATCTAGTTCCAACAGTGATTTTCTGATGTAAGACACTGTAGATATTGAATAGAATGTCATCCTTGAAAAAATGATTCTTAGAATTAGTGGACCATTTTATACTTCTAGAGTAGTAGAGCCATAGTTTATTTCCAACTTGCATTTTTCTGCACTGGTGACCACTTTCAGAGCGCATTCATTGCTAATAGAGGCTTGGATGCATGTGAGCATTTGAGCATACATTGAGCCTTTTTGACCACCAGCTTGACTTTAGAGTCTAGTGCCAAATAGCCTTTAGAGTCTAGTGCCAAATATTTGGTTGCTTTATTATTGCAATCTTGGATAGAGATCGCCCTTCATTGGGTAAGCAAGTCCTTGATTTGAGTAATGTCAGTCCACCCTGACTCTTCAGCTCTTGAATTTAGCCTTTCCAAAAACGTCTTCAGGTTTTGGGGCCTCCTTCATAGGGTTTGTCAGTTAGTTTCTTGGTAGAATTGGTCCCGTGCTTCAGACCCCAAGCATTATTGTAATCAATGGTGTTATCATTAGCCTGGCCTGGTGACAGAGCATATACTATGGCAGCATTAGTGCCTGACATGTTATTATTCTTATTTAGCCTTGCACAGAGGAAGCTTAAGGGAATCACTATAGTCGATCTACCTTATGTAGTGATTTAGGCTGTGTATGTGTATTAGTCTAATACCTGTTAGCTGTTGAAATTTTACTTATTGAATCCTTTTTCTGCATTGTCTGTTTTACCAATCCCTTTATCCTTCGACAATGCCTCATGACTTCCTTTCATCTTTGGCTTACCATTAGTTTTATCTGCATTATCTTGAACTCGAATTCACTGATTGCATTATTTATTTTGTAATCATTGGCACCACTCTTGACACTGCTTCCTTTATGTTCTAGGGTTCTCCACACCCCATGTTTTCTCACCAACTCGCTTGCTAGCTTGACCATGATATGCTCCTTGTCGAATCCACACCTGACTGACATACTTTGTGTCAATGGCTGGTTCGGCCGCGTGAAGAACTCGTTGATCCAGGTATCCGTCCATGGTCGCTGGAAAGAATATTACTGCAAGGCCTTGTATAGGGGTTACCCTTAAGTTCAATCGTGGAAAATAAGTACATCCTCCACATGAAACGGTGTTCAAATAAACCAAAACGGTGGCAACACGCTGGCCTCCATTTACAGCAAACCTAAGTCCGTCCTGATTGGAAAGGTCAAATGCGTCATAATGCTGCAAATACTGCTGTGTTGGAAGATAGCGGCCAATTTGTGGAAGCTCACAATGGTTAATAGGTTTCTGAATTAAGGTTGTTACTTTGTTCATGTATCCTGGGACATCTTCACGGGCCAAATAGCAAGTCGAGGAAGTACGCGATGCAGAAATCTCGCCGAATCCTTTCCCCACAACTGGCGCCGGTCCAAATGAGTCTGATGCCAAATGAATTAGATAATCACATTCTTCAGGTGTCAAAAAGTTTTGCACAGAAAAAATCGGAGGGTCTGCGTGAATTAGCGCTGATCCGGGATAATTAGGATTAATCATGTTGAAAATCGGCGGGGAAGAGCCAACAGGTAAATCTTGTAGCGTGAATAGTGATGGGGTCACGTTCGAAAATATTGGGAGTATATTATCATTTGAAGATAATGTATCATGGGCTTGCGAGGCAGAGTCGTGGAACATCATGTCAGACCCAGTAATAATGTTTCCTGGATGTTGATGGCCGTATGTAAGAACATTTGAGGTTAGAAAGACATGTGGATGCTGCTGAAAGCCTAATGCTTGCCAAGAATCCAATGGGTTATTTGCTAGTTCAACTGCCATATCTTGAATTTCGATCTCATGGTTCTGATCAACAACGGGTTTCTGGACAAAATTGACTGAAGAAGCAGGATGAAACATAAACGTTGATTGGGCTTTGTTATCATACTCTTTTCCAACTCTTTCAATCTGGACGTGACGATCAGAATAGAAACTTCCCGAAGAAGTCCATGTGTGTCCTGTCGTCCTCGAATAATCGTGAGAAGGAGACGATGGACTGCTTATAATCATCGGAGATGCCAAACTGGTAACAAGATGTTCTCTGCTAAGATCGTTGAGGTGAGCTTGGTGACAGTTTTGAATTTCATCTTTTTCGTCTTCCTTATCTGGCCTAATCGATTTGGTTATACATTCGTAATTTGCCATTTTGCTGGTAAAGGATGGTGATACAGTTAACCTTTTCTGGTCCATAGCGCATGCAATCCTCTGCATTTGTGCATGATGCACTCGACAATCTATGACAGCTGTTGAAAAAATGTTCCAGGAAATTCAAGTCCGATTTGAGCGGATATCTCTTAATTGTAGAAGATACCAGCATTTTAATTTGCGTATGTGAGCGAGAACGGCAACAAATTTTATTGTCGCAGACTTGCAATTTAACAAATGTGCATTCAAAAAGCAACAAAATATGAGATAATGAAATTGACGGTCATGGATATCCTAGTGAATAAAAAAACAGATGCATTATGTGCCAACAATTAGTTTCTCCTGTCAATATAATGCCACTTAATACATGATCATGCATTTTTGATAAAACTTAAATAAAAATAATAATAACAGAGGTAGTTAGTTGAATGCTACATACATCACTTCGGATCGTCTAACTCCCCTGATTGTTGCAGCAAACAAAATAATATTACACTGAGAGAAATGATTATTTCACTCAAGAATAGCTATGGTGGAAAGATTCGCTTCTCAACCAATTTTCACCGGAGCTACCTACCGACTTTTTTGTTACCGGTAGATTAGGCCCAAAGTAGGGATTCCCGGAGACTTTTTCGTTGATCCATAGTTGGTTCTTATATCGTCATCTAAATATAAAACACGAGTTGTTTTTTTATCTTAAACTCTAAATGCATTACCGCACAGCTCGACGCTTTAATAAGCGAAACCAAAAAGGATTTTCTAGGTGGGCAGATTGATGAACTTTTCCGCTACGTGAACAGTCATGACGTTCGAGCAGAGAGAATTGATAGTTGTTAAATTACTAAACATTTTGTTGATATTATTCGGACGAGCCCTATTTTCCAGTGCGAATGAAATCGCTCTTACAAATGAAGAACAACCATCAACAGAAGAAAGCTTTCAAGCGCCACGGGCCGAAAAGAAAAGCCTGAGAAACCAACATAAAAGAATCGGAAAATTTCGACGTAAAGATAATTTGTCCTCTATTTTATTTCCTGGCACGTTACCGGCAAGTATAATCTAAATCTTTTGGTGTTCACCCTTTTTTGGCTAATCAAAACTCCAAAACACTACTGCTTCGACAACAGGAATACTACACCGAAGGCGAGGATATTCCGATGTGGGTTGACTTGGTGACATCTCAAAAGACACAAGTTCCATTTAAATATTATGACTTGCCTGTGTGTAAGACAGCAAACGAAATCGGAAGCAACAAACTCAGAAAAAATCTGGGTCAGAAATTACAAGGCTATCAAAAGCAAGAGGCTCCCTATCAGATTAAAACCAAAATTGAAGTGCCCTGTAAAATATGGTGCGTTCAAACTCTTTCTTCCAAAGATTTGAAATGGTTGAGAGCTTTGATTGAAAGACACTATCGAATACACATGAATGTAGATGGCTTGCCTGTTCTTATGCGAAGTAGCGAACTTAATTATGCTGTTCGAGGCTATCCAGTAGGGTTCAAGGCCCCACCCTCATATACAACCCTTGATAAGGATGAATACTTCTTATACAATCACGTCAAATTCATTCTCCGGTATAATGAAGCGGATAATAACAGCATTAAAGTCGTAGGCTTTGATGCACACCCAGTATCTATTGTGCACTCAGGAGAAAATGGGGAAAAAACTTGTTCTCATGAAATTTCCCCATCGAATGCATTGAAAACCTTTCAACCCATTCGCGCTAAAACTGAAGAAAACAGCCAAGAAAGCGCTCTTCGCATAATGTATTCGTATGAGGTTTCTTGGGAGCCATCACAAATTGCTTGGGCGGATCGGTGGGATATTTACATGGTGCAAAGCCCCGACGATGAGGTGCATTTATTCAGCATCCTCAACTCCTTGATGATTGTTGTGTTGCTTACGGGAGCAGTGGCAACTATCATGATTAGGACTCTAAAGAAAGACATTGCCACATACAATGAGATGCAAGCCATGGGAGCCAGTGAAGGACTCGAAGAAGAGGGCGGTTGGAAGCTGATGCACGGCGACGTCTTCAGACCTCCTGCTAGATTTAAGTTGCTGCTTTGTGTGACTGTGGGAACTGGAGTTCAAATTACTGCCTCTTTTGTGTTGACCTTGGTTTGCGCTCTTTGCGGGTTTTTGTCAACAATGAAAAAAGGACAAACCCTAACTTCCGTTATTCTGCTTTATGTTTTATGCGGTAGTGTTGCTGGATATGTCAGTGCAAGACTCGACAAGTTCTTTGAATGCAAGAATTGGAAAAAAACGTCAATATTGACCGCTGCAGGTTTTCCCGCTGTACTTGTATCAATGTTTCTCTTCCTTGATGTCCTTCTATCATTCCAAGGGGCCGCAACTGCAGTAAGCATCTGGACTATCATGATTTTGTTTTTATTGTGGTTGTTTGTGTCAACTCCATTAGTTTTCGTGGGTAGCTATTATGGATTTTCAGCCAAGAAGATAGAGGTCCCAGCGAGGACAAATCAGATCGCAAGAATTGTTCCAGAGATTGCATGGTACCTAAGATTTCCTTTTTCGTTCCTGATTGGTGGGATCCTACCATTTGGTAATGTTTGCATTGAGGTTTATTTCATTTTGTGAGTTCAACGCAGCTTATTCGCCTAAAAACGGGATTGTTCTTATTAATTCATATGTTTTTCTACCCAGGGGTGCTCTCTGGCTTCACCAAATATATTATGTGATGGGATTTCTCTTCTCTGTCATGGTTGTATTGGTTCTTACGAGTGCGGAGATCGCGATTGTTATGTGTTATTTACAGCTGGCGGCAGAGGACCATTTATGGTGGTGGCGCTCGTTTACTAACGTTGCTAGTGCTGGTCTATACATGTTTCTTTATTCTATTTGGTATCTTGCAACCAAATTGAATTTGATGGGTATAGTACCAACTTTCGTTTATGTTACTTATATGCTAATGATTAGCATGGCTCTTGGGCTGTGTTGTGGATCGGTAGGCACGCTCTCTTGCTTTTGGTTCACTAAAACGATTTATCGTGCTCTCAAGGTGGATTGAATTCTCTTATGTACTATAACTGAGGTTTATTACATTTCAAACACAATCTAATTTGGAACATGAAGTTTTCACTTCAAGACAAACTGTACTAATCCAGCTTAAGTATAACAATCGAGGGCAATTATTTGATATTCCAAAATATAGTATAGTTGAAAAATAGATTAGATGAAACATTGGTTTCGATTACTTCGATTCAATGATACGTGGCTTCTATGTGAATTGTTCGTTGCTGTCGGACCATCAAATGCTGGCTAACGAAGCTTCATTTCCATCATCGTCTCCCTCTTGTTTCTTACGTCGTTGTGAAGGACCAGATTTCTCATTAGAGGATGACTTCCCGTGGATTGGGTTGCGATTTTGAGTTGTGTTCTGCTTCTCTCGCTTGGTGCGCCCTCGTCTACTACTTGCAGATGATGCTACGCTTGACTCATCCTCTTCGTGGTTTTCGGTTCTAAGCTCATACGTACTCAAGCTATCAGTACGGCTATTTCGTGCCGTCGATCTTGTGGTATTTGTTCTGCCATTTCTTCTACTAGAATCTGTGTGGCTTTTGATGGGCGCTTCCTCCCACAGTTCCTCTTCTTTCTGCAAGTCAATCAAAGTTGAGGATACTTCTGGAATTGCAACTATTTCGTCTGGCATACATTGAAGACATTTACGTAGAAGAGTCCTGACATTGCTTACTTTGTCGTCCTTCAATGTCAGCACTAGCGGGATAAGATCTTGGGTGAGGATACGCTTAAAGAACTTAATTTCTTCATTCGAGGAAGTGGCATCAGTCACGCTATTGGCCATACAACCTGTTATTTGACAGTACGATTGTCTGTGTGAGAAGTCTTCCATCGTGGGAAGTGATTGAAGTACTCTTAGCACTTCTTTGATGGCCTTGGATGACCATTCTTCAGCATCCATCTGGTCTGCAAAATTATCAGGCACTTCATTCTTCACTATATTCACCCAGAACATGTATTTAAGTAACGTAGGAACAGAACTGTAAGTTTTTTCCCTAACCTCAGCAACGGGATCGTCGAGCAATTTAAAAACAAGCGGAGCAATCTTGTTTCTGATTGAATAAGCCTTGAAGTAAGAGATTATTTGATTCAATTGGAGAGCAACACTGTTCCTCATTCTCCAATTCATAGGTGAACTTGTTGAAAGCATATCATTTAGTAAATCGAGTAGAGGGTCGCGTATTTTAACACTTACTACACCAATGATCTCATGAAAATTGCGAAGCGCACTAAGTCTTACGTCTTCAGAGCTGTCTTTGAGAAAGGCTTCATATAAAGGCATGAGTTCGATCTCGACAACTTTTTCTCCAAGTACTTTGGCAATCTCGTGAAGTGAGCACGCTAGACATCTTCGTAAAATGGTGTTGTTGGTATTAGCTTTCCCGCCCGGAATTTCTTCTTCAGGACCTCGAGCTAGATGAAAAAAGGCATCTCTTAAGCTCATCCAACCATCGATGCCTACGGTGTAGACTACGGCAGGAAAACAAAAGGCACAATGAAGCCTGATTTCTGCCTCTTCTTGTGTGTCTCCAGTTTTAATGAAGGCCATACTTGTAAAGTAGGGGATCAATTCATTTACTGCTTTGAGCCTGTCGCCAGAAATGTCTTGGCGGGGTTTGTTATTATCATAGGGAGGGGCAAATGTAGCAATAAAATAACCAAGCTTTTGAAGGGCTGCATACTTAACAGTTCTCATTTGGTCACGCTCTAATTTCTTCCATAGGTCAACAAGACTCTCATTTCGAAGACGAGAGGGTATGTGTTGAACTTTGGCCAGCTCTACTATACTCTCAGCACAGGCCCTTCTTACCCTTTTCATTGAATACACAAATTGATTGCATTAATCGAATGAAATTCGAAAGGTTCCATGTTGTTGTGTTCTTACCCTTTTTGTTCATCACTACAGAGCTTTTCAAATGCAGGAAATAGACGTTTAACTATGTCATCTTCATCAGCAACAGAGCAGGCCTTAGGTAGACTGTGACTGGCAACAACACGTCTAACTTTGAGTGTTGTGTCAGATGCCAGAGACGTCAACTCCGATGTAACCCCTTCAGTAAGCAAATTTGATTAAAAATAGATAGAGCTGATGTGAGAATCAATCAAATAAGAATGATGTCGTGCGGAGCATAACAAAGAAATGCATGCTTACAGTCTTTCACAAGTTTTGTGCCTAGAGCAGGGCTCAAATCACCAAAAAGAGCTGCAGCTGTCATTCGCATATCAGCCGCGTCAACACCATGAGGAGCGATTGACTTGGGAGGAGCAGACTTGCTGCTTTTGTCACCCATATTACAAATGAAATGACTAAGTCGTAGTGGAATTGGTAATACAAGAGGAGCAACATCGTCGTGTTTCAAAAGCCTGTGCTGCACAATCCCAGCAATTGATTGCGCTGCAGCTTGTCTAACATCGCCATCTGGATCCGATATCAGACTTGCCAAAGTTGGAATAATTTCTCGTGTAACCTTAGAATAGTAAGGTTCGCTATAATTTCCCCATTCTGAAACTGGAACGTCTGGAAGAGTCTGACTGTTGCCAATATTAGGATTGGTTGGATTATTGGTTTCTGGAGGTGGCTTATACCCAACACATGCGAAAGACACTGGCAATAACTGCATAGCAACATGTTGTCTGATTATAGATTCAGGATCTGACGCTAGTGGAGGAATGAGCGGAAGAAGAGCTTCTACGGTGGCATTTTGTCTAAACCCAAATCAAAATGTGATGCCTCGAATAAGTAAAATGGCTGTTGCTGAGCTTTCTATTGATTAGAGCACTTACCCAGTTGCATCTGCAGTCTCCGCCATCATTTTCACGTGAACCAAGCGCTGGAGGGCAATGCTACTTTTGCAATATCGAGTTACTCGCTCCAAAGGTGGAAGATCGTCATCAATGGTCAGATCTTCAAATCTCAAGGCTGCATCTTGCTGTTGTTGTTGTTGTTGTTGTTGTTGCTGTTGCTGTTGCTGCTGTTGCTGTTGTTGCTGTTGCTGTTGTTGCTGTTGCTGTTGTTGCTGCTGCTGCTGCTGGTCTTGGTCAGATGTCATCGAAGAGCGGCGACACGACATGATCTTAGTTTTGGATCAAGCATCAAACCAAACCAAGAAGTGTTTTTTAAAGTGGGTCATGGAACAATTTAATGTTTCTCAAGAAAGTTCAATTAAATCGCGCTGTAACTGTCCTATCATATACTACCTATGAAAATGTGACTACATTCTACAGCTGAAAGCCAATGGACGTTAAAGTCC
>Ga0075154_10002151_pt1 | contig 13049 bp, 10 predicted proteins | sample JI71714BDNA_FD_70965 | JGI IMG/M metagenome (GOLD analysis project Ga0075154, IMG submission 70965) | Wastewater effluent complex algal communities from Wisconsin, to seasonally profile nutrient transformation and Carbon sequestration -... | ecosystem: Engineered > WWTP > Effluent > Algae... | reverse complement strand
TGCAAACTCATCTCAATCAGCGATATAGTTTTGCTGTGGAAGTTTTGCAAGATATTCAGGCTGTTTGGCCACTGCCTATTGCTGAACTTAATTCGCACGCACCTCAGATAACTCCTAATCTTAGTAATCGCGGCAATTCGCCTAGTTTGAGTTTATCACCAACTCCTGAACCTCAGCTCTCCCCAAAAGTTGTCACAAATCCCCTGCAACATTCGACGGAAGCTGTGAATTTGAATTTGCCCTTAAATTTAATTTCATTAAAGGGAATTGATTATCATAAATTGCAGGATTTTTTGTCTAGTAAAAAGTGGCAAGCAGCGGATCGAGAAACTTGGGTACTGATGTGTCAAGCCCTCTCTTTGACAGCGGGAACTCAACTAGAGGTTAGCCAGATTTACCAGTTACCGTGCGAAGATTTGCAAATAGTCGATCGCCTGTGGGTACACTACAGTCAAGGTCAGTTTGGATTTAGTGTCCAAAACCAAGTTTACCAAAGTGTTAAGGGAGATTATATCAGATTTTGCGATCGGGTAAACTGGCCAACCTACAACTCTGCTACTGCTTTGAGCCAGCTTAAATTTAGCCAACAAGCACCCCAAGGACATCTGCCATCTCGTAGTTGGGTAGGCGGTGTTCAATGGGTGCGACACCTGGATGCCATCTCAACAAGATTAACCCAGTGCAGTAATATTTCTACTAGAGAGTAATTACTTCTAAATATTAAGTAATTTTGATAATTTTTACTCTACCTCAAAGCAGAGAAATTAAGCTCATTATATGTAACTCACGACCGAGGTTGTATCCTATCGCCCATCGCACAATGGATGACGAAGGTGAACACAGCTAAAGTCTGAATTGCTCAGATTTTAACAACAGAACTCAGTGGAGAGATAGAGTTATGTTTTTTCATAAAAAACAATTGATGGCTGCGGTAAAGGTAGACGAAGCCAACCCTCGTTTTGCCCAACTACTACTAGAACAGTTTGGGGGAGCTACCGGAGAACTGACAGCAGCTCTGCAATACTGGGTGCAGTCCTTTCACTGTGAAGATCCACAGATTAAGGATATGCTACAAGATATTGCGATCGAAGAATTCAGCCATTTAGAAATGGTTGGCAAACTCATCGAATCACACACCAAAAATGTTGACCAAACAGAAGCTTACAAAAGCACTTTGTTTGCTGTGCGAGGTGTAGGCCCCCATTTGTTGGACAGCCAAGGTCAAGCTTGGACGGGAGCTTATGTCAACGAAGGTGGCGATGTGGTGCGCGATTTACGTGCTAATATCGGTGCGGAAGCCGGAGCTCGCCAAACCTACGAAGCATTGATTAATCTGGCACCGGATGCGGGTACCAAAAAGACGCTGCACTTCTTGCTGACTCGCGAAATTTCTCACACTGAAATGTTTATGAATGCTCTGGAATCTATGGGCAAACTTACCGATCCCATGTTTGGTAATATTCCGCCAGATTCCACTGTGGATCTTTTCTTTAACTTGTCTAGCGATGGCAAGGATCAACCCACTGCTTTGAATTCAGAACCCAATTTCAAGTATATCGCCGATCCTGCTCCTCAAGGTTAATTAGAAGATTTGGCAACTAGAATTGCATCAGAACCCCGACTTCTTAAAGAAGTCGGGGTTCTAGGTGTTCTGTTTGTTGAGTAGTTTCGGCTGGAAGATGTTATAGTTGTTGAAGATTCCGATCGACCATTAACATCACATCCATATTGAAATTGCGATCGACCTATTTATTAGTCTCTCACGGCAGTCGTGACCCCCGACCCCAAGTCGCTTTGGAAAACCTAGCTCAACTGCTGTCTCAAAAATTACCCATGTGGAGCACTTCTGGCGCTTCCGGTGTTCCCACAGTCGGAACCGCCACCTTAGAGTTGGGCCCGGCGCCACTACACGAGCAAATTTGCCGTTTTGCCGAAGATACCCTCTCCCTGGGATTGACAGAATTACAAATCTTACCCATATTTTTATTGCCCGGTGTTCATGTCGCTGAAGACATACCGGCAGAGGTAGAAATTGCCCAAAAAACTCTTTCTCCTAAACTGAAAATTGAATTGCTGCCCCATTTGGGAACCCAAGAAGCAGGTTTAGCTAACTTGGTGAAAACTCAGATGCAAGAGGTGGCTTTTCTGCCCAATTTGCGAGTTCCAAAATGGATTTTACTCTCTCATGGTAGTCGCCGTCCGTCCGGGAACTTGACAGTGGAGGAAATAGCAAGCCAAGTGGGTGCTTTAGCAGCTTATTGGTCGGTAAAGCCGAGTTTGGAGGAACGAATTGAGAGTTTAGTTCGTGATGGACAGCAGCAAATTGGCATTGTGCCATACTTCCTATTTAAGGGAGGAATTACAGATGCGATCGCCAAAAAAGTTACAGAATTACAGCAGCAATTTTCCACAGCCGAAATTCATCTAGCAAATCCTCTAGGAGCAACTGTAGAGTTAGCAGACTTAATTGGGGAGTTAATTAAACAATGAACCGCAAAGATACACAAGAGGCAAAACAAAAACAAGAGGTAACAATGTCTGTTGGTAAAGTTTATTTGGTAGGTGCAGGGCCAGGAGATCCAGGTTTGATGACGGTGAAAGGAAAAGCTTTGTTACAGTGTGCCGATGTCGTGATTTACGACGCTTTAGTCAGCGCTCAAATTTTGGAATTAATCAACCCCCAAGCAGAACGAATAGATGCGGGGAAACGTCGCGGCCGCCATTCCCTAATCCAAGACGAAACTACTCAATTATTGATCGAAAAAGCTCAAGATAATGCGATCGTTGTTCGTCTCAAAGGTGGCGATCCGTTTATCTTCGGCCGTGGTGGCGAAGAAATGGCAGATTTGGTCAAAGCAGGAGTTTCTGTAGAAGTAGTTCCCGGTATCACTTCTGGGATTGCAGCAGCAGCCTATGCGGGAATTCCCTTAACCCATCGATCGTACAGTTCCTCTGTCACTTTTGTGACCGGTCACGAATCAGCGGGAAAATATCGACCAGAGGTAAATTGGCAGGCGATCGCCCACGGCTCCGAAACCATTGTAATATACATGGGAATTCACAATTTACCATACATCATCGGCCAGTTGACAGCAGCCGAATTGAGTGCCGAAACGCCGATAGCTTTGGTGCGTTGGGGAACGCGACCGGAACAGGAAGAATTGATCGGAACTTTGGCTACAATTGTAGAGCAAGTTGAGACGACTGGATTTGCAGCACCGGCGATCGCCGTAATCGGAAATGTCGTCAATTTGCACGGTATATTGTCGGGATGTCGGCCTGTTCATCAGACGGTAGAATCAACAAATTAGCACTTGGTTGAAAACAGCTAATATTTCCTTAGCGTCAGGTGCTTCGTCATTTACGATCTGCAAGTTTTCTCGCATATTTCATCGCGATGCACCCTACCAATTAGCAAGTTGTATTCAACATTTCATCGCGACTAAACCTAGAGATTAATTTGAAAAATCGGTTATATGGGTTATAATTTACGTTGATATCCATCTCCTATTTCACTAACTTTTTTGGCAACCGCAATTTTATAAGTGTCTCCGATCGCATCTTTGGCGATCGCCTCCAGATTGCTATTGGTCAAATCCCCCGGTTGATAGATGCGTTGGTAATAGGTAATGGGTAATAGGTAATTGCTAATAGGTAATTAGTAATGCCCTATACCCACCTAACTGAGAAAAGCTATAGTACCAAAGTGACGATTTTACAAATAAACCCGGTTTCTTAACACTCGCGCATAAGTCCTATCACAATCAGCAATCCAAGTATTTCTTCGCAGCTTGAAAACCATGTTGGTCAGCAATCCGCAGGGCTTTATTCCACATATCCTGTCTTTTTCTCGCTATTCCCTTCTGATGCTTAGCAAGATTGCTCGGACTTGCATTGCTGTTGTGTACCAGCTTCAAAACAGCGGCATTAAGACACTGTTTTAGCTCTTTTTCTTGAGCCGAACTGAGTTCCCCTTCCAACTCCCTGTCTTCAGGCAACATCTCGTGCTGATAGCGCTGATTGATAGCACGCGATCGACGCAGTGCTTGGTTAGCTTGCTGGGGACTACTCAGAACCCCGTAGGTGTGTTTTGCGAGCGATCGTACAGCCGTTTGTGGTGTCACCGGAACTCCCTGAGCGCGTTGCTGATTAATGCTGGCTGCGGTGCGACGAACTATAGTAGGAAGTGTTTGTACTAACGGACGGGTACTAGGGCTGCGTCGCAAGTTTTTCGTAGCAGCAGCTAACCCACTAATTAAATTAGGAGCAGCACGCATAATCGCAGGAGCAACTTGAGGAATAAGCTGTGCAGCCAGTGGCAGTAATGCCCCAATAAAAGCTTCTGCCTCAGCTTCGCTTTCTGCCGTAGCTGCCGCGTATCCCAGGTGTTCCATCAGCCCATCGGTATAGTGCTGCTGGTTGTGCTGTATTTCCCCTGCCATTTCCAACTCGAACTCAAACTCATTATCCTTGGGCAAAAGACTCGCGAGTCCTCCACCTAAAGCCGCTCCCAAAGATTGCCCCATAACTGCTGATGCTGCTGGGCCAACACGCAATTTTCTGCCAGCCACCGCTCCCAAAGCCGCACCTGCCGCAGGCAATCCTTGTACCAGAACCTCTCTCGCACTGTTGGTGGCTATCTTCTTCCACCCTGGATTTGGGGCGGGCGGCGACTTCCCATCTCCACCTTCAAACTCTCCTTGTAATTGGCTTTCCCATTCGTTTTCAAATTCATATTCCCCTGCTAATAAAGATTCGAGTTCGTATTCAGACATAGTTCCGTACATCGTCATTGCTCCTAGTTTTTAGTTGTTAGTTTTTTCGTCCTTTTTCTGTTTCCCAAAGCGGACACCGAAGCAGTGTCGCGAATACCTGGGAATGGTTGTGCAAACCTAAATCCGGCGGAAATAATCCCTCAATTCTTTTAGTCTGCGGAAGCCGAATTCCTGTGGCAAGAAGCGGTTTCAACCGCCGAAAAATAGAGGAGGTAAATTTAAATTTCCACTTTAACCAGGTTCCGCACTTCTCAAACCTCTCCCACCATTGCGACGCGAATCAAGCGGCACAACTCGCTGCGTATGACCCCGAAAAGCTATGCCCAAAGTTTCAGCACTGGTCAGCCATTCTTCGGCATTATCTGCAATTTCTCGCAGCAAAGCTTCAAACTCAGCACGCGATGTTTTGAGGATGTGTTTGTGCGCCAACCAGCGAATCAGTTCTCGTCCAGAAACAGCCATCCGGTGACGCTGAGAAGCATCGACATTTTCCTTGAAATAACGCAGCATTACTTCTTCCACAACATCCCAAGCATTGTCTGCACCAAACAGTTTTCTCACATCTTCAGCATTGAGAATTGTGAATGCTTCTTCCAGCAATTGCAGCACTTCAATCCGAAAGACATTGACGTGTCCGTAGGAAGACCATTTCAAGTTATTTCGCAAATCTAAACCCGCTCGCCTGACGGTAGCAATACTGCCAAAACTGGGGTCAAAAGCTCGATCGCGAATCACATCTGAGATCCGTTTATCGCGCCAAAATTCGGCTACATTATTGATGAATTGCGTGAATAACGGGTGAAATTTAGTGTTAGGTTGAGCGCTGGGCATCAGTTCGACAGGAGTATATCCCAATACCCGTCGATAGGTTTGCATCCGTTGTTTTTGGGTATAGCGCAAAACGCTACGGCGATCGAACCGATACAAACCGTAAGCACCATCACCAGTCGATAATCTCACAGTACCAGCATTGAATAATTCTTGCAGTTTCCAAACAGAGCGAAAAACCCCTAATTTCTCGTGCTGATAGAGATAGTAAAGGTCAGCAACTGCTAGAATTCGTTCGGAAGCAACTTGCTCGTCGTAGTCTTCAACTTTTTCGGGCAAGCGAGTTGAACTGACTTTAGTGGCGGCATCTTTGCCAATACCGATTAATTCGGCTAAACCACCATCTGGCGGCGCTTGAATTTGGCTATCGGCAGCTACCAGTTGCGAAACTATGGTCTCGATTTGCTGAGTTAAAGCATCGGCTAGCTGTGGGTTTTGGATCAACTGAGGGGCGAGTTTTTCAGTGAGAGTTTCCCTCAGAGCAGCAATGCGATCGTATAAACTTTGATTGTCTCCAGTCGTGGACATAATTGAGTCTCCTAGCTGAAAGTTTCAGGCGAGTTGCTGTTAATTTGCGAACACACTCCCAGCGGAGTGTTTGTGAGCTAAAATTTTTTATGACAGAAGTTATCTGCCTGGTAGGCTATTTGTTTCACCACTATTTAGCGCCAAAATGTCATCCCGGTCGTCGATAAAGTAAGGCGGTATAGGTGAAATTAAGGCTGATGCTAATCGTTTGACTTGATAAATTTGGAATGCCAAATCGCGCAGGGAACGCAGGACACCTGCCCGATTGAAAGCAGTGTTGCGAAGGGGAATATAAGAAGCAGCTTGCACCAAAATCATCAGTCTTTCTGCCGTTTCGGCAATGGTTTTGGCAATGCCTAACTTGCCACCATCTTTAGCAATTGCCGGCCATTCTTTAGTCGCCGCCAGCAAAGCCCATGAGAGCAATGATTCCACTGTCATTGGTGGGACTAATTGTCTGACTTGGGAAATGGGGTATCCAGTACCATCCGGCAGCAGGAAAGCAATCTCACCACTATCCAATTTTTCATCTCTTGCCTTGGTGAAATCAAGCCATACTGCCTGTCTTTCCGCAGGACCGAGGAAGACTAGATCCATAATCCGATAAACTTCTTGAACTGATTCTGCAACCACTGACAAAGCTTGCGACAATAGCACCAGTTGTGGCCCGACAAAAGCACCAGCACCAGAATTATTGATATAAGCATTCCAGCTAGATCTCAGAGAAGCAATGTAATCTCTGATAATCAAAAAGTTGCTGTAATTTTGTTCTTCATCGACGGTGTTAATGCGCGATCGAGTCAGCCCAAACATATCAGCTAAATCTTTAAGCTGTCCTGCAACTATTTCCGGTTCATTAGGATTAACATCGCCAATTAACAATTGGAATAAGCTTTCAACTCGCTGAGCGCGAGGCCCGCCTTGAGTTCCCATTTCGTTGACTAATTCAGTGATTTCAGTGCGCACAATTGAGCGAGTAGCTTCAAGATTTTGCCCATCGGCATTTGTATCTAGTGGATAGAGTTTGTTCAGTAGCGGCAGCATTTCATTGAAAGCAGCTTTGGCGCGGTGATAAAGGCTAGCTTGCGCTCCCGTTAGCATACCACCGAGTTCAGTTTGTACGGTGGCATAAGCACGAGGAGTCCATACATAATCAGTGCGCCCGTTACTTTCTTGAGGTGCAAAAGCTTGTGTTATAGAAGCGCGCAACATTTGTGCATCTCCTACCTTAAGATTGCGGCCTAAAACTTCACTAAAAGCACTATCTACCATCTGCTGCAACGAGCCACCTTGACTATCAATAACAGCATAAGAATTGCGAATCCCAGAGCTAGAAACTTGGTCTAAAGTTGGCAAAATATCCACCACTGTATCTTCGGTAATTCTTCGATTTTCGATGATTTGGCGTTGAGTAATTTGGTCAATTAGTTCTTCAATTCTGAGTGTTTCAATGCTGTATTCACTGGGATTATTTGTGTCTACGAACAGAGGTACTGAACTAGAAAAAAAACCTCCCGGTGTTGGCAGAACAATCGCAATATTGGAAGTCCTGCCGTTGTCGCTAATGCCAACAAGTTCTCGGCCGCGAAATACTTGGAAGAAAAGTTCGATTCTAGTTTCAGATTCTAGGGGTTCTGGCCGATAATTTTCGTCTGTAAACTCGATCTCGAAAAACCCTCTGGAGTCTGTTTTTCCGCTGCCTAGGCGATCGTCAAATTTCAAGTCTTTGTCCCAAGCTTCGACTCTTAAACCTGCTTCTGGGGCAGATTGAGTTGTTGGTGTTGGTGTTGGTATTTGTGTTGGAACATTTGTGATTACTTGTCCCCGAATGCGATAAGTTGTCATTCTCATTTCTCCTGTTTGGTAATTGGTCATTAGTTATTAGTCATTGGTCATTAGTCATGGGCATCAATGTCAATAAAGGGTTTTTTCGTCAGGCGGGTTTATTTAATCTGTTTGCAACCTTTAAGAGTGCTGGTGAACCCGCCCCTACAGGCTATTAAGAATGATGCAAGATATCACTTAATCCCTCTACTATTGACTACTAACTGTTGACTATTGACTATTGACTAAAAACTATCTGCGTGCCAAAGCTTTGTAGAAGTTGTCGGTAATTACTCCCGGTTCTGCTAACTTTTTATCTAAGGCCCACCTAGAGGCAGGAATTAAGAACCGTTCGGGAATAATTCCGGGGTCATTTCCTTTGGCTAAACGCTCGCCTGCTTCTTCAATCATTCGCTGGTGGTGTGGCTTAAATCCAGTTACTTCAGCTAGGGTTTTACCGCCTAGTTGTTGGTATTGGGTAAAGCAAATAGTGTCTACTACCAGTTGATTTGCTTGACTGAATGTTGATAGTAATTCTGAGGGAAGATTCCCGGCGCGGGGATTGGGATAAATGCGCTGCCACATCTGGCTATATCTGTCAGCTTCTTCGGGAAATCCCATGCGCTTCAGCAATTCAATGCTGATGAATACTCGCAGATAAGGAACAGGATGTGGCGCACCAGCATGGAAGTACAAAGTAGATTGAGTCGATCGCGCAGCAATATCCATTAGCGATGCTACAATTCCAGGCCCACCTAGCAGCAAACCAGACATATCGGCAAAGGTTTCACTATGCCAGTTAGTCCAAGTTGTGGCAACCATTCGGCTCATTCCAGCTTTGAGCAAACGCTGGGCGATCGCCCTGGGAATAGCCTGTCGCAAGTTCAAATCTGTTTGTAAATTATGCGAAACTTCATGCAAAACTGCTCCCAATGTCCAAGGATTAATCAAGCGGTGATATGGTAATTGAATTAACGGAAATGGATTGATTTGCTGTCCGAGTTTGCTGAGAGGAATCCCGCGCCTAAATGTCGCTGGTGAAAATCCTGTTTTCATGTACGAAAATGGTGCGGGTGCGGGAATTGATTGGGCAATTCCCAATCCCATATAAACGTCTTGATAGCAGTCAAGGGCAATGCGATCGCAACCCAGTAACCAATTACCAAATTTACTCTGTCTTTGTCCGAACAACTCGAAATAAAAATCCCAAATTTGTTCGATCGCTCTTACCCAATCGTGAGCACGATCTTTGCGAGACATCAGTTGTTGCAGGTGTTTGGTATCCGGTTCGCGGATGGCTATTTCTGCGATATTCCCGACTTTTTTCGACATATCCATCAATTGCACTCTCAGGGAACTAATTAGCTCATTAACAGCATCGATGTGAGCGTCAGAAGGACTAGCCGGATCTGTACCAAACTCGTCGTGTTGGAAGGGACGCAAAGCAGCAGCGTGTCTGGTAACATTGAGGGCTTGTACTCTCAGCCAAGGTTTTAAACTAGGCAATTTTATTTGTGATTTAAGTGCAGAGTTGTTGTGTTCAAAACCATTCAAAATCTTCAATTCATAGGCATCCTCATCTGTTTCTAAATCTGTTAATGTTTCTAACAGTCTGTTCATATTTTTTATCCCCAAGCATGAACCAGATATAGCCGAAGGAAAAATGAATAATTAAGCATGAAGTATGCTTTTAATAAATTGGACAGAGCGCTAGGGAAACTCAACATCATCAATTTAAAAGTTATTGATCTAATTTTAAAGTTCTTATGTTGAGTTTCGTTACTTCAACCAAACCTAATTTAAGCGCAGCGGCATTTCCCATTAATTTTCGGCTGCAATTGATGTTGCACTTTATGGGATTTTTTCATTACTGTGTTAACTTTTTTGGGGTTGTCTAAGACTTTAGCTGTATTAGCTGCTAGTGCCCTCACAGCAGTTTTTTGTGAGAGTGGTTTGCCTTGTGCTACTTGATGAGCTAGGGTCTTGACAGTTCCTTTCAAAACTTCTGGAACAGTCTGCAAAAGTTGGCGCGTACTGGGGCTGTTGTACAGAGCACGACCCATTTTTGCTACTCCTTGAATTAGCTGGGGAGCGACAGCAGAAATTGCTTTAGCCGCTGAGGGAATCAATCGTGTTGCCATCGGCACTAAGGCTCCTAAAAAAGCTTCTGATTCGGCTTCACTTTCGCTGTGAGCTGCTCTGTAAGCCAGATTTTCCATGATCATTTCGTACTCGCTCATGGAACTAGATCGCGAACTAGAACTAGAAGGAGATTCAAATTCGGACTCAAATTCGTATTCGTACTCATACTCGCCTTCGCCTAGTCCGATCGCACTTCCCAATCCCTGTAGCAAATTGCCGATAAAAGGATCGCCTTCGTATTCGCTTTCGTACTGGCTTTCGTACTCCCCTTCGTACTCGAATTCAAACTCTCGCTGCCGATTTCTCCGTCGCCCTCCAATTAAGCCACCAATGGCCTTAATTGCCATCGGAGCAGCTTTGGCGAGCAAGGGGACTAAGAAAGGTAAAAATTCCTCGCTTTCGTACTCGCTGGCGAATTCGCATTCATATTCGCGATCGAGATTGGTTTCTAATTCGTATTCAAACATTTTTTCACCTCTGTTTCTGTGTGTTGGCAACTCCAACTGCTCTTACTCGTAAACGGGCTGTCTTCTGCGCTTCTGTGTTTTTGCAGGTAATGGTTTGTTAACTTTGCTAGCAGCGCCGGACGATCGCATTAAAGTCTTGGCACAAGTCATGGGATTTCCTAATACCTTGCGGGTTTCAGCAGCCATGACGCGAGCGGCTGTTTGCGGTGCGATGGGTTTTCCTTGAGCTGCTTGCCGCGCTAGGGTATTGCTAGCTCTGGCAACAATCGTGGGTACTGTTTTTACCAGTGGGCGAGTGGCCGGAGATTTGCGCAAAGTCCGGGTTAATGTGGCCGCACCCTTGACTAATTTGGGCGAAATTTGCCGCATTGAATGGGATTTAATCGGGATAATTCGAGCAGTAAAAGCACCTGTATAGGCTTCTGCTTCTGCTTCGCTTTGTACCTGACTTGCCATGGCTGCGAGTGCTTCTGCTAAGGCTTCCGGCTGCGGTGCAGATTCGGATTCGTACTCGCTCTCAAATTCACCTTCAAACTCGTATTCGCTCTCATATTCGTATTCGCTTTCGCGCGCAAGTTGACCTGCGATCGCCCCTACTGCTTGACCCACACCGGGCCCACCAATCGCAGTACCCACAGCTCGAGCTGCGATGGGTGCAACTTGTTTGAGTATGGGAGCTAATTTGCGAGCAAATCCACGAATTTTTTTGAAGAAAGCTTCACTTTCATATTCATTTTCGTACTCATACTCGCCTTCACCCATTCCTCCCAATACGCCACCACTTCCTTGCATCAGGCTACCAAAAAACTCTTCGCCCTCGTATTCGCTTTCGTATTCGTAATTTCCTTCGCCCTCGAATTCGTTTTCAAATTCGCGTTCCAATTCGTGTTGCATTGTTTCTCCATCTAGCATTGCGTGACCCCTTGTTTGCATTTATTTCTTAGGTATAACCCTGAAGAAAATGCCTTGTCAGTCACTTTTTTGAGTGACACTCCAATGAGTGTCACTCATTTTACAGAGAGGGCGATCGCCATTTCGCGAGCGGTAAAAGGACTTATAGCCGAAGACAGAAGTAAGTAAACCGATCGATAGGCAGATCCCGGACTCTCTTTTGCAGCCCGACAGATTCATCAGTGCGTCCGTGGCGATCGCGAAATTCAATTGCTTTAAAATTGCACAAAAAAATGCACCCACTCCCGAAGGAAATAGGTGCTGGTAAAATGACCTAAAAACTCAAAACTCTATTTGCTGGGAGTGAAGACAGAAGTAAGTCCTAAAACCCTAAAGGTTTCAGCTTGAGGTACCACTACAAGTTGCTACAATTTGCTTGAGAATTCGGTCTAACGCCTTGGGGTTATCCAGATTCACCGCTTGTAGCAGGCCCGAATCCACCAGTGCGGGGGCCCGATCGTCTTCCACCGTTCCATTCAACGCCGCCACCAAAATATCTGCCGTTCGTCCACTGCCTGCGATCGCCACGATCGGGTGTTTTGCCTTCACGCTCTCCTGTGCATCTTTCCAAGTAATTTCTCCGCCATTCACCAACACCGTCACCGAGGGGCAAAAGCCAGATAAGGTGCGGGCAATCTGTGCGATCCACGCCGACTCATCCCCCCATTGCGAACCCGGAACCAGAACAAAATGGGTGTGATGGGGTTCTAAGGCACAGGCATCTTCTGCTGGAGGTGGCTGATTCGGTAATGTTGCCAAACCGACGGCGGTAACGCCAATCAGAGGAAAAGTGCCACCCGTTTGGTAACGAGCCTCCCCCATCATTTGCATAATACCCGCATCGGTTCCGCCATCGAGGACGTAGGCATTTAAGGACTCGGCGAGAGGAGCTAGGACTGTTAGAAAGAGCGATCGCAACCGTTCCCGATCGACTTCGCTGAGTTTACTGGCACCGCCCACCACCACGATGACCGGACGCGGACTAGAGAGTCCCAGTTGCTCTAGAGTTAAGGTCAGGTCGGCATTGGCTTGAGGATAGAGAGCTGTTGCCGTCAGACCGTTGGCAAATTCGATCGAGAAAGATTCTTGCATGAACAAAAAATACAACTCAGGATAGGAGAATCGCTTCCGGGGACATAGTGTTATTATGTCCTGAAAAGAAGGTCTATTGCTTCAATCCAGCCTTATCGTCTTGCCGTCCGGACTAAATGCCACTGATTTGACCCCACCCTCATGCCCGCAGCACCGTGACTTTATTCCCTTTCCGGTCCATTGGTAACAAGTTAGAAGGAAGTAGATTTTGTCAATACCCCTTTATGTAGAAATATAATTGAATAATAATGATAATCAAACAAGGGGTAAGGGTGGGAGAGTCCCCGACGGCGGACTCTCCCACCGGCAGTGATTATCATTATTAATAAGTTGTTCGCTGACTCTAGTCGCGGGCGATCGATAAGAGTCGCGGGCGATCGATAAGAGTCGCGGGCGATCGATAAGAGTCGCGGGCGATCGATAAGAGTCGCGGGCGATCGAT
>Ga0075154_10002150_pt1 | contig 13050 bp, 13 predicted proteins | sample JI71714BDNA_FD_70965 | JGI IMG/M metagenome (GOLD analysis project Ga0075154, IMG submission 70965) | Wastewater effluent complex algal communities from Wisconsin, to seasonally profile nutrient transformation and Carbon sequestration -... | ecosystem: Engineered > WWTP > Effluent > Algae... | reverse complement strand
GTACGGTTTTTAGATATTCATAACGCCCTGTCTGGCTTAATTATTGAAAATACAAAAGTAAATACACCACAGGGCCCACAGGAATTTGATGGCATGTGGGGAAGTAGCCTCACCGACTCGACGGCAAAAGGGAAACCAGATATCGAAGCGGTAGACGTATCTTCTCGCATGGTAACCTTAAACGAAGTGCTCGAAGTGACCACCAAGCCCATTATTTATGACGGCGACACCGGTGGTAAAACCGAACATTTTGTATTTACGGTCAAAACACTAGAACGTCTTGGTGTCTCGGCGGTGATCATTGAAGATAAAACCGGGCTTAAGAAAAATTCGTTGTTTGGCACCGATGTCGAACAAACCCAGGACAGTATTGAAAACTTCTGCGCCAAAATTCGCGCAGGCAAAAATGCCCAGGCCACCCGCGATTTTATGATTATTGCTCGCATCGAAAGCCTGATTTTAGGCATGGGCGTTGATCATGCCATGGAAAGAGCCGCTGCCTTTCTGGACGCTGGAGCCGATGGCATTATGATCCACAGCCGTGAAAAAACACCGGATGAAGTGTTTGAATTTTGCAAAAGATACAATCAGTTGGAAAACCGTAAAACGCTGGTGGCCGTGCCCTCGAGTTACAACAAAGTAACCGAAAAAGAGCTGACGGAACATGGGGTTAATATTGTGATTTATGCCAATCAACTCCTGCGAAGTGCATATCCAGCGATGGTCAAAACTGCCGAATCGATTCTGACGCATAGTCGTTCAGCTGAAGCCGACGCCGATATGATGCCAATACAACAAATTCTTGAGTTAATTCCCGGAGGCAAATAAATGATTAGCCCGGCTGATTTCTCAGCTGAGCTGAATAAGCTTGGCATTCAGTTTTTTACCGGCGTACCTGACTCGCTGTTACAGAGTCTTTGTGCCTATATCGACGATACCTTGCCGGTAGGTCAACATACGATCACCGCTAACGAGGGTAACGCTTTGGCTATGGCGGCCGGTTATTATCTTGGCACCGGCAAAGCAGCATGTGTTTACATGCAAAACTCTGGTCTTGGCAACGTGGTGAATCCTCTGACATCGCTGACTGACGCAGAGGTCTATCGCATTCCTGCTTTGCTGATTATTGGCTGGCGTGGCGAGCCAGGAGTTAAAGATGAGCCACAGCATGTGAAACAAGGCAGGATCACACCACAGATGTTGAGCTTACTTGATGTACCTGCATTTTCACTACATGCCGAAAGTGACTTTCGAGCGGTCCTTTCAGAAGCGACAAACACGATGTTGGACTCACAATGCCCGGTTGCAATTCTGGTACACAAAGACACGTTCTCCACCTACAAACCAGTCCAAGCTACCCAAACAGCAAGTCAGTTTAGTCGCGAAGCTGCCCTCAGTACATTGTTGCAGTTATCCGACACGAATACCGCATTCGTTGCCACAACGGGCAAAACCTCACGCGAACTGTATGAACTCAGGCAACAGGCCGGTCAATTACAACGTGACTTTTTAACCGTGGGCTCTATGGGTCATGCGAGCTCAATCGCACTGGGCTTGGCGTTGGCAAAACCAAATCAAAAAGTCACCTGCCTCGATGGCGACGGTGCTTTATTGATGCATCTTGGTGCTGCAGCAATTATTGGTCAAAGTAAAGCAACAAACTTACTCCATGTCGTATTAAACAATAGCGCCCACGAATCTGTTGGCGGCCAGCAAACGGTGGCGGGAAATCTGGATCTTAAGTCAGTTGCTTTGGCACTCGGTTACCAAAACTACTTTAAAGCATCCTCAGCAATAGAATTGCAGCAAGTATGGCAACAGTGTGCAATGACTTGCGGACCGAATATGCTTGAGATTACCATCTCTTGCGGTTCCAGAGCCGATTTGGCGAGACCCAAAAGTACCCCTGAACAAAACAAACAAGCATTTATGGAACATCTTGCGCATGCCGGCCACTCATAACTGGACCCATCACCAGCCGGTACGCATTTGCAGTGGCCCGCTGCAGCAAACGCTGCCCGCGGCGCTGAAAATGCTCTTGGCCCCTGAACACATTAAAGCACCAGCTTCAGTATTGCTTGTCACTACCGCAGGCTTTACGAAACGTGGTATCACTGCGCAGCTCAGCGAGTGGCTTCATCCGCTGCAACTGCTGATTATTGATCAGGTCACTGCAAATCCGGATATCGATAGTATCGACGACTGGTTAAATCAATATGCAGGACAACCGATTGCAGCTGTGATCGGTTTAGGTGGAGGTAGCGCGATGGACGCCGCGAAAGCGGTGGCGTTAATGTTATCGCTGGCTGAAACGACACGAGCCCCATTAGACCAGCTGTTCAGAGCGAAAAAGATAAGTCAGCCAACTTGTCGGTTGCCCTTGTTGCTGATCCCAACAACAGCAGGGACAGGTTCTGAAGTCACGCCTTTTGCAACGATCTGGGACGATAAACAGAAACAAAAATTTTCACTAAGTAGCCCTGCAGTCTATCCGGATGTTGCATTGTTAGATGCCTGCCTGACACTTAGTCTACCCGCAATTGAAACACTTTATTCTGGCTTGGATGCTTTATCACACAGCCTGGAATCTCTTTGGAATAAACACCGTACGCCAATCAGTGAGGCGTATGCGCTGCAAGCAATTAACCTACTGGCAAGTTATTTTTCTACGGCCTTAACCTCACCGTCTGATCTGACTGCTCGTCAAGCGATGCAAACCGCCAGTTTATTAGCAGGTCTTGCCATCAGCACTACACGCACCGCCATTGCTCATGCCATCAGCTACCCGCTGACCAGTCACTATGCAGTACCACATGGTTTGGCATGTAGTTTTACATTACCGGCTTTATTGGAAATGGTGCAAGCTTCGGCCGAATTGAAACATTTGCAACCGACGTTGCTACTAGCGAGTGACTTACTGCGAAAACTGCCTTTATATCAAGCACTAATGGCAAAAGTTAATTTTATGCAGATTTACAGCCGAACTGATGAGATGTTTCACCCTGACCGTGCTGCCAACTTTATTCTACCATTTGCTGCAGCCGATTTAATCGCGCTGCTGCAACACAGTGAAGTCTTACTTAAAACAGCACCCACGCAATCAGAGCTGATAGCGCTAATAGCATAAGTATTGCCGTGGAGATGACAAAAGCTGAGCTTAGAACTGCTGTGGCACCTGATGGAAAAGATCGGGTAATACATGAGAACGAAGCCCTGCTAATTTTCGTTGCAGGGATCGCCAATTCTTCGGTCAATGTCGCTTTGATTTGATGATAATAAGTACTTGCAACCACAATACAGTCAATTTTTTCAATGCTTTCATGCAGTTGCTTGGGGCTGATCACCGGCAATCCGCAAAATCGGCTGCCATGTAACTTGACGTTGTTATCACAAACGGCGACCACTTCAAAAGCACCGTTCAAGTTGGCCAAAGCTTTTTCTCCACCGGAACCGGCGGCAAATACTACTGTACGTAGTGGCTTTACATAACTGGCACCTTGCAGATAGTCGTAATAACGATACTTTTTATAGCCAAATTGCCAGCAGCATGCGGTGAATGCCTGACTTACACCATGACAGAATGAACTCAGCGCGGAAGCGCCAGGTCGCTGGTATTTGAGCAATAAATGATGCCGCCAATGCAACTGCAGCCAAAGCTCAGTCGCGACCTCTACTTCCACTGCGACAAAGCCAGCTCGAACTGCATGATGGTAGTCGAGCCATTGTTGAGTCGTTAGTTGATGCAAACGGAATATGCCAACATCTGCCGGCTGAAACAATGTCAGGTGGTGCATCCAGTTCGCATACAACGTTGGTACCGGTAACCTTTTAGGTTGAGGCTGTACTGGTTTCGCAGTGAAATTGTTGCTATGCCTGCGATATTTCACCAGCACATCAGGGAAAAAATGGAGGCCATCACTGAGTAAAGCACGAAAATACATCAGGTGATCTTCATAAGCAGGCTCAGCTTTTGGTGTCCCAAACAACTGATAGATATCACGACGATAAGCCAGCGCAGCTCCAATAAAAGGCAATGGAAAGGGATGTTGAAGATAATCCTTGAGTGCCGAAGCCTTTGGCCATACATGCGGATAATTCTGCAAACGATACTGCACGGTGCGACTACCTACAAAAGGTTGCCCGTGTTCGTCAATCTCTTCCAAACCATGTGCAACAACCGCAGGCCTGCCGTTGCTAAGCCACTCTTCAACAATTCTGCTGACCCGGTTTGGCGCACAAATATCATCCCCAGCCGAGGCGACAATTAGTTCACCTTGCACCAGGTTTTCCATAATATGAATAAAATGCCGGCCAATCCCGAGATTCTGGTCGTTACGATGAAGTGTTAGTTGATGTGGTCCCTGATACTCTGCCGCAAGAGCCTGCACAATAGTGTATGAATCATCTGTCGAAGCATCATCTGAAAGGATGATCTGTAGATTGCCATAATCCTGCGCCAGTGCAGCAGTCAGCGCCTGCGCAATAAAGTCTGCTTGCTGATAACAAAACACAAACAATGACACTTTTGGCAATAAATTCATGACCATCCAACTAATTCTGCATTCAGTTCAAAAATAACGATGGTGAGGATTAACACACTTTTTTAGTATGCAAACCGGCTTCTTTAAAGCTTTCAAAGCTGGATTCCTGCAAATGCGCATAGTCGGTCATTTGCATCTGCTGTTTTGGTATCCGCCAATTGCCATAAACAAAAGTAAGATAGGCTTCACGGTCCTGCGGTACCGGTACTTTAACGCCGTTCCAGTCCAACCAATCCTGCTCGACGAAATGACTGGCTGGCGCATACCACATCCCAAGGCTTGGCATATGTTTGCTCATACCATCTGATGCCTTCCGGACACTGAAAGACACCACAAAAGGCCTGACCTGCTCTGAATCACGCCAACGTAACAATACACTCTGGATTTGTTCAGTGGCATCACACAGCACATCGATTGACCAACCGACGGGCAAATCTAGAGTTGTTAGCTTTGCAGCCAGCCAGCCTGAAAACATTGCAGCTGTAGCAGAGTCGATGGCAAAATCGACATCGTCATCCCAAGGGATCACATCACTGTCACGCACTAAGCCAAGCAGAGTTCCAAAATCGACCCACAACATCAGCTTATCCTGCCGCGCCTGTTCAGATATTGTTGCAATGAGCTGACGCGCCAATGCCATCGTGGGAGGATGTTCAAACGGTCTGACTGCTTTTAGCTGCTCTTTCGCAGGAACAATAACAAGTGCTTCGGCAATATGTAGCTCGTCGATCAGTTGTTTTTTGACATCCGCCACCCACTGAGTCGTGATCACAATTTCATCGTAAACCAGCGTTGCTAATGCTTCGACACCATAAACAGGCACCCCCGCGTAGTCTTTGCCATGTTTACTGGCATCGTTATCGATAAATCCAACAAACTGACATTGCTCACGCAAATTGCTCATATAGACCACAGCGCCTGGACCCGCGCCAAATAACAAAGTTTTGCGCATAAAGTAGTCCTTTAATAAGGTTCAAAATATTGAATTTACAGCATTAAATGCAAAGCAATAACGAATCAATGTTTAGTGCCATACCAGCACTTCAACTTCAGATAAAGTGGAAATAGTGGATAGCTGCTGCACAATTTCTTTCCAGAATTGAGTGACAACACATATCAAATCTATCTGTGTTGGGTCGAGATCTTGTGCACTTTTTACTTCGATGCCACTGATCAAGCTACCATGTTTTTTTGCATCATTATCGACAAAACACACCACCGTACAACGCGTCTGTGCTAGTTTAAAAAAATCACAACCTGCTTGACCTGCACCAAAAATCGCCACTTTTTTACCTTCAAAAGCTTTTAGCTTGGCATTGAGTTCAGCATATTCAGTATCTTTAGCTTGTCGTATTTGCTGTAGTTGCGTTAACAAATGAGCGACAGATGTGTTTGTTTGTAATACAGAATCCCAGTCATTTTGAGGCATCATTTTCAAGTCTCCTTTGCATGCTATATTCGAACAAAGACTCTAAAACTCGTTGGCCAGACTTGCCATCAAAATGACTAAACAATTCCGGAATAGCGGCTAATCTCTGATTCTGCTTTTCATCTATCTTAGCTAGGAGATGTTCCAATTTCTGATGAAGCTGCGCGACATTTTCGACTTGATAACAAAAATCAATTAAAGCATTGCCTTCATCATTTAAACCAAAGCCTTTTATATTTTTCAAATAGACGACAGGTTTTCCAGTTGCTAGATATTCAAGCAAAAATGAACCCACATCTGATACCAAAATTGAGCTGACAGCAAATGCGTGTCGGTAATCCTCTCTCTCGTCGATAATAATGCCCATTGCAGATAATTCAGCTTTAAGATTATTAATGTCGTTTGGAGTGAAAATGTTCAGATTCACCAATTTGTTCCATAAAAACGGATGCGGTCTGAAAATCAATACAGAGTCTTGATGCTGATGCGCGAACTTCAACATAGCTTCAGCAAAAATATCAAAAGTAGACCACATGTCTTTATCAAAACTAAAATGCGCATTCCATAAAATGGCTGTTTTTTGCCCTACGGCTTCCACCAAATCAGCATCCACTTCGAACTTGGCAAGATTATATAATCTGTCCATACGAGGGTGGCCCGTGACGACGACATGACTGTCTCCTATCGGACAATATTTGCTAAACATTTTTTTTGCGCTATCAGAACGCACAAAAATGTTTGAGGATTGCAATGCGACAGGTTGACCATATTGATATCTGAGATTGGCAGCGCCTCCCCCCACCTCCAAACCATAAGGTATATAAGCGATTGAGCCGACTTTTGCCTTTACTACATCGACACATAACTCAACTGGACGAGTGGAGTCATAGGGTGATGTATACAAAAAAACATCAAAATGAGAACCTTCAATATCAATTTCATCAAAAAAAATAAAGGGTATGCCTTTTTCAGTCAGCATCGATAGGACTTTATTTTTTTGCCAGCCAATGTCCTGATGTAAAAATGGACTCACAATCAGATAGCACTCCAAACCATCAAAACTCTGAGCCGATTGCCATATTGATTCAACGTTACACCAAGACTCGGGTAACTGATAAAGTATCGCCAACCTGACATCGGTTGGTTTTTTGGGTGGCAATGCTCTGGGTTTAACTGCAGGCTTACGAAATAAGTACAAAACACTGACCTGACTAGCATTATTTCCTTGATGCAGTAAATGTCGTTGGAGCAGATTGTATCCGTATTGCTCAAACTCTCTAAGATAATTGCTTTCAGCACGATAGATGGCTTCATAACTATTATTGTTATAATAAAAATCATTATCACCCTTCAGCATTAATGAATCTTTTACAACTAGATAACCACCTTCAATTAAACACCTATCTATATCGTTCACTACTTTTTTGAAATCATTTTCATTTGGGAGACAAGTCAACACTCCCATACAGGAAACAATATTAAAATGCCCAGCAATACCATCTTTTAATAAATCCAGCACTTCAAACTTAATTTTCCCTGAAGAACCATATTTGGCTTTTGCCAGAGTAATCAAGTTTTCAGATAGATCCACTCCAGTGGCTTCTTTACAGTCTCTGGCCAGCACCTGAGTAAACTCACCATCAGAACAGCCAATATCAAGCAATGTACTCCCTTCTTCAAAATAAGGCAGGATATAGGTATTTAAAATACTATGTTGTTTTTTATACATAACTTCAGGCGCGAGTTTGGATCGCTCTGCATTTTTCCAAAAATCATGCGCCAATTCACCGATCGCTCTGTTCATAGGAGGTCCAGACATTTGGTGCTGAAGATAGATTCAGGTAAGTTCATGAGTGACAGAACCTGCTTAGCCATTGCACTGTTAGATTCAGCAACTGTTGGGAAATATTCAGCGCAAGGTCCCACCAGTGATTTAAGCTCTGTACATCCAATAATCACACTATCCACCTCAAAGTTTTTAAGCTCATTTAAAATGATGTGAATCGCAGAAATAGTCTGTGGTTGTATAAAACCATTTATTTTCATTTCAGTGATTGCTTGTGACACGATTTGCTGTTGTTTATCAGTAAGATGTTCAATCAAAAAGCCATGTTCATGAAGTTTATTGTTGTAAACATTGTAATTAGCTACAGCACCAGAGGAAAAGACAGCAACTTTTCTTGCTCCATTTTTTCTGATCTCATTGACTGTTGCGTCAATAATACTGACAACCGGGATAGTCGCTTGTGGCGCCCATTGCGAATACAAAATATGGGCTGTATTGCATGGGACTACTGCTATGGTTGCACCTTGTGCAGCTAAGTCATGAATAGATTGAAGAATAAAGGGAGAAGGATCACGCTCGCCTAGTTCCAAATGCCGACCACGGCTTGGAATTTTAGTGTTGATATCACAAATGACTCTCGGAAAATGCCAATCTTTACTAGTCTGAAGCAAACCATAAAATATCTGCAAAAAATCTAAAGTAGCCCAAGGCGCAACTCCTACAATACCAAGCACACCTTCAGAATCTGGCCATGTCACTTCGTCATCGACTGGATATATTTTCGCCATGGCTTCGTTACCTGAACAAAAATAGACGCAATCTTGTTTCCGGATATTTGTTCAAAGGATGCCCTTCGTCAAACATATTTTCATCTTTTATCAGTTCAAAATCTGCGTCACAAAATGCTTTGATGTACTCTTTTGCAGTTCTATAATTCGCTGAATAATTTTGTCCAAGATGCTCAGAGAAACGATCATCTATTTCGTAACGCGTTTCAATACTTGTCCCATCACGCAAGAGCAGCAAACCATCTGCGGATAAAAAACTTCTCAGCTTTGTCAGCAACTCACTGGCTTGGTCATCTGTTAGGTAGACAAAAAGCCCTGAAATAAAGATCAAATCAAATTTTTTATCTGTTGAAAACTTTTCAGCGGCGCTATTTACAAATTCTACCTGATAAAAATCTCTTGCTTTTGCTTCCGCTTGACCAATTTCAACAAGTCCTGCGGCATACTCCACAGCGGTGACACTGCCTGCACCACGCTCAACAAATCTAAAACTCCATTGCCCAACACCTGCGCCGAGATCCAAGATGCTTTTGCCTGCTAAGTCCGGTAGCCAGGAAAACACTTTTTTGGTTTCATCATCAATTTTTAGTTTCAAATTCTCAGGATCATGCTCAAGGTTTGCCACAGATTCAATGGCGACCTTCTGATAAAACTCTGCTCTGCTATCCCAGAATTCTTTTACTTTATTTGGGTTTATCATAGGTCATCCTGTTGTCTGTCCATACCATAACGCCATTGTTCATCCGCTAGAATAGGTTTTGAAGCACTGATACCTGTTTCCATGACTCTGCCATCGCAGAGGAAATCAAGATTTAACTGGGTATATTCATTCACCGATTTATTTGGAATGGGTAATAAGCGCACACCTAAGGGTTTATTCAATCGCGTTGCTAATGCAGATATATCCAATATTAAGCCAGCGATATCTTCACTAAAAGTTGTCGAAGGGATAGGCACCATATCAATACCACAACCACAAACTGTCGAAAAAAGAGCCAGCTTTTCTAAAGTGAGTGCTCTTAAGTTATTGGCATGCGTCAGTCCATTATCTTCAAGCACCGAGAACATAACGCCGTTAAATCCAACTAACGTCGCCTTAGCACGATATGCTGCAACTTTAATCGCATCAGTGAGAACACTGGTCATAAACACAGTACCCAAACTACCTACAGGCGTGGGTCCCATACTTTCAATAACACTGGCTACTGATGTTTTTCCATCCGGAAATGGCGCAAGTGAGGCATCAATACCCAGAAAATGTATTCCGGAAGCTGCAGCTAATTCCTGACCAAACTGCTCTGCTTGGCCAAACGAGTTTTGTAGTTGAGCTATCAATTCATCCTGAAACCGAGACAAAGTCCAACGTTCTTTACGCGCTTGTTCAGCAATAAATAAGGCGCTATCAGTAGTTTCGAGCGCGATGCTGAACCCTGCTTCAGGACCTTCATGTCGAGAAAAAGGAAAAAACGGCGTACCGGCCTGACAGGCTGCCGAAACACCTAATCTAAAATTATCGATACCGTTAGAGCTTCTTCTGGATAAATTAGTAATAAAGCGGCTTGCTTCGTATGCTCCCGCAATAGAAATTGTTTTCTGTTTGGCCACGATAAGATTCACAAAAAGCTGAGAATCTCGAACAATCAAATTAAGTACTTCATCCAGTACTGCACTGTTCACTTTGGGATCAAATAAGTCTACCGGTAAACAATACCAACGAGCCCCCGCAGCTGCCGCTAAATCTTTAACGGTATCAATAACCGATCTCAAGCCTCCTTCGCTGACATCATGACCAAAGGCTGGTGCCGGAAGTGTTAGACGCGTGGTTCTGAACGGCAGGTTAAATTTCTTACTTAGAAGCTGTGAATACTCACTAAATGCCGTCAGTTGCTGAGTTAAATGAGATTTAGACTGAGAAAAAACAGGCACGCCTACTGTCAGGGAGCGAATCATAGTTCTTGGCTTTCCTTTATCAGTTGCATGTAATCAGTCGGGGTATTTACTTCAAAATAGAAATCATCCATTAAACTGACTGACTTTACTTCCGTAAGATCACAAGGTAACAACTGACCAGCAAATAAATTGGTATGAGCTAAACACTTCCGCCGCCATTCTCTTAGAACTTCAGGTGAACTTATTTTGAATAAACCGACCGATTCAGGGTGCGAAATGCTCTTTAAAGGGCCCTGATATGTTTCCAGTAAACAGTTTTGATCATTCACGACGCAATGAATTGCTGTCAGGCTTCTTTTTTCTCTGCCCGAAGTTAAAATTAGATCGCCATCGATCGTCTCAAGTCTATTGATCAAAGAAGACGTCAGAAAAATGTCACCCGAAACTATATAAGAAGGCTCATCTGATAAGGCCAAAGCGAGACTCATAGCATTATTCGTCAATGCCCAGTCAGGATTGTAAATAAAGTTCAAAGACGGATAAGCCTGCATAATCTGAATAGCCTGAAAGCCGATCACGACAGTGATTTTTTTTCCCGAAAATGCATCGATAACGTAGTCAAGTATTGTTTTTCCAGTCACGGGATGCTTGATCAACACCTTACAGATGCCATCAAGTTGCAAACTTTTTCCTGCAGCTAGAATAATGACATGATCTACATTTTTCATGCTTCTAGCTCCGACAATGAATAGTGACAAGCAGGTAAACCACCATGTGGAAAAGCATGTTTAACTGTTTTATAAGGATAAATATCACCAACTAAAGCCCTTTCTGTCACCAACTGCCAGTTAAAGCTGTGATTGGCTCTTAAACTCCAGACATCAACCTCAGAATAGACATAACGCACAGCTGGAACTCGTTTTAAACCAAGACGAAGAGCGACTTCCATCCTATGTTGGCCATCAAGCACTAAATCGTGCTCTGAATCCAAAGCAATTGGCACCCGCCAGACACCTTCTTTTTTTATCTTATCAACTAGCCACTGTACTCTTTTTTTGCTGTGGCCTTCGATATGCTTTAAACGCTCTACCGGAACCAGTTCAATTTCAATCATATGAGACATATCTGCACCTGCCTGTAAACTTTTATTGCGCTGGAATTTAATTGGCAATTTTCATGCCGATATTGTCAAAGAAAAGGCCTTACTGATCTCGTAAAACTGATCTTTAGTATTAAAAGATGAAGCAAATTCATCTGTAAGTTCAAGCACACGGCAAGGTAAAAATGCGATCCCCTTACTCCATGGTGTTAGGTAATACTGCAACGTACTCTCGGCAATCGCTTGTTGACGAACGGCACGGTCCATTAAGACCTCATCAGGACCAACAGCTAACATGCCAATCATTTTAAACCAGCCATCAAATTTGGGGTCATACACAGGCTGATAATCAACCACAGTGATTTCGCCATTTGAATCAGCAGAAACTATACCTCCTGTTAATTCTCGATGATAATAGCCTTTACAAACCCAAAAAGAACGATGAGCATCAAGTGAGGCAAACACTTTATCCCAGGCAGCATCATTTAATAACAGATCAGTTTCTACAATTAAATAACCTTTTTCAGGACACCTTAAAGCTGCAACGCCAATTTCAACAGAGAGTATGTTGACATCTTGCTCATATTTATCGTTTCTGATTGTTTTAACTCTGTCGCCATAAGTTTGCTGAAGATGCTGTTCAAGGATGTTAGAGCTATATCCTGTAACAACAACAATTTCGCCATCATTTCTTTTAATAATGGCTTCAAGCATCCAATCAATTACTTTCTTTCCACAACAATCAAGCAATCCTTTCGTTTTTTCCTGAGTAAGGTCTTCCATCCGGCTGCCTTTGCCAGCTGCAAGTAGGATGACGTTATAAGAGAATTCCTTACGCATATAGCTCATTTTGGTCCTTAGCGAATGGCGTTGCCGAGAAAGGAAAAGCATTACAGGCTGCGATGACATGAGTGATTTGAGCCTCAGACATCGTCGGATCTATCGGCAGACTCAATACTTGGTCCTGTAACAATTCGACAATTGGTAGATAGATTTTTTCATACTCCGCATAAGACTGTTGTTTGTGCGGAGCACAGGGATAATGAACCAGAGTTTCAATTTCATGATTCGCTAACCATCGCTGAAGTGCGTTACGCTGGTTTGTTTTCACGACAAACAAATGCCAGACATGCCGTTCTGCTTCTGGATTGCATGGTAACTCAATAGCAGGATTACGAATTTCTGCCAGATAGCGATTCGCAATCAAACGATGAGCGCAGATATTGCAATCTTGCCCAACGATAGCGGTCTTAAGGACTAACGCAAATTGCCAAATCCGAGTAACGTGTCCAATTAGTTCACTATTGACATCAGCAAGGTGATGGATAAACATATTGACTGCCTCTAGCTCTTCCACATTGTCCGAATTTTAGACCTGCTCGTGTTAAATATATGATTACCAGCGACTGCGAAATCCACCTAATTGTTGAATCATCTAAATTGCAACCATCATCAGCAGCTCTAACTTTTATCGGCTAGCTACGCATTTGCCTTAATAATTAATGATTGAAACTCAG
>Ga0075154_10002149_pt1 | contig 13060 bp, 10 predicted proteins | sample JI71714BDNA_FD_70965 | JGI IMG/M metagenome (GOLD analysis project Ga0075154, IMG submission 70965) | Wastewater effluent complex algal communities from Wisconsin, to seasonally profile nutrient transformation and Carbon sequestration -... | ecosystem: Engineered > WWTP > Effluent > Algae... | reverse complement strand
TCAATATCGCTCAAGGTAAAAATCCACTCGCTGCAAAAATTGATAGAAATACTTCAGTCGCCAAAACGGATACGCTCAAATTATTGCCCGCCCAAACCGAAACGGTTTTGACTCAAGACGCTAATTTTTCGCTGTTTGGTTCTGCATATTTTTACTTGAGTTTGGGTTTAATCTGGCTGACTTTTCCCCTTTTGCGCCGATACGAACAACGCAACTTGTCTCCTGTAGCTGATGCGCCTATAAACGCCAACTTGGCCGCTCAAAAACACCTCAACAATTCCCGCCAATTGCTCGCTGGGGGACAAAATACGCCTTTTTATCAAGCTATAGAACAGGGTTTGCAGCAGTATGTAGCCGATAAGTTGGATTTGCCTTTAGCTGATATTAGCAAGAATACCATTCAGAATATCTTAGCGCAAAAAGCTGTTAATCAAGCGTTAATCAACCATTTTTTACAAATTTTGGATGCTTGTTATCTGGCTATTTATGCGGGAATTTACCCCAACAACTCGCCCGCCGAAATCCAACAGAAAGCGGAAACACTAATCGCTGATTTGGAAAAATGTTTGTAGAATAAGATTATCGTACCCCGAACTATTTTTATGAAAACAGTAATTTATTTGGCTTTTTTGTTCCCTATAGGGCTTTTCGCCCAAACTGCCCCCGCACTATTCGCAGAGGCTTTGGCTGCCCAACAAAAAGCGGATAACCAACGCGCTATAGTTTTATACGATAGCATTCTGGCGCAAAATATAAGCTCTTCCGAACTTTATCATAATTTAGCCCTTTGTCATTACGAACTCAACTATACAGGAAAAGCGGTTTTATACCTGCAAAAATCCCTACAACTCAACCCGCATAATCCTTCCGCGCTGCACAATCTCAAGGTCGTACAGCAGTCTATAGAAAATCCTGTCAAACCGCTACAGCTTTCTTTTTTGGGAAATTTCATCCATTCTACAGCTGGAGTTTTTTCCGCTACCGTTTGGGCGATTATTTTCCTAACGCTTAATTTACTACTTTGCGCATTTTGGACTTTTATAAAGAAAAAAATCTACCTTTGCGCTGCTGTCATTGCGGCTACTTGCTTGTCTTTGGGGGCTGGTTTTTACCAAAAAAATTGGGTAGAACAGGTCAAAAAGGCGGTTTTAATCAAAAATTTTGCTTTGCGGAGTAATCCTAGCCCTCAAGGGGAAGAGTTGCAGAAGATAAGCGAGGGGGAAATTTTACAAATTTTAGCGGTTGAAAATGAATGGTTTAAGGTGCAATTGCGGGACGGAATGCAGGGCTGGTTGCCTGCTATGAGTTTGGAAACAGTATAAAATATCGAATCACATTCAAAATTAATATCATAAAAGTATGAAAATAGCCATTGCGCAGCTCAATTATCACATTGGGCATTTTGAACACAACCTGCAAAAGATGCTGGAAGCTACCCAAACCGCTAAACAACAAGGGGCGGATATTGTCGTTTTTGGCGAGTTGGCGGTTACGGGTTATCCACCGCGCGACTTTTTGGAATTTAACGATTTTATCAACCAATGCGAGCGGGTAATCGCCCGACTTGCTCAAGCTGCGCAAGGTATAGCTATAGCTGTGGGTGCGCCCTGCCGCAATCCACAAGCAGAGGGTAAGGATTTGTTCAATTCGGCTTTTTTCTTGGCTGATGGCAAAATTCAACACGTTACCCACAAAACGCTGTTGCCGACTTATGATATTTTTGATGAATATCGCTATTTTGAACCCGCTTTTGATTGGCAAGTGTTGGAATATCAGGGCAAAAGGATAGCCTTGAGCATCTGCGAGGATATTTGGAATGTGGGTAATGAAAACCCTTTGTATAGAATTTCCCCCTTGGATGAGATGCACAAACAGGGTTTTGATTTAATCCTTAACCTTTCGGCTTCTCCGTTTGCACACACGCACGCTCAAGAGCGCATCAATGCAGTTCGCGCCAATGTGCAACGCTACAACGCGCCTATGTTTTACGTCAATCACGTAGGTTCGCAAACTGAAGTGGTTTTTGACGGGGGGAGTTTGGTGATGTCGCCCAATGGAGAATACACAGAACTGCCTTATTTTGAGGAGTTGGTGCAAACTTTTGATTTGGATGCGGTACAAAATCAGTTGCATACTCAAGCCCAACCCAAAGAGAAGATTAAACTCATCCATGATGCGTTGATTTTGGGTATCAAGGATTATTTTAGAAAATTGGGGTTGAAAAAAGCCATTTTGGGACTTTCTGGGGGTATAGATTCTGCGATTGTGGCTGTGTTGGCTCAACGCGCTTTGGGTAGTCAAAACGTGCGCTGTATTTTATTACCCTCTCAATACTCTTCTGACCATTCTATCAACGATGCGCGCAAATTAGCCGAAACTATCAACGTGCAATACGATTTGATTTATATTGAAGATATTTACAAACAGTACGAAGCCGCACTCAAGCCTTTCTTTGCGGGTACAAAACCCGATATTACTGAAGAAAATCTACAGGCTCGCATACGCGGAATGTTATTGATGGCTATGTCTAATAAATTCGGGAATATCTTACTCAATACTTCCAACAAAAGCGAAGCTGCTGTAGGTTATGGCACTTTATACGGGGATATGGCTGGCGGTTTGGCGGTGATAGGGGATGTTTATAAAACCGAAATTTACGAATTGGCGCGTTATATCAACAAAGATGGGGAGGTTATTCCCAACAACACGATTAAAAAAGCCCCCTCTGCTGAGTTGCGTTTTGACCAAAAAGATTCAGATAGTTTGCCCGATTACGATGTATTGGATAAAATTTTATACCAGTATATTGAACTGCGCCAAGGACCCAAAGAGTTGGTGGCTATGGGTTTTGACGAATTGCTGGTGCGCCGAGTGCTGCGCTTGGTGAATATCAACGAGTTTAAACGCGCTCAATTTGCACCCATTTTGCGCGTATCGTCCAAAGCCTTTGGTATGGGCAGACGTATGCCTATAGTGGGCAAATATCTGGGTTAGCCGCGCAGCTAATTTTATTTTATATCTTAATTATTATCATTTTTCTACTATGAAATTACATTCACTTGGCCAATTTGAGGTCAAATCGGGCGAAATTATCGTTTCTGACCCTTGCTATGATGCAGACGGGCAAAAACTCCCCGCTATAAAAGGAATTTGGAACGCTTTTATGCTAAAAGTTGCTTTGCAAACGGGCTGGGGCGAAGATAATCGCTGTGCTTTTTTATTCGCACATTTGGCTTCTGCGCCTGTCGAATACGATGACGCAGTGTGGCAGCCTTTGGAAGTGGGTACAGGGGTGGATTCTGGACAAGCGGGTATTTTTGATGCTAAATTTTATCGCGATGAGGCTGTTGTAACCGAAACTATAGAAAGTCCGCTAACGGGCGAAAATCGCTGGTATGATTTGTGCTGCGACCGCACTTTAGGCGAAATCGGTGCTGGGGTTATCCCTTACGGTTGTGTGTCGAGTTCGGGCTGGGGCGATGGTTATTATCCCGCTTTTGGGGTGTATCGCGGCAAGCATTTGGTTGCTATAGCTTTACATTTTCAGGTGGTTTTTGGGCTGATGCCCGCTATGTCTGGTTTGGAGAAAACTATAGCCAAACTGATGAAAGATAACAACGCCAAATCTTTACGCCAATTTGTTAACCAAGCCTTGGCTGATACCAAACACACCTCTTTTAGTGCTGAAGGTTTTGTTCCCGATTTGGAAATAACTGAACCTTCTTATCCCCATTTCAACGATTTATTCTTTGTGCGGGCTGCTCAATACACGCTAAAAGAGGAGTTTTTGATGGGTTTTATGGAATATCTACCCAATGCGGGCAAGTTTATAGACGTAGAGCATTTGATTGATAACAAACAGGTGGCTTTGTTGGATAAGTTGAAAACCTACCTTTCGCCCGTTGATAATATGGGGGTTTTGAACGCGTTGGTGTATTTGCGGAATGAAGAGGTGGCTTTGCAATTGTCCAAAATTTTGGTAGAAATTGGTATCAATCCCAACCCTGCTTCGCGCTTCAATTGGGAAGAACCGTTTATATTCAAACTGTTCAATAACAACGAGTTCCAACCCGCTTTGGCAGAATTTTGGTTGAAACAGGGGGTTAATCCCAACGCTACCCACGAAGAAAAACAGGTTTGGATACACACGACTTTGGCCGATAATCAGCTCGAGTTGTTGTCTAAATATGCAGACTTGGGCGAGTTGAAACCAGCCAAAAAGACCAGAGGCAGAAAGAAAAAAGCGGAAAGTGTAACCGAACCCGCACAAGAGCCAACCGAGGAAATTGTTGATACAGAAACTGTAGAACCCACACAGCCAGAAACTGTAGATGTGGCTGAAGAAAGCAACCAACAAACTGCCCAAGAGATAGAAAAATTGGCGCAAGAAGTGGACGAAATTTTACAAGAGGTTTTGTCTAAACCCAAACGCAAGCAAAAAGGGAAAAAAGCGGCTCCCAAAAAAGAAAAATCAAAATCCAAGGATAAAAAATCCAAAAAGGAGAAAAAGCCCAAGAGTAAAAATTTGAAAAAATACCCTAAAAAAGTGTTGCTCAAAAAAGGCAATTTCAAAAAATTGGAAGCCAAAGTATTGGATAGCGATGGCAAGTTTTATCTGGTAGAAATCAATCTGTTTGGAACCCCCCGCCAAGAAGAAGTGCGGATTAAACACACCAAAATACTCAAAAAATAGCGATGAGCAATAAGAATAAATTGGCTCGCTTTGCGGAAATGGATACTTTTCCCAACGTGTTTCAGAATACGAGTTTTGAAACACCAGCAGCCAAAAATTATAAAGGCGAAACTCAACTGTTGTCAGGCAATTGGGCTAGACATTTCAACAACCAAAACCCAATCACGTTGGAATTGGCTTGTGGCAAAGGCGATTATACGCGCGGTTTGGCTGGCGATTTTGCCCAGCGCAATTTTATCGGCATAGATATAAAAGGCAACCGTATGTGGGTGGGCGCAAAAGAGGCGTTGGATAAAAATATGCAAAATGTGGCTTTTTTGAGAACACAAATTGAACATTTAGACCATTTTTTCGCCCCGAAAGAGGTTTCAGAAATTTGGATAACTTTCCCCGACCCGCAGTTGGGCAAACCCAAAAAAAGGCTGACTTCGCCCCGTTATTTGGATTTGTACAAAAAAGTGGTGGCTGATACCCATTTTATGCACCTCAAAACCGACTCGCCAGAGTTGTACGAATACACTTTGGAGACTTTGAACGAGTTAAAGTTGCCCATTTTGTACCAAAACGACGATATTTACGCGCGTGAGTTGGATTTTCCCGAGTTGCGGCATCATACTTTCTACGAGCAAATGCACTTGGAGAATAAAAAAACGATAAAATATATCCGCTGGCAACTGTTTTAAAATAAGGACGTTAGGATTTTAAGATGTTCTTAATCCGAATAACTATGAAGTATTTTCCCCTGTTTTTGTTAATTTCTGCCTGTTTGGTGGCTGGTTTGTTGGTTTCGCGGTTTCTAATCTCGCTTTCGGTGGGGGGATTTTTACTGCACGGACTATTGCAGCATCAGAGTTGGCAAGAGGGCAAAGACACGTTAAAGAACTTTTTTACAGACTTGCGCGGCTTATCAGTAGCGGGGATTTTTCTCCTGCTGTTGGTGGGCGGCGTAGGTTCTGAAGATACTCAAGAGTGGGCGGTTCGGCTTCGTGTCGGGCTGCCTCTTTTGTTGTTGCCGTTGGCTTTTGCGAGTTGGAAAACGATTAGCAAACCGCAATATCTACAACTTTGGGCTGTTTTTAATACGCTTTTGTCTTTATTTAGTGTGGGAATTTTCGTATATTTTTGCCTGCATTATGCCGAAATACAAGCGAGTTTCAAACACAGTAAAGCCATCCCTACGCCCAATAACGAGCATATTCGCTACAGTTTGATGCTGTGTTTGGCTGTGTTTGCGGGTTTTGATTTATGGAAATCCAAATTTTATTTCAAATATAACTTTGAAACCTACATTTATGCTGCTTGTGCGGTTTTTATGCTGTTTATGCTGCATTTAATCTCGGTCAGGAGCGGATTGGTAGCTTTTTACGGAATTTCGTTTCTGTTGATATGCAGATGGATATTTTTAGAGCGGAAATTGTTGCTGGGAACGTTGATTTTATCCGCTTTTTTGAGCGCACCTTTTCTGGCTTATCAGCTCGTGCCGAGCGTGCGCGCTAAGGTAGATTTGACTTTTTATAATATAGAGTTGATAAAAAAGGGCGAAATTGGCGATTATTCCGACACGCAAAGGCTGCTTTCTTACCAAATAGCTTGGCGGTTGGCTAATCAAAACTTTTGGTTGGGCGTGGGCGTGGGCGATTTGAAGAGCGAATTGGAGCAGATTTATAAAACTGAATATCCACAGCAGCGATTTATGTTCCCGCACAATCAATTTTTGATATTTTTTACAGCTACGGGCATTTTGGGGCTGATATGGTTTTTAACCTGTTTTTTATTCCCTTTTTTCTACCAAAAAGCTTATCGCCACAAGGAAGTTTTAATCTTTTACGCTTGGACTTTGTTAGCTTTTATGACCGAATTGCCACTATTTATCAGCATTGGGGTTTTATTATATGTTTATTTTTTATCCATAAGTCTAAAACTTGAGCGATAAATTCGTATTTTTGCGCTCGCAAACCAAACCTTTATCAGTATGAAAATTTCCCGCATAGAAATCCAAGATTTCCAACAGTTTAAAAATCTCAATATTGACCTCACTTACCCACAAGGACACGCCAAAGCTGGCCAACCTTTGGATAAAGTTTGTATTATTGGCCAAAATGGAACGGGTAAAACGACTATTTTGAAATTCATACACGATTATATTTTAGCTAATCAAAGCGAGCAAATTTGGGAAAAATACGCTTTAATAAAAGAAGTTATTACAGAATCTCAACAAAAACAAAATACTATTATAACATTAATTGTTGATGAGTATAAAACACGTACTCTTTTCTCTTTTACTTCTAGGTATAATTTTCGCTGTTTACCAAAAGGGTTTAATCTTTTTCCGTTGACAAAGAAATTTATTTATATCCCTACGAATGCTTATACTTTAGTAACAACACCAACAGGAGTGCTTAATCCAAATCAATATTTGGTTGAAGATTATTTTAAACTAAACGATGAATTTCTTTTTTCTGTAAAGGGAGCTTTCTACAATAGAACATTCAGTTATCAAAAAGCTTTTAAAGAATTTTCTATGTCTATAGTTAATGCTATTATAGAAAATCCAAATGAAAATTCAGCACTTAAAGTACAAAAATGGAGAGGTGAAAATCCTAATCCTTTAGAGGAAATAGCTTATTTTATTGATAAATTACTTGCGCCTGCTGGAATGAAATTAAAGACAACAGTAAATGAAGACAGATATACTGTTGATATACAATTTATTTCGTTACAAAATGGTAAAACTATACCTTTTGAGCAATTAAGTTCAGGTTCAAAAAGTATTTTTTTAACAGCTTACGCTCTTTATCAACAAATTGAAAATGAATCTATTATCTTAATAGACGAACCCGAAAATTCGCTTTATCCTAATCTCCAGCGCGCTATTGTGCCGACTTATACGAGTTTGCGCCCAGATGCAGAAACGCAGTTCTTTTTTGCTACACATTCGCCCGTTATTGCTTCTTGTTTTGAGCCTTGGGAAATTGTGGATTTGGAGTTAGACGATGACAATCACGTCGTTAGGCATTTGTACTATGAGGGCGAAAACCACGTGGATAATTATACGATTTATCCGCAATATCTGCGCTGGGATTCTATTATGAACAAGGTTTTTGATATAAAAGATGTAGAGGGTGGCGAGTTGCGGGAAGAAGAGTTGCAAAAAATGGTAGAAACTAAAAACAGGTTAGACCATTGGAAAAGCGAGGGGAAAACTGCAAAAACAGACGAAAGAATGCGTGAGGAGTTGGAAGTTTATAAAAAATTGTTGGCTAAACTCTACTAAATTTATGCGGAAAATTACCAAAATTTGCGACCTTTCCACAGTTTATAAGCTATGGGAAGAAAATTTGGAAGCCAATAATCAACCCCACCCCGAATGGGAAGATAGCAAAACGCGCAAAGACCACTATTTAGATTTAAAAATGCAGCTTTTGCGTTGTCAGGATGGGCTTTGTATTTATTCGGAACAAAGACTTTGCCCAAAAGAACTTTTAGAAACTAATAAATGGGCGGGTGGAAAATATACTCACCAAGACCCAGATAAACAAGTAAAAGGCGACGTTGAGCATTTTGACGATAGGTTGAAAAAAGCACCTTTACACAAGGCTTGGCTTTGGGATAACTTATTTGTAGCCGACCACACAATTAATAATCACAAAAGAACACAAACTTTAGATGCTCGTTTGAAGCCTTGTAGTGCCAATTTTGACCCTTTTCAATTATTTGATTATGATATAGTTGAGCATAGATTTTCGCCCAAAGCAAGTTTAGAATTTACGGATAAAAGTTTATATGAGGCAGTAAAAAACGCTATAGACAAAGTATTAAAACTTAATTCTTTGAAAGACGATAGAAAAGAGGAAATTTTAAAAAAATACGCACCTAACTACGAAAGTGGTTTTGAAGTGGATGTCTATCAATTCCCCACCGCTTGGGAGTTTTGGCAGCGCAAGCAAGCCCACCACATAACAGATACGCATCCAACGGCTGACGAATACGAATAAAAAAAGCCCCAACTTTCGTTGAGGCTTATCTGTGTTAGTTTTTGAGCGGCTCGCGCTTGAGCATAGCTTTGGAGCTGTAAAATTGCATAGCTGCACCAAAAGATAAAAAGATAGGCATTTGTGGCGCGTGGTCTATAATTGCTGCGCCAATGGCTGCGTTGTAATAGCGGCGGTCGGTTATATTTTCGCCTTTTATGAACACGTCGATACTGTATTTTTGTGCTATAGGTTGCAATACGCGCACGTTCAAAAACGCGTTAAATATCAAAAAAGAAGCCGTTTTGTATTGGTCTTCGTTGTAGCTACCAGAGCGATACAAACCGCGCACGTGCAGCGACCAGCGGCGTTGTTGCCAAGTTGCGCCGATTTTGAGATGGTGCATAGCGTTCATAAATAGGTATAAACTATCATTCACCCGCCCGTCCGAATAATTGTAAGAACCAAAAAAGGATAAGGTTTTGTCCCGGTGCAAACCAAAACTTTTCTTATAATCTACCCGCAGAGAGCCGCCATAAGCGTAGAAAGCAGCATTATTTTCTGCACCCAATACGGTTAAAATTTCTACCCCTTTAAATAAGACGTTATTTTTGTACTTATCACTCAACAAATTATTAGAATAGTTATAATAAGCAGAAGCGGTAAGGCTTAGATTTTTCTTGGCGTAGTTTAAATTGGTTTCTACAGAGCGAAATTTTTCTGGTTGAATATCTGGTGCTGGCAATCTGAAAAAGAAACTAGTGTAGCCCGCAAAATTGCCCACGCTATCCGCCAAAGGCACAAAACTACCATAGTGTCCGTACAATTTTTCGGGTGAGTTGGCAAAAAATGATTCTGTATAGAATAATTTCGCGCTAAAATTTTCTACGGGTTTATAAACTAATCCCGCGCGCGGGTTGAATGTGGTGAAAGTAAACTGTTCGCTGGGTTGTGCTATCAACTGCCGCTGGCCATAATCTACCCTTGCGCCTGCTGTGATGAACAATTTTTTGGCTATATTTCCCTGATATTGTATAAACGCGCCCCCAACCAATTGGCGCAAAAAGTATAAGTCTTGTTCTATAGCCAAACTCTCTCCTGTACTGTCTTGTCGATTTGTGCCCAAATAGTAGAAACTTTGCTCTTCGGAGGGTTTGAAAATATCGTATTTGGTGGGCAAATCGCTAGTTGAAGCTAAGGCGTAAGTATATTGTAATAAAGTTCCCGCGCTGATTCTGTGCTTGCTGTTGAAATTATAGTTAAAATTCTCCATCCAGCGCAAATTCTGGTTAAAAGCGTACTTGTAAGCGTCCCCGTAGTTGGAAAATACATTCACAAGTTTGGAAACGGGGTCGTAACTCGCCCGATTGAAGTGTACAATGGAGGATAAATTCCATTTATTCATTTTAGATTTAAACTCGTGGCTTAATTGAGCGTTATTTATCGTTCTGGATAGGATAATATCTTCATTATAAAGGTTAAATTCGGGTGTTTCGCCCAATGCGGAGGGGATAATCTGATTGTTGCGGTAGAATGCTAACTCCCAATTTTTGATATTTATCTGCCCTTCCACAGAATAGGCGCGTTTTTCGTGATAAAAGGGTAAAATTGGCACGATTACAGTATCCACTACGGGCGAAAAAGTGCGCATAGAACCGTATAAACTGTAGTGATTGTTGTACCAACTGTACTCTTCGGGATAATAACGGGGCATAAATGGCTGTTGGGAGTGGTAAAAACTACCCGCCAAAGCTACAGAATAGTTGCGATTGCCAAATCCCCCCTGGATAAAGTTGTCGGTCGTATTGTATAAACCGTAAGCGGATTGAACTTTAACCGTGTTGAGATTGCGCCCGTCGTCTGTGATGATATTAATAACCCCACTCACGGCGTCAGCCCCATACACAGCAGACGCGCCACCCAATAGGACTTCTACCCGTTTGACGTACCGAATGGGGAAGTTTTTATCCAAAAAAGTGGGGCTACTCGCAGCCGAATTAAGCCGCATACCGTTTTTTAATATCAACACTTTCTCCACCCCAGCTATTCCGCGTATGGTGATGGTATTAACCGTGCCCTGGTCGCTGTGATAATTGACTTCAATCTCGGGCAAATCCGCCAAAAGTTCGGTTAGGTATTGATAACCGCGTAGCGCAATATCGTCTGCTGTTACGATATGAACTGTGGCTGGTGCTTCGGATAACTTTTCTGAAGTATTGGAGGCGGTAAAAATGGGCGCGCTAAACTTTTTCTCGGCGGTCTCTTCAGCTGTGGTGCTGGCGGATTTGTTCATTTTCAACTCCCAAAACTCTACTGAAGTATCCCAACCCTCGCTGTAGGTGTCATATTCCAACATAGAAACTTTAACCTTGTGTTTGCCCTCGTTGAGGAAAGCAAATTCAAACAAACCGTTTTCATCCGCTATAGCGGTGCGAATAGGGCTAAAATTGGTCAATTCTATCCTCGCAAAAGGCAAAGGTGAGTTGGTTTCTTGGTCAGAAACTATCCCCTTAATTGTTTTTTTTTGGGCTATAAGCCAAATTGGAATGAGCAAAAAGAGCAAAGTAATTATTTTTTTCATATAGCCAAAATTAAGTATATATTAGAAAATGTTGAAAAATTATCTGATAGAGGGCAGTATAGAAGCGGGTTGTGATGAAGCTGGGCGGGGTTGTTTGGCTGGGGCTGTGTATGCGGCGGCGGTGATTTTGCCCCCAGATTTTAGCCACGATTGGTTGAACGATTCCAAACAATTGAGCGAAAAACAAAGGTTAGAATTGCGCCCTTTGATAGAGAAAGAAGCGTTGGCTTGGGCGGTAGCTGCTGTAACGGCGGCGGAAATAGACCAAATCAACATTTTGCAGGCTTCTTTTTTGGCTATGCACAGGGCTTTGGATATGCTGAAAATTGTTCCCAATCATTTATTGATAGATGGCAATCGGTTCAAAAAATATAAAGAAATTCCCCATACTTGCGTGGTGAAAGGCGATGCTAAATTTTTATCTATAGCAGCAGCTTCTATTCTAGCCAAAACTTACCGCGATGACGAAATGGATAGATTAGATGCGTTATATCCTCAATACAGTTGGTCTAAAAATAAAGGTTATCCAACTATAGCCCACCGCACAGCTATCCAGCAGTGGGGCGCAAGTCCAGAACACAGACAAACATTCAAATTATTAGATACACAAACCAAACTTTTTTAGGGCGTAAGCCTATAATTTTTACCGTTGATTATGATTATTTATAAAACATTAGAGGAAATAGAGTTGATGCGCCAAAGCGCGCTCATTGTTTCCAAAACTTTGGGAATGTTGGCCAAAGAGATAAAAGTGGGCGTAACCCCTAAATATCTGGATAAAATCGCCGAGCAGTTTATCCGCGACCACAAAGCTATCCCCGGTTTTTTGGGTTTATATGGATGTCCTTCTACGCTTTTGACCTCCGTAAATGACCAAGTTGTGCACGGATTGCCCACAGAACGCCCTTTGCAGGATGGGGATATTATCTCCGTGGATTGTGGGGCGGTTTTGAATGGGTTTTACGGCGACCACGCTTATACTTTCGCTGTGGGCGAGGTAGCGGCTGATGTGTTGCAGTTGTTGGATGTTACCAAAAAAAGTCTTTATTTGGGGATAGAACAAGCCAAAGCTGGGAATAGAGTGGGCGATATTGGGTTTGCTATACAGACTTATTGCGAAAGTTTTGGTTATGGGGTAGTGCGCGAATTGGTCGGACACGGCTTGGGGCGGACTTTGCACGAAGAACCCAACGTCCCCAACTACGGCAGACGCGGACAGGGCAAAAGTATCAAAGATGGGATGACTTTAGCTATAGAGCCTATGGTGAATATGGGCACGCACAAGATTAAAAAGCTAAAAGATGGCTGGACAATTTCTACCGCTGATGGTCGCCCTTCTGCTCATTTTGAACACGATATTGCTATAGTTAACGGCGAACCCGTATTTTTATCCACATTTGACTATGTGGAGGACGCTTTGGGCATACCGCGAAGCGCGCCTACACAGGCAGCCATACCAACGCTTTAGTAGAGAAGAAATCCTCTACAAAATAATCGCTTAGGGGATAAATCTGTATTTTGGCAGGGCGGTTTAGAATTTTATTCAATTCTTCAGTTTCGGCGGCTATGGTGTCTATGCCTTTCCAAGCCCATATTCCGTTGATAGTCAAGTGTTTGCACCAAGTATATAACTCTGTCAAAGAGGTTACAGCGCGCGTTACGACCACATCGTAGCGCGTTTTTATTTCCTCTGCTCTGCTCCAGGTTGTTTTTACATTTTTTAACCCCAAGGCTTGAGCCACTTCAGCAGCTACTGTGGTTTTTTTGCGGATAGAATCCACCAACTCGAACTGTATTTCTGGGTACAGAATCGCC
>Ga0075154_10002146_pt1 | contig 13065 bp, 10 predicted proteins | sample JI71714BDNA_FD_70965 | JGI IMG/M metagenome (GOLD analysis project Ga0075154, IMG submission 70965) | Wastewater effluent complex algal communities from Wisconsin, to seasonally profile nutrient transformation and Carbon sequestration -... | ecosystem: Engineered > WWTP > Effluent > Algae... | reverse complement strand
TTTGCCGTTGCAGCCAGTGCGACTAAAGATGGCAGGGCCATTTTGGCTGATGACATGCACTTAACCATCCGGGTGCCAGGGATCTGGTACAAAGCCCAACTTCATTGGACCGAAGGCGACAAACAGCATAGCGTTGCCGGTGTCACGTTGCCCGGCACGCCCGCCGTCGTCGCCGGCAGTAACGGTCATATTGCCTGGGGTTTTACCAACAGCACGGCCGACTGGCATGATGTTATTGCCTTGAAAATGGACGAAAGCGGTCAGAAATATCAAACACCGGCGGGTCTACAGGAATTTAGCTACAACAATGAAGTGATCAAGGTAAAAGGCGAAGCCGATGTGGTGCTGTTAATCAAAGAAACCCAATGGGGCCCTGTGATGGCGGCGCCTTTTGATCAATTTGCGCTGCGCTGGGTCGCTTATGATCGCGAAAGCCTGAACCTGAATTTGATGGCGTTGGAGCAAGCGACCAGTAGCGCTGAAGCGCTGGCGCTGGCGCCTGCAATCGGAGTCCCGGCACAAAATCTGCTAGTCGCAGATGCCAAAGGCCAGATTGGCTGGACCATTATCGGGGCTATTCCAACGCGTCAACTGGAGGACTGGGATACCCCACAAGATTGGAGTGAAGGGAAAAACTACTGGTCAGGTTATCTGTCAGCGAAAGACTATCCGCAAATTTATGCACCAAAAGATGGCCGGCTCTGGACCGCCAATGCCCGCACTGTCGGTGGTGATGCGCTGGCCATGCTGGGCAATGGCGGCTATGACTTAGGGGCGCGTGGCGAACAAATCCGCGACCGTCTGTATGCGCGACCGCAGCACGATGAAAAATCCCTGCACGATATTCAGCTCGACCATGAAGCACTGTTCCTGCAACGCTGGCAGCAACTGTTACTGCAGGTGTTAACCCCGGACTTTGTCGCTACCCACCAGCTGAGCCAATACCGGCAATGGATTGAAACGGACAGCAAAGCCGCCAGCCATGATGCCGTTGGCTACAGCCTGCTGCGGGCCTTTCGCGATAAAACGCTGGAGCTGATGTTTGCCCCGCTGGCCGGTCATCTGGAAGCGCAACAACTGCGTCTGCGGGATTTGAAGATGGTCCCGGAAACACCGGCCTGGGCCATGCTACAGGCGCGACGTGAAGATACTTTGCCCGGCAGCTTCCAAAGCTGGGATGCCTTGCTGCAACAAGCGGTGCTGGATTCAGTTGCACAGTTAAAACGGCAAACCGAAGGCGATCTGAGCAAAGCCAGCTGGGGCCTGTTAAACAGCGCCGAGATCCATCATCCGCTGACCAAGGCGCTGCCTGTCCTTGGGCGTTGGTTGAATATGCCGGCTGATCGACTGGCCGGTGACAAACACATGCCGCGGGTGCAGCTGAAAGTGCATGGCCAGAGTCAGCGACTGGTCGTGTCACCAGGCCATGAAGCCGACGGTATTCTGGTGATCCCTGCCGGTCAGTCCGGTCACCCTTTATCTGAATTTTACGCCGCCGACCATCCACATTGGCTGAGTGAAAAACCGCTGGGCTTTTTGCCACAGCCGGAAAAATATTCACTGCAATTGCAACCGCAGCGTTGACTTTAGCCATCCAGACGGAATAAGGTAGAGACTATGCAAAGAATTCTGACCACCCGCTTCTTTTTTAGCTTTACCACCCAAACTGGGAGGTAACTGGCTGCGCGTGTGTCAAACCAGTCAAAAACCTCCCAAACCGGGAGGTTTTTTCGTTTCAGGGGACAGGAAAACATGGTTATCGAACTTGATCAAATTCGTCACGATATTAGTGACACCGACCAGCAATTGCTGGGATTACTAGCGAAACGCCGCGCGCTGGCTCTGGCCGTGGCCGAAGCGAAACTGGCGCAAAACAAACCGATCCGCGACCAAAAACGCGAAGAAGAGCTGCTGTTATCACTGATTGGCAAAGGCAAAGACTTAGGCCTCGACGCGCAATACGTCACGCGGCTGTACCATGTGATTATTGAAGATTCCGTGTTGCAGCAACAAGCCAAAGTGCAGGGCCAGCTCAATGGCGAAAACGGACCGGTGTGCCGCGTTGCGTTTCTGGGGCGTCAGGGCTCTTACAGCTATTGGGCAACGCAAAAATACTTCACGCGCCGGGCAGAAAAACTGATTGAAATTGGCTGCGACAGCTTCAATGAAATCGTCCAGTCGGTTGAAACCGGCCATGCTGACTACGCGGTGTTGCCGATTGAAAATACCTCGAGCGGCAGCATCAATGAAGTGTTTGACTTACTGCAGCATACCCGTTTATCGATTGTCGGCGAGCTGACCCACCCGATCAAACATTGTCTGCTGGGTTTGCCCGGCACTGATTTAAGTAAAATCAAACAGATCTGCGCCCATCCCCAGGTCATCGCCCAGTGTAGCCAGTACCTGCAAACGCTCAGTAACATTAAGATCGAGTATTGTGACGCATCCAGCGATGCCTTTAACCGCGTGCGGGAGGCTCAGGATCTGTCCGTCGTGGCGATTGGTGGCGAAGACGGTGGCAAACTCTATGGCCTGGAAGTACTGGGCCGGGACCTGGCTAATCAGAAAGACAATGTCAGCCGGTTTATTGTCGTTGCACGAAAACCGATCCATGTGGCCAAAGCCATTCCGGCTAAAACGACTTTTATTATGTATACCGGTCAGCAGCCGGGCGCGCTGGTCGACGCACTGACAGTGCTGAAGCAACACGGCATTAGTATGGGTAAACTGGAATCGCGGCCTATTCCGGGCAACCCGTGGGAAGAGATGTTTTATGTCGACGTTTTTGCCAACCTGGATGATTATGCCATGACGCGGGCGCTGGACGAACTGAACCGAATCACCCGCTTTGTTAAAGTGTTGGGGTGCTATCCCAGCGAAGACGTGGCTCCGACCGTTGTGACAACCGCTTAACCTGAATCAGCGACCGGCCTGGACAGGCCGGTCCTGCCACTTTATAGCTGGATCTGCTGCGCAGGCTGCGCAATTTCGGTGTTGATCCCCAATTCCTGCATTTTGGCAGCCAGTGCATCCTGCGCTTGTGGTTCGCCGTGCACCAGATAAAACTGCGGCTGTCCCCCGATGTGTTTGGCCCATGCCAGCAGCTGACTTTGACCAGCGTGTGCCGAAAACCCGCCAATGGTATGAATCGCAGCACGCACGACGATCGGTTGTCCCAGAATTTTCACCCGGGTTTCGCCGTCAATCAAGCGACGCCCTAACGTACCTTTTGCCTGAAAACCGACAAAAATCAGGTGGTTCACATTTTTCCACAGGTTATGTTTGAAATGATGCACGATGCGGCCGCCGTTGCACATGCCACTGCCGGCAATGATGATGGCTCCCTGATTGATCCGGTTTAACGCCATTGACTCTTCGACATCTTTGGTCAGATGCAAAATAGGCAGAAATGACTTCAAATCTTTCGCGCCGTAGCGGGCAAACACCTGGGTATCTTTTTGGTCAAACTCTTTAATCAGCTTGTCGTAAATTTGCGTGATTTCGATCGCCATCGGGCTATCCAGCACCACCATGCGCTGTTTTAACCGGCCCTGCTGATACAACAAACCTAAGTAATAAAGAATTTCCTGTGATCGGCCAAGTGCAAAGGCCGGGATAAACACGTTGCCGCCGCCTTTGTAGGCGGCATCAAGCGCAGCGGCGAATTCTTCCAGTGTGTTATCCAGACACTGATGATCACGATCGCCATAAGTGCTCTCCATTAATACCACGTCAGCACTGTCGATCAGCGCCGGATCATGCATTAACACGGTGGCTGGATTGCCGAGGTCGCCGGAAAACACCAGATGGCGCATCGCTTGGTGGCCTTTAATCCAAAGTTCCACAATAGCAGAGCCCAAAATATGGCCTGCATCGTGCAGTCGCAATGTCAGGCCTTCCAGCACATCGACATCCTGCTGATATGGCAAAGGCTCCAGACACTCAGTTACTGCGATGACATCTTTCAGGCTCATCAGCGGTTCCTGCTCTGGCTTGCCCTGCCGGGCCCGTTGCTTGTTCTGCCATTCCAAATCTTTGATATACAGATGAAAAGCATCTTTTAACAGGATCGGTAAAAGCCCGGCGGTCCCGTCACTGCAGAAAATTTTACCGCGAAAGCCCCGCGCGACCAGCAGCGTCAGCAAACCGCTGTGATCGATATGCGCATGCGACAAAATCACCGCATCAATGTCTTTTGGCCTGAACTGAAAACGAAACTTTTGTAGATCAGTGACCTGATCACCGCCTTGCACCATGCCACAATCCAGCAGCACATTTTTGCCACTCCATTGCAGTAAGTAACATGAGCCAGTCACCTGGCGGGCAGCACCTAAAAATGTTAAGCGGGCATCTAATGGCATGGCGGCTTCCTTCTGGATTGACACTTTGAACTTACACCAAAAACCGGATGGACATGTTAGGCTAGATCAAACAATTAGTTGCTGACACTGTCTTCCTATCAGGACAGGCAAACAAACAGGACTTTTCCATGACAGCAAAGAATCCATTGGATGAACGCCACTTAGGTTCCGCGAGCGAAGCCCTGCTACAGGCATTAGAACTGCAAGATCATCCTTCTTACCGGCTGTCATTTGCCGACAGTGAATTCCTGATGCAGGACGAACTGCGGCCGGTACGGTTGCAGTTGGAGTATCTGAAGCCACAATTGGTGCTGGAGCAACATAAAGTGAAGGCCACTGTCGTGGTATTCGGCAGTGCCCGCTTTCTGTCGCCAGAACAAGCTGCTTTGCAGCTGGCTGCGGCACAACAACATTGCATGCTGGCACCGGACGATAGTCAAAACGAACAGCTGCTGCAGCAGGCCAAGCGGCACGTCCGTAATAGCCGTTATTATGTTGAAGCACAGCGCTTTGCTGAACTGGTGACCCAACATAGTCAGCAGTGTCCGAAATCTGCGCTGATGATTATCAGCGGTGGCGGCCCCGGTGTGATGGAAGCCGCCAATCGCGGCGCTTATCAGGCTGGTGGCAAAAGTATTGGCCTGAACATCGTCTTGCCACACGAACAAAGACCAAACCCATATATCACGCCGGAATTCTGTTTTCAGTTTCACTATTTTGCCATCCGGAAAATGCATTTCCTGCAGCGCGCCCGCGCTTTAGTCGCCTTTCCGGGCGGCTTTGGCACGCTGGACGAGCTATTTGAGACACTGACCCTGCTGCAAACCGGCAAAGCCAGCAAAGTGCCAGTGGTGCTGTTTGACGAACAGTTCTGGCGCAAACTGATTAACTTTGAGTTGCTGGTCGAAGAAGGCCTGATCAGCCCGCAGGATCTGGCATTGATCCGCTTTGTCGACAGCGCCGAAGACGCTTGGCAAGTGATCTGCGACAGCTATCAATTAGAAATGACGTGAAGCTTACTCAATTGGTTGTTTTTTAATCACTTACAATATATCGATTCAATTTTCTGTCATCTGTGGCCGATAGACTGCCCGGCATCAGGCAACCGCCTGAAACTTGGTCGCAGTGTAGCGGAGACGTACAGATGTATGATAAACGGATGTTAAAGCTGTTATTGTGTGAACGCCTGGCGCTGGCACAGGTCCCTTTCAGCCGGCACGGCAATCAAATCCGCACAGCGCGGGCTCTGGTAGAATTTCAGGAACACTCACTAGTGTTGGTTAGAACCGGGAAAGCTGAGCGCCATCTGCCTTATCATAAAGTGCGTCTGAGTCAGTTGCTGCTGAATCTGCAGCCGCAAGGTGAATTCAGCGCCTGAAGCAAAAACCGGCCGTCCTTAGCCATAAAAAATAGCCCGGAGCAAATTTTAACAACGCAAAGTGTTGCGTCTCATAGGTGAGCGCGATGGATGGTGCGAATCACCGAAAATTGCTCCTGCATTTTCGGTGTACCGTACTTCCTGTACATAAAAAAGGCAGCCAATCTTTGGCTGCCAACAGTCGATTCACCCGACCACGTAAAACTCTCTTTCAGCAATTGACGGCAGCACAGGTCAGGCTGCCGTTTTGGTCACAAATCAGCCCCCCTCAGAACTGATTCATGGTGTTGTCTTTACCAGCCGCCTTTAATGCAGCTTCACCGGCAAAGTATTCTTTATGATCATCGCCAATATCTGACCCTGACATATTCTGGTGTTTTACGCAGGCGATGCCCTGACGGATCTCCTGGCGCTGTACACCTTTGACATAACCCAGCATACCGGCTGCACCGAAGTATTCTTTGGCCAGATTGTCCGTGGACAGGGCCGCCGTATGGTAGGTTGGCAGTGTGATCAAGTGGTGGAATATTCCCGCACGTTTTGCCCCATCCGCCTGGAACGTTCTGATCCGCTCATCGGCTTCCTGAGCCAGCGCAGTAGCGTCGTAATCGACACTCATCAACTTGGCACGGTCATAGGCCGACACATCTTTGCCTTCAGCTGCCCAGGCATCAAACACCTGCTGACGGAAATTCAATGTCCAGTTAAATGACGGGCTATTGTTGTATACCAGCTTGGCATTGGGTACGACGGCACGGATCCGGTCAACCATCTCGGCGATTTGGCCCACGTGTGGTTTTTCCGTTTCAATCCACAACAAGTCTGCACCGTGCTGCAGTGAGGTAATACAATCCAGTACCACACGGTCCACCCCAGAACCTGCTTTGAACTGGAACAGGCCACTGGCCAGCCGTTTTGGCTTCAGCAGTTTGCCATTGGCTTTGACGACCACATCACCATTTTGAATGTCTTCGGCGCTCTGAATGTATTCGCCATCCAAAAAGCTGTTGTATAAATCGCCGAGGTCGCCCGGCTCGTTGGTCACCGCGATTTGTTTGGTCAAACCGGCACCCAAGGAATCTGTGCGCGCCACGATAATGCCGTTTTCGATGCCAAGCTCCAGAAAGGCGTAGCGAACCGCATTAATCTTCGCCAGAAAATCGGCGTGTGGCACTGTGACTTTACCGTCCTGGTGACCACATTGTTTTTCATCTGACACCTGGTTTTCAATCTGAATGGCGCAGGCACCGGCTTCGATCATTTTCTTCGCCAGTAAGTAGGTCGCCTCAGCATTACCAAAACCGGCGTCAATGTCCGCGATGATTGGTACGACATGCGTCTCAAAGTTATCAATCTTCGCCAAAATCTCGGTTACTTTGCTTTGCTGGTCCGCAGCACGGGCGGCATCCAGTTCACGGAACAAGCCGCCTAATTCGCGGGCGTCCGCTTGTTTCAGGAAGGTATAGAGCTCTTCAATCAGCGCCGGCACTGCAGTTTTTTCATGCATCGACTGATCCGGCTGTGGCCCGAACTCAGAACGCAAAGCAGCAATCATCCAGCCCGACAGGTACAAATAGCGTTTCTTCGTGCTGCCAAAATGCTTCTTAATGGCGATCAGTTTCTGCTGACCGATAAAGCCATGCCAGCACCCCAATGACTGAGTGTAGCTTGCGCTGTCGGCATCATATTCGGCCATGTCACGACGCATGATATCTGCGGTGTATTGGGCGATATCCAGACCGCTGTTAAATCTGTTTTGCAGTTGCATCCGCGTGGCATATTCAGCGCTGATTGCGTTCCAGGCACTGCCATTGGCTTTAACACTTTGTTCCAGTTGCTGGACTTTCTGTAAGTAGGCTGACATCACTGCATCCTCATCGGGTTCGGGCTGTTGGGTTCGTTCTGTTTGCAGCTCTGCAGGACTTGCACCTTTGTGCCCTGCGCTGTTGGATTTCACTATAGGTTTCGGTAAAGCGATTCATCCAGTTGATTTTTATAATGCTCATCATTCATTATATGAATATGTAAATGACAGCATCTGCCGTCACCACAGCCATTTCACGGGGGATTTGATGAATATCAGCAAAATCGACTTAAACCTGTTGGTTTATCTGGATATGTTGCTCAGGGAGAAAAATGTCACCCGGGCCGCCAATCAGCTCAACATCACGCAACCGGCAATGAGTAATGGCCTGAAGCGCCTACGCGACCTGCTGAATGACCCGATCCTGGTGCGAACCTCAGACGGTATGGTGCCGACCGAGCGTGCCAAAGAACTGGCACCTGTCGTGCGTGGCGTGCTGCTCACTCTTGAGGAAACGCTGCAGCCGAACAAAGAATTTGAACCTGCGCACAGCCATCGTGTATTTCGGATTATGGCCAGCGATTATGCGGCCTCAACGCTGATCCCGGCTTTACTGAAGCGTTTGCGAGCGCAGGCCCCCGGGACGTCACTGGACATCATGACGCCGTCAGATGTGACCTTTCATGATGTGGAAAACGGCAAAGTAGATATGGCAATCAACCGCTTTGACCAGCTCCCACAATCTTTCCACCAAAAAACCATCTGGAAAGATGCATTTGCTTGCCTGGTACACAAACAAAACCCGATCCTGCAGAACTTTAATTTAGACACCTATTTGAAAGGACAGCATATTTGGGTCAGTAAAACCGGCTTTGGGGTCGGCGTGGGGATGGACCCGGCCGATGTGCAGAAACTCGGTTGGGTCGATGAAGCACTGGCGAAATTCGGTAAACAACGCAATATCGGCGTTTTTACCCGTAATTATCACGTTGCCATGCATCTGGCCGTTGAAACAGATCTGATTGCAACCTTGCCGTATCGCGCCGCTATGCTGTACAGAAACGATTCAAGCATGCAGGTGCTGGACCCACCCTTCCCTATCCCTTCAATCGAACTGAAGATGATTTGGAGCCCATTACTGCATCAGGATGCCAGCCATATCTGGTTGCGTCGGTTAATCGTCGAAATTGCGGAAGAACTGAGTTAGAACATGATTTGACACAGAGCTTCGACGAGCGAATTCTGTCTATATATCGTTTCATGGATAAAAAGAGGGGCGGTTGGGATGCCCCTCTTTGCTTCGGGTTACACTAAAAGCTCATACGCTGGCAGGGTCAGGAAGTCCACCAACTCATCAGCTGTGGTGATACTTAGCAATAAAGCCGCCGCTTTGTCAAAGGATTGTTGTTGCCACAGATCTTCGCCAACTTCGGTTCGCACGACTGCACTTTCCTCCGTCAACATAGTACTGAACAACTCCTTGGTAATTAACTGCCCATTTGACAATGACTTACCATGTTTTATCCATTGCCAGATCGAGGTTCTGGAGATCTCTGCAGTCGCAGCATCTTCCATCAAACCATAGATGGGGACACAGCCTTTACCGCTGATCCAGGCCGCAATATATTGCAGCGCCACCCGAATATTGGTCCGCATCCCGGCTTCAGTACGCTCCCCTTCACTGGGTTGCAGCAACTCGGCTGCAGTGACCGGAGCATCCTGCTCACGTAAAACATGCAACTGATTTGGTTGATCACCCAGTTTGGCATCAAACACGGCATTGGCGGTGGCAGCCAGCCCCGGATGCGCAACCCAGGTGCCGTCATGACCATTGTTGGCTTCCAACGATTTATCTGCCGTCACTTTTTGCAAAATTGCTGCATTGGCTGTCGGATCTTTGGCGGGGATAAATGCAGCCATCCCGCCCATCGCCAACGCGCCACGTTGATGACAAGTTTTAATCAGCAGTCTTGAATAAGCACTTAAAAACGGCTGGTTCATCGTAACGACTTGCCGATCTGGTAAAACCCGATCAGGATGATTCTTTAAGGTCTTGATATAACTGAAGATATAGTCCCAGCGCCCGCAGTTCAGTGCGACAATATGATCTTTCAGGCTATACAAAATCTCATCCATCTCAAACACGGCTGGCAAGGTTTCAATCAACACGGTTGCACGGATAAAGCCAACCGGCTGCTGGAAACGAGCTTCAGTAAACCGGAACACCTTGTCCCACCAGGCGGCTTCTTTGTGGCTTTGCAGCTTTGGCAGGTAATAATAGACACCAGTACCTTTCTGCTTGCGGATCTGATAGTTGTGGAAAAAATACAGGGCGAAATCGACCAGAGAACCCGGTACTTGCGCACCATCAACTTCAAGATGACGTTCCCACAGATGTAAACCACGGACCCGCGCAATTAATAATGCTGGGTTATCGCGTAACGCATATTGTTTACCTGACTGTGGATCGCTATAGCTGATAGTCCCCTGATTCGCATCACGCAGATTTATTTGGCCTTCAATCACACCCTGCCAGCTCGGAGCTTGGGAATCTTCGAAATCTGCCATAAAGACTTTTACGTCTGCGTTCAACGCATTGATGATCATCTTCCGATCGACAGGCCCGGTAATTTCAGTTCGGCGGTCCTGTAGATCTGCAGGAATAGCCGCTACCCGCCAGTCACTTTGCCGGATATGTGCCGTTTCAGGCAGAAAATCCGGTAAAGCGCCGGCATCAAACCGCGCCTGAACCTGCTGACGAGCAGCTAACAACTGATTTAATTCAGGCCGGAACTCACGGACAAGGTCCACGACAAAGCGACACGCTGCCTCTGTCAGGATTTGCTGGAATTCCGCACTCAGCGGGCCTTTGATTGTTAACTCTGCGCAAGTTGTCATAACTGTTTCCTCGTGAAATAACATGCCGGTTTAGCAAACGCCAGGGCCGGTAGAGCGGTTCGGGCAGAACATGTGTTGCAGCACTATAGGCTGGATTACGCTATCACAGGCATTAATGCAGAATATATCAGGCATCACTGAATATTATGACCAGCGCGACAAGACACCAGTTTTTCTGGCATGACTTCTGCTAAGAAACCGTACGGCAACCGGCCGTTTCTGCTGAACGTCAAAAATCTGTCTGAGGTGTCTATGGAATTGATCATTGTGCTGCTGGTGTTGTTAGCGATTATGGCTGCATTTGTAGTGAACCGGTTTGTTCATCATGGCAACCCATTCCCATTTCACAAAAAAACACAGCTATTTACCCATGTAGAGCGATCTTTTTTACAACTCCTCGAGCGCGCCGTTGGCGGTAAATACAAAATCATCAACAGGGTAAAGCTTGCTGACATTCTGGAGTTAAAGGAAAACGCTGATAGTAAAACGCGTCGCACAGCAATGCTGAAAATGAACGCTAAATATTTGGATTATGTACTTTGCAATACCGACGATATGTCTATCGTTGCAGTCATTGACTTGGTGAACAACGCCAACCGGGAAGGGCATAAAGCGACTCCTGACTGGTTTGTCAGTGGTGCGTTAGAAGCGAGTGGTATTCCATACATCCGTATGAAAATTAAAGCTGGCTATACAGTGGCCGATATACAACAAGGTTTAGCTGCGAAGCTCGGAAATATTCCGATGGCAGCCCCTCCGGTAGTCAAAGGGACCGTTAAGAAAGGGCCAACCCGGCCGGTACGGCCACTGACTCAAAATTTGCCAAGCCAGGCATTAAAACAGAATACAACGGCACTGGTCCAAATAGGTTAACCAGTCCGAACAGAACCTTGACGCTTTGGAAATCATAAGTCACTCCTAGCGAAAAGCCCCCGGCCCCGTTTGCTGCAACAAACGGGGCTTTTTTATTGCGATAAGCCCTGTCAGGCATAACAGCAGATCGCTTTATAAATAAAGTGTTCTACTCTGATGCCGATAACCATTCAGATGTAACGGCATGGGAGGAACTATGACTGAAAGCATCGGTAGCCAGGCTCTAGGCCAAAGCTATGAAATGCTGGGGGCCGCATTGGCGAAAACTCAGCAAAAACAAGAAGCCCAAATGACAATGCAACTTTTACAAAGCGCAACAGTGGCAGCACCACAAGTCGCCGTACCGGTTGGTAATTTAGGCCAGAATGTTGATTTAATGGTGTAATGAAAACGGACCTGAAATCTCAGGTCCGTTTTTTTGTTATTAAAGCTCTGAGTTAACTCACCCGTGAGTCTGTTGTGGCTTAAGCGTCTTTTGCATCAATAAAATCAAGCTACTTCAGCAGATCTGGAATCAACATCTACAGGACCTGTTTATTTAATCTCGCCATCTGCTGGCAGCTCGTTGTCTGGTAATTGCGAATAAGGGTCAGACCAAGTTCTGACGAAACTGCCAACTCCGTAGCAAAAGATCCTGTTTTAAGCCAAAGTCACTGCTATGCAAATAATACATAGGCGTATATTCAAGCATGAACATATCTCGGTAAAGCCTTTTGAAAGCGGCACGGTCCTCATCCTGCAGCAACCATTTTGGCGTACCTACCGGCATTTGTGTGTTGAATAAGTAAGCCATTTTTTCAGTAGCAGGCAGGTATCCTGAGTAGGATCTGTTTTTCAGTTCCCTCAACTTAACCGCAACATCAACCAGCTGAGCGACGAATCCATATTTTTTGGAAAGGTCACCAAAAGGTCTTACCCAAGGTTTGCGCTTAACAGTATGACGACGTACTAATGCAGATTCTTGTTCCATCAGTGCAAGCAACAAAGAAGTACATACTCCTGTTTGTTTCACCACAAAATCTATATCAACGGCGTAGACCAACAGATGTGGCGCAAAATGAGCTAAATATGGAACAGAACTAGGTTGTTCACTTCTGCCGCAACTATAGGAAAACGTATCAAAATAGTTTTTTTCGTTGCCCATAGCAGCGAAATGACAAATAAATAAGCAAGTAATCAGACAATTCGTACACCAACGCATCGTATTTTTCTCCATCAATTTTTTGGTCAGGAGAATTTAGAACACAAAATGACCGCCAGTTAGCCAAACATTGATTTATCATTTTTTTATCAAATAAATTTCATATCTTTATCATAACAAAACCACATAATTGAGAGCTTTGATGCGATTCGCAGAATTCAGGGTGTTCAATCGCTGTGTGACAGCCAGAAGAGCAACATGGGTTGCGTTCTTAAATCCCGCTTTCGCTTTACTACTTGTTCACTTTATCCATGGGGTTCGCCGCTTCGCGGCCGGCTGAATCGATCTCACAAAACGGCAGGATAGCCGTTTTGCACAGCGAAGCTGCCGTAGGTGAGCGGCATGGATGCGGTGAGTGAAAACGTACCTGACGTTTTTGTCGCATGAGATTGCCCCCGTGCGACGTCCGACTGAGCAATATTCCGACAGACCCATAAAGCAAAAGGCCCACTCGAATGAGTGGGCCCTTTGGCTTTATTGGGAGCCTTCATATCCCTCGCAGAGCTCGGGATTGCTCAATCGGAAGAACGCAAACAGCTTTGCGTTCTTA
>Ga0075154_10002145_pt1 | contig 13072 bp, 7 predicted proteins | sample JI71714BDNA_FD_70965 | JGI IMG/M metagenome (GOLD analysis project Ga0075154, IMG submission 70965) | Wastewater effluent complex algal communities from Wisconsin, to seasonally profile nutrient transformation and Carbon sequestration -... | ecosystem: Engineered > WWTP > Effluent > Algae... | reverse complement strand
TGGCCTATCGGTTGCATTATTTTGAAAATCCGGTTGAGCGCACGGGCAATCAACAAGAAGACTTTTATTTATTTACCGACCAAGACCACAGCGAATTTGTGAGCGTTCTGAAAATGAAAAGAGACTCGGTCGTTAAGTTTGACAAGAATGATGTAGGTAGCAAATTCGCTACTCTTAAAGCAATGCCCAGAACAAATTTTGAGTTTTTTCTGACCAAACAGTACAATACCAAGACGGTTTTGTTTGCACAAAATTTTACGGCGAACATTGCGTATCAACAGGTAGGTACTACCTACGACTGGGAGGTGGTGGATACAACGAAAACAATGAATGGGTTTACGTGTAGAAAAGCTACGTTGCGACACCTCGGAAGTACCTACGAAGCTTGGTTTACAGACGAAGTCCCTGTTTTTGACGGACCCTACTTTTTTCATGGATTACCCGGTTTGATTTTGGAGGTAGCCTGCCCGGAACGAGGGTATCGATTTGAGTTTCTCGGGATCGAAAATGCCGTTCCTCTGATGGACTATGACAAAAAGAAACTGGTTGCTTTAAGTGATAACCGAGAAAAGTTTCTGGTTCTGTATGATGATTGGGAGAAAAATAAATACAGAAATTTATACAAAATAGGATGGTGGTCAATGGATCCTTCAGTTGAAGATAAAGATGCTTATATCAACAAAGTACAAGCCGAAACAGACGCTCTAAGACCTAAATTCAAATTGGAAATATTTTGAGATACGTATTTGTTCATATTCTAATTTTCTTGTTTTGTAACAAGATTCAAGGCCAGACATCCATCAAAGGGGTGGTTTCGGATTCACTTGCTCAAAAACCATTGGAAAGGAGTAGTGTAGTGGCCACTGTTTGGAAAAGCAGTAAGGTTGTGAAGTTTACCTTTACAGACAAGGAGGGTCGGTTTTCGCTGGATATTCCCGCCATGGATGCCGACTCCTTAGTAGTCACAGTGAAGTATCTTGGCTACGCCACGGCGTCAAAAACCATATCAAAAAACGCGGAGGCGGTCCGTTTTCAGCTAACCCCACAGGAATTTATACTGAATGAAGTCGCTATCAAACCCCTTGCGGTAAGGCAAGAAGGGGATACCCTGACGTTCAATTCGTTAAAGTTTGAAAAGGCGAGTGATAAAACCTTGGAAGATGTGTTGAAGCGCCTACCCGGCGTGGAAGTTGGCAAGGACGGAAAAATCTCGTACAACGGCCAGCAAATCAATAAGTTTTACATTGAAGGGTTAAATTTGTTGGGTGGAAAATACAACCTGGCTACCCAAAATATTGGTAAGGAGGACGTGGCTGAAATCAATATTTTCAAGAACCACCAGCCGATCAAAGCCCTGCAGGATTCGGAGTTCAGTGAATCCCCGGCGATGAATATTAAACTGAGTAAAAAAAATATCCTCATTGGAAACGGTAGAGCGGGGATTTCGCCTAACCTAAAAATGGGGGATGTCAATTTTACTCCGCTTTTTTTCTCTGAGAAAATGCAGCTGCTCTCCACGTCACAATTCAATAATTCCGGCAGAGATTTAGTGCGGCAGTTTCGGACTTTTGATGTGAATGCGTATGCTTTTTTAGAAAAAATACCCGATAACAAGCGGGGGCTGCTTTCATACACCAATCGTCCCGCGCCAAGTTTTGATAATGACCTTTTGCGGTTCAACCGAACATTTGCTCAGAGTTTTAATTTACTGAAAAAACTTCCCAAGGATTTTCAGATTAAAACCAATATCAACGCATACTCAAACCGTGAGAACAATGCGTATGATTACGTGACGCAGTTTTACCTTGCGGGTTTTGAGAACCTTGACCGCCGGGGGAATCAAGTATTGCGTCGTCAACTCGGTAATATCGATGGCACCGTGGAGGTAGAGAAAAATACCAAAAAGCTATATTTTAAAAATCAGCTTGTAGTAAACGCCAACAACGAACGGAACGCAGGAAGCAACGAGGAATCTGGTTTGCCAACAACATCCATAAACCTGAACAGCCATTTTACCAACGTAAGCAATACGCTTTATGCCGTGATACCGACCGCCAAACGACGGTCGGTAAGTGTATATTCCTTGGCATCCTATTCCAAAAATAGTCAGGTAGCGCATCACTTTCCGTTGCCGATGCTATTTGATACGCTGCAGACTTCAACGAAAGATCTTCGTCAAAGTTATGCCAATACTAATTTCTTTACACTCAATTCGGTATCCTCTACCTTAAACAAAGGAAAGGTTTCTTGGCTAAATCGCCTTACTTGGGCTTATGACAGCAATCAGTTGGAAAGTGAACTTGCTTTAGAACCTCCGTTTTCGTTTGGGGATGAGTTTAAAAATGCAGTGAATTGGGAGAAGAATAACGTTGAGTATTTTTCTGAGGTAAGCTACAAAGCGCCCAAATACATTTTGCGGGGCAGTCTTGCAGCGAATACGTATCATTTTAACGTGACAGAACGGTTCAATAACTTAAATTTTCGGCGCAACGAAGTAGTCCTAAACCCATCTCTCAATTTTTTCAGTCGGTTTCAATCCAAATTTAATGTGGAGGCCAGTATCATCAAGCGGAATGATTTTGGGACGGTCCAGAGTATTTTCCCGGGATATATTTTGATACGAAGCAGCCAAATTAGTCGAAATGCGGGGCTTTTGGGTGCTTACGAGCAGTGGAGCTTCAACGGCCGGGTTAAATACGCGGATGTTATCAACTCGTTTTACGCCAATGCGGGCTTCGTTTTTTTCCAAAATACCAATGAATTAGTAAACAGCACCCAGTTTTCTGTTGAGGGAAACTTAGCGGACATCACCCTAGAACAGAAGAATATGTCGGAACAGCGGCAGTGGTTTTCTTCTGTTGAAAAGAATTTTCATAAAATAAAACTAGATGTTAGATTAAAAACATTTTTCAATAGTGATCGCCAAAATGTGTTGATAAATAGTGAGTTATCTAGGATTGTGCAAGATAATTTCACCACCAACCTGCTCCTTACCAAAGGATTTTCCAAGCGTTTTTATGTGGACTATGCGTTTGCGTTTAACCGGAGCATTTCTGAATTTGGCGGTACGCTTGCTCCTTATTCCTTTGTGACAACCTCTCAAACGGCGGGTTTCAACTACAGTATGCCCAATCAATGGAATGCTCGGCTGAACAACCGGTACGCAACCTTTAATTTTGCCGAACGGAATTTTGGTAATTTCTTTTCTGATCTTCGACTATCGATTCCTTTAAAGAATAAAAAGGTGAGTTTTGATTTGGAGTGGCAGAACGTATTCAATGCCAAAAAATATATCATTTTAGACAGGCGGAATTCCTTCCAAACGGTTTCGGTATTACCCGTGCGTACGAGCCAAATTTTGGGTTATGTCAATTTTAAGTTTTGATTCTCGAAATCAAGTACTTAACTTAGGTTTCGTGATCGAATAGCCTTGTGGGGTCAGAAAGTGTTCGGACTCGGTGTAAAATTTCCAAGCTAAGGCAGGGGAGATTGACAATGGTGTTTGACTATGAAGGGGTGACATGGTGTAGGAAGTTTATTTATACTTCTTATACTCGTCATGCAAGCCAATACCCGCCAATATTTGATCTCTGTATTTTTGGATACGTCCTAATCGCGTGGCCGTCTGTTTGGGTTGGGCGAAGGTAATGATGTATGCCCGTTGGCGGCCAGGCGTTAAAGAAAAAAAGGCGGATTGGTACGCCGGATCTTCCTCAAAAACTTCCAACAGCTCTTCGGGCATAGGCTCAGGTTTTTTTATCGTCACCACTTTTGCCCCACTTTGTTCGATTTGAATGGCCTCCCGAATGTAATGTGCCAGAATATCCTGAAGTCGACTGATCTCGTCGACGGAGGTGAACTTGATAATTCGTCCGGATTGAATGGAGCCTTGTTGTTGAAGCAAGCCATGTTCATCCCGAAGCAGCGCCCCTTTAAAAAAGGATAAGTTGGCGGATTCTTTCAAAGCATTGACCGAAATGACATTTTTCCCATTCAACGTATATACGGGAACGCCCCATTTTCTTTCTTCTTGTAATCCAGATTCTAATGCCAGTTGGCGCAGCGTTTGCAATTCCTCACGCCACGGGATAACCTTGCATCGTTCCGTAGCGCCATACGGACATCGCATACAGCCTTCTTTCAAGTAAAGATCGATCAAAGGGTTTAGGTTCATACCTATAGTTTATTACGCCATGAATGAATTTTTGCTTAACTCGGCACCGCCATGTGCATGATCTCCCATTGGTGACCGTCCAGATCTTCGAAGCAATCGTAGTACATCCAACCGTGATCGGCTCCGTCTCGGTATCGTGTTCCACCCAAAGAAAAAGCTTTTTGAACGATTTGGTCGACTTGTTCCCGTGTATCGAATTGTAAGGCATTCAATACCTGTGTAGTGGATCCATCAAAAATAGGTCGGTGGGTGAAGGTGCTAAAATAATCATACGAAATAAGCATGACATACAATGTATCCTCCTGCAATACAAGGCATGCTGCTTTTTCATCAGAAAATTGTTCATTGAATGAAAAACCTAATTGAGTCCAAAATTCTTTAGTTTTCCCAAGATCTCGGCATGGGAGATTGATATACATTGCTTTTGCTTGCATGAGGATTGCGTTTCGTGAGTCGTTTTCCAAACTTACAAAAAATACCCCTATACGTAAACAGTTTCGTGTGGAATGGTCAGTTCATTTTTTAATTTGATTGGGCGCAAAAAAAATCGAGGTCACTCGTTTCCGAATGACCTCGAGGCTCGACTTATTTTTCACACATTACTGAAAAAAACCAACTTCCGTGAATTGAGCTAACACGTCTGTTTTCACCGCTTTCTCATTCCGGAAAACGAGGTAAATGTCGTGTTGACCAACCACTGGTTCGGTTAGTCTGATGGTCGCTTTACTACTGCGTGACCTAGCCCACTCCGTCATGTTGGTTCCTGCTGGCGGGCGTTGATTTGGCAGTTCCTTTTTGCCGATAAAATCGGAAGTTCCGATCAGTTTTCCGGTCGGGCTACCCAATCGTAATTCAACTTGGGCACCGACAGCTCCATTCCGCGTGTTGATTTGAAGGAAGGCTACGATTTCTTTAATGCTCGTCAGGTCAATGCCTTGGTAAAAGCCATAGGATTTATCGCCCACAAAAGAGAATGAGTAGTTCGGCGTGGTGATCAACTGTACCCCTGAAGACCCTTTGAGGTCTTGAGGGCGCAAATATGGAGTTTTCAAGTAGATCATCTGTTCTGACCGAATGGATTTGGCTTTTGGCGCTCCTTTATCCAAATACGCCGCGCGAAGTACGAAGTTGCCCGCCGTAGTTTCATAGTTGGGCGTAATGGGAAGCACTGTACCTTGCAAACTAAGTCGGCCTACATTTGGCGATTTGCCACCTAAGCTGTAGATGTAATCCACCATCCGCTTCGCATCTAAGTCACTCACATTCGGGTGGGCACTCATACCATGGTCTCCCCAAACACCACTGCCACCTTCTTTTATTTTTTTAACGAGGTAGTTCATATTTTCCGGTGTAGCCGCATATTTTGCGGCAATGGCGGTATAGCTTGGCCCAATGGATTGGGTGTTGTATTGGTGGCACGATTTACAATCGGAGGATTCGATCAAGTTCCGACCGATGGCGTATTGAGCCATATCGTCCGCACTTTTTTGTTTGGCCGCAATTTCGATGGGGTCATAGCCTCTTGGAATGAAGTCAAAGGTAACCGCGACCTCTTCGGCTTTAATTCGGCTACCGGTTTCTCCATCTTCTTTATCTTTTACCTTGACCGTATAGGGGATGGGTTGATCTCCGAAGTAAAACGTTTTATTGGGTGTTTGCAGCGCGATTTCAACTTCAGGCGCTGAGTTTCCTGCGGTAATGGGGATAGATAAGCTATTTTTTGCTCCTTTGGTGTCGGTGACGGTCAGGGTAGCTCGGTAATTTCCAGCTACTTTAAACGTATAGGCCACATTTTTACCTGGTAATAAAGCGACTTGGGCTTTTTTCGCATCGGTGATACGCCAAACGTAGGCTAATTTATTTTGGTCGTACGGATCAAAGTCGGAGGAACCTTCGGCAGAAAACTTAACGGCTAACGGCAGAGCCCCAGCTTTTTTATCTGCTTTGGCAACCGCATTGGGTCGACGATTTCCGGCATTGTACTCGATTTTCACCAATTTCGAATTGTCATTTCCTCGAAACCAAGCGGATCCATATTCCAAGACATACATATCCCCAGACGGACCAAAGTCCATGTCGATGGCCGAGCTAAAGTTCATGTCGGGTAAAACACGCTCCATGGATTGGTAGTCTCCTTTTTCATCCATCGTGATGGCAAATATCCAACCCCGCATAAAGTCGGTGATCAACCATTTGCCTTCATAATAGGCTGGCCAAGGCCGGGGTGCGCCGGTAAAGTTGGCTTTGCGAAAGACAGGTCCACCGGTGGCACTTCGGCCCGAGGTGCCCAATTCAGGGAATTCTTTGGAGGCGCCATACGGATAATAAAGCATTGCCGGAATAGGCTTGGGAAGATTCGTTAACCCGGTATTATTCACCGACAGGTTCACGGGGTTATTCACATCAAAAGGTTCGCCGTAGGTGCCATCGGCGGAATTGTATTTCCGGTACGGGCGGTTATTGGCAATAAAGTAAGGCCATCCAAAGAATCCAGGGCCTTTAGCTTGATTGAACTCGTCATAGCCCATGGGTCCCCAAGTGGAGTCTTTGCTGGCATCGGGGCCAACTTCTCCCCAATAGAGGAATCCGGTTTGGGTATCAAGTGTTGGGCGCCAAGGATTTCGGTGTCCCATGGTGTAGATTTCTGGCCGTGTTTTGGCTGTACCCGGAGAAAACAGATTGCCTTTGGGGATCGTGTAGGTGCCGTTAGGTTCAGGATGAATCCGGAGGATTTTTCCGCGCAAGTCATTGGTATTTCCTGGGGCCCGTTGATCGTCCTCGTTTTCATGTCCGGGGAGTTCCACCAAGTTAGATGAGCCTTGAGGCGGATTAACCGTGTTATTTCCAACAGTTAAATAGAGATTCCCCGCTTTATCCCAGGTCATTCCGCCACCGGTATGGCAGCACTCCTCCCGTTGGGTAGGTACTTCCAAGATTACTTTTTCGGAAGCATTGTCGAGCTGGTCATTTTTAAGGACGAAACGGGATAGCACGTGCTTGGACTCTTTTGGATGTGCATAGTACAGGTAGATCCAATTGTTTTTGGCGAAGTTGGGGTCTGGACTAACCCCCATGAGGCCTTCTTCCGCTTCTCGGGTTTGGCCTTTCTTGTTGGTGTATTTGGTATTGACTTCAATAAATCCAGCGTCGATAATTTCCTTGGTCTTTTCATGAATTACTTTGACGGCACCTTTCCGTTCGACGATGATGATTTTACCACCGGGCAGAAAATCCAATTCCATGGGCTCGTCTAGGCCTTCGGTGATGACAACTTTGGTGAAGCGGTTCCAATCGGGCGGGGTTGATTGATTTGTTTGGAATCCAATCAGAGCTAGCGCTCCTAGAATGAGGGATGTAAATGTTTTGAACATGCGGGTTAAATTGGGTTGAACACATTAAAAATAGGGTACTTTAAGTAAGTATGCGCAAAGTCTCGATACAAGGAAGAATTCCCTCGATCAAGTTTTGAATTGGGTCGAAAGAACGATGGGGACTGACTTAAGACAAATCCCCTCGTTTCAATAACTCAACCGCCCGGTGTGCTGCTCGGGCGGTTAGGGCCATGAAGGTTAGGGAGGGATTTTGATTGCCCGTGGAGGTCATGGCCGCCCCATCGGTGACAAAAACGTTCGGACAGCTATGCACTTGATTCCAAGCATTCAGCATGGAAGTTTTGGGGTCGTGTCCCATCCGTGCACCCCCCATTTCATGAATATCGAGTCCGGGGGCTTGGTGCGTATCGTACATCCGGATGTTCTGACAACCCGCTGCTTCGAGCATAGATTGTGCTTGTTTTTGAAAGTCGCGGATCATTTTTTCGTCGTTTTCGTCATAACCGACCGAGGTGATGAGTTGCGGAATGCCCCAGGGGTCACGTTGGTCTGTACTGAGGCGGATATGGTTTTCGTACCGCGGAATGGTTTCCCCTTGCATCATGATGTACACTTGCCACGTATCACCGGGCTTGGTCAGGGCGGATTTCAGATCTGGGCCAAATTGGTCCATGGCACCACGTCCGGCGGGCCGAGAGGCAGAAAAGGCCATCATGTAGCTTCCCAGAAAATCTTGATCTTTTTGGCGAAGGTTTTGGAACGAGGGAACAAAGGCCGTGGTGGGTCGCCGGCCAAAGTAATAGCGGTCTGCAAAGCCGTCAAACTCAGCCAGACCTTGGCCCCGGTAATTGTGAAAGGCAATGTACCGGCCTAAGTTGCCGTGGTCATTCCCAAGGCCTTGGGGAAATCGCTTGGAGGTTGAATTCAGTAAAATGAGGTTGGTATTCAAGCAGGCGGCATTGACGAAGATAATTTTGGCGAAAAATTCCAGATTTTCACCGGTTTGGCTATCGATTACCCGGACCCCCGTGGCTTTTTCCAGGCGATCGTCGTAAATAAGGCTATGCACCACCGAGTGTGGGCGGAGGGTAAGATTTCCCGTCTGGTGTGCTGCTGGGAGAGTTGCTGAATTCGAACTAAAATAGGCGCCATAAGGGCAGCCTCGGTAGCAGAGATGTCGCGCTTGGCAAGGGCCGCGGCCTAAAGCGGTCTGCTGGGGTTGAGGATCCGTTAAGTGGGCACAGCGACCAATAATGACATGTCGCTCCGGAAATTGGGCATGAACTTTGGATTGGATATGCTTTTCTACACAATTCAGCTCAAAAGGACGTTGAAATTCCCCGTCGGGGAGGCTATCGAGTCCATCGGCATTTCCGCTGACGCCCATGAATTTTTCGACATGGCTGTACCACGGCGCCAAGTCACGGTACCGAATAGGCCAATCTACGGCATACCCGTCGCGGGCAGGGGAGGAAAACTCAAAATCGCTCCACCGTTGGACTTGGCGAGCCCAGATCAGGGATTTGCCGCCCACTTGGTAGCCGCGAATCCAGTCAAATGGTTTTTCTTGAATGTAGGGGTGGTGTGCGTCGGGTATAAAAAATTGCCGGGTAGCCTCGTCGTAGGCATAGCATTTGGTGGCAATGGGATTGTCTTGTTTTTCTTGACGAGGGATCCGAAGCCGGTGTGGATGATCCCAAGGGTTTGATAGGGCCGTCGGGTAGTCGGTCACGTGTTGCACGTCCCGACCTCGTTCTAAAACCAAGGTTTTTAAGCCTCGTTCGCATAATTCTTTGGCAGCCCAGCCGCCGCTGATCCCGGAGCCAATGACGATGGCGTCGAAGGGGGTAGAAGGTTTCATAAAAGGGAAGAATAAATGAGTGATCGAACCTACCAAAATCTTCGCACATTTCCTTGTCCACCCCACTTTTTGGTTTTTGGTCGATTTTTTAATAATTAATTAGACTAATTATAAATAATGAAGTAAATTTGAGTTTTGAAACAAACGACACATGAAAAAAATAGCACTTTTTTTGGCAGCACTCGGGTTGAGTTTTCAGACCATTTCGGCGGAGCCTCTCCCCCTCGTAACACCCGGTTCGCAGGCATCTTTGCCTATGTTGGTGATGAGTCAAGCGGGTAAAGCCCACGTCTATTGGCTTGAAAAAGACGCCGCTGGGGTAAGTTCGTTGTATTTAGCACCTACAAAATCAGATGGGTCTTTTGGCGAAAAACAGTTGATTCACGCATCGGCCAACTTGAGTGGAGGCCGGCTGGCCAAACCAATCGTCATGCAGAAAAAATCAGGCGAGTGGGTAGCTATTTTTTCGTACCGCCACGTTGTGGAAGAAGCACCAGCTCCGGGCAAGCGTCCGGCGCGAGGCAATTCGTTGATGTTTACCTCTTCTCAAGATCAGGGTAAAACGTGGTCGGCTATCCAGCCTGTGCATAAAGAGAATAAGCCCAATGTAGTGCGTGGTTTTTTTGATGCGACCTTGCTGCCGACGGATGAAGTTGCGGTGGCGTGGTTGAACGACATTGAGGGAAAGGCACACGAGCGCGATCTTCGGCTGGTCACGACCAAACAAGGGAAATTCCAGACCGAGCAAGTGGTCGATGATTTTACCTGTGATTGTTGTCCGGTTCGTTTACAAGTGAATACCGCAGGCGATTTTTCTATTTATTACCGGGAGAATGAAAACAACATTCGGGATATTGTCCGGATTACGTCGAAAGACGGCGGTAAGTCGTTTGGCAAAGCCGAAAAAGTGTATGTAGATCAATGGGAAGTGAAGGGTTGTCCTCACTCGGGACCAACCTCTGCGACCTGGGGGAAGGAAGCATTGGTTTCGTGGTTTTCAGGCACACCCACCGAGCCAGGCTTGCGTTTGACTACCCATAGCGGGCAAAAATTGGATGTGATCACGGGTAAAGGAGCTAAAAGTCCATTCATTCTCACGAAAAAAGGACAAGGGTTGATCGTTTGGGAAGAATCCCAGGTCGTCAATGGGCAGGATCAATTTGTGATCGGCTACAAACGAATCGATGCGCAAGGAAAAGTTTCAGATCCGGTATTCATTCAAACGGCTGGGTCGGCGAATAACCCAACCGCGGCCTGGACAGCTCGGGGTGTAGTCATTGCTTTTGAAGAAAAGGTCGGAGATCAGCCCAGTACGATCCAAATCGAGAAGATTGTTTTGTAAGTTGCTGAATTGACTTGATTTTTGCGGTTATCTTGTGTTTTTGAAAGAAGAAATCAAGAAATTAGAAAATAGTAAAGAACCCAAACCCACAATCAACCGAAATATTCGGTTGATTTTTTTAATTCCAGGGGATGCTTTTGGGTTTGCAATTTTTAGAATTTAAAACGATCCAATCGGGAAACTCCTACAAATTATGGCGTTCTCTCCTCATTTTTCCGTACTTTTGTTCGTTTAGGAGGAGTGACTAAACGGGGAGCATGACGGGACTATTGAAATTATTTTTGTTTGATTTTGTTTTTTTATGGTTTTTGGAGAAAACCGTCCAGACTGTCCAGCTCCATGAGGTTAGTCCGGTACAATCTGTCGTTGCGCTTGACTCTGCTGATGTTTCTCCCTACACGCCGGCCCAATTGCAAGCCTATGCGGCAAGCCAAGAAAAATGGGTTAAAGCGCGCATGGACTCGATGTCCACGGCCCAAAAAGTCGGGCAACTGTTCATGATTTCTACCTACTCCAATCGGACCGAAGCGACTTACCGCCAGATGGAGGATTACATCCGCCAGTACCATGTCGGAGGAATTATATTTTTCCAAGGTCACCCAGTTCAACAAGCTAAATTAACCAACCGATATCAAGCCGTTTCGCGAATTCCGTTGTTGATTGGGATGGACGCCGAGTGGGGGTTGGGTATGCGGTTGGATGAGACGATTTCCTTCCCCAAACAGATTACGCTGGGCGCTGTTCAGGACATGAAGCTGGTTGAGGAGGTTGGGTATGCGATTGGGAAGCAATGCCGCCGTTTGGGGATTCACCTCAACTTTTCGCCAGTAGCGGATATCAATACCAATCCTGAAAATCCCGTCATCAACTACCGGGCTTTTGGGGAGAATGCCAACGACGTAGCTGCCCGAGCCGTTGCATTTCACCGGGGCATGAAGCGAGCAGGCATCATGGGAAGTGCCAAGCATTTTCCGGGTCATGGCGACTCAGACGCCGACTCACATTTTTCCCTACCTATCTTAAAACATTCCGAAAGTCGTTTGAAATCGGCTGAGTTCATTCCTTTCCGGCGGCTTATTGCCGACAGCATTGCCAGCGTCATGATGGGCCATTTGTATGTTCCGTCGTTGGAATCGGCACCCAATACGCCAGCTTCAGTCTCCCGAAAAATCGTGACTGATTTACTCCGAAATGAATGGCAGTTCAATCGGCTCGTGATCACCGATGCGTTAAACATGCGTGGGCTAACCCGCCATTACCCCACCGGCCAGGCCGAAGTGGCCGCTTTATTGGCTGGAAATGATATTTTATTGCAAACGGCTCACTTACCAACAGCCTATCAAGCGGTGATGACTGCCGTGGAACAGGGACGCATTCCCATGTCGGAACTCGACCGGAAGGTCCGCAAAATTCTGCAATCGAAATACTGGGCTGGATTAGCCAATAATCAACCCATATCCGAAATCAATGTTTTGGCTGACCTCCAAGACGAGTCGGCAAAAACCATCAAAGAAGCCATTTATAGCGCAGCCACTACGGTGGTACAAGATAAACAAAGCCTATTGCCGTTTCAGCGGCTAGATTCCACCCGTTTTGCTTCTGTGGTGATCAGTGGGCCCGAGGTCAGTGGATTTCAGGAAATGCTCAGCCGATACGCGCCTTTTCAGCATTTTTCGATTCCGTTTAAGCCCGTAAAGGATACCGATTGGCAATGGGTTTTGGATCAGGCGAGCCAATATGAGGTGGTTGTTGTGGCGGTTCATGACATGAATAACCAAGCTGCACGCAATTTTGGGGTTTCGCAAGCGACCGTCCGATTCATTCAAGCCTTACAGCAACGGACCAAAGTGGTGCTTTGTACGTTTGGGAATCCGTATGGATTAAAATTATTTGATGAGTTGCCGACATTAGTCTGTGGGTATGAGGATGATCCCGTCGCGCATACCGAGCTTCCTCAAATCTTATTCGGTGCCAAGCCAGCGCAGGGGAAATTGCCTGTTCGGGTATCCAAATCCCTCCCTTGGCAACAAGGTCTTACGTGGCGACGAACATTTCGCTTGGGCTTTGATACTCCGCTGTCTGTGGGGATGGATCACGTAAAGCTCGCCCAATTAGATACCTTGGCATTGGAAGGGATCCAACGCGGGGCCTTTCCAGGATGTCAAATTTTGGTAGCGCGACGAGGAAAAGTGGTATTCCAAAAAAGTTATGGACAACACGGCTATGGCGTTTCGACACCCATTCACTCGGATATGTTGTATGATGTGGCTTCCGTGACGAAAGTGACCGCTACGCTACAAGCCCTCATGTGGTTGTACGATCGCGGAAAATTTCAGCTGGACGATCCGGTGAGTCGGCATTTG
>Ga0075154_10002142_pt1 | contig 13099 bp, 8 predicted proteins | sample JI71714BDNA_FD_70965 | JGI IMG/M metagenome (GOLD analysis project Ga0075154, IMG submission 70965) | Wastewater effluent complex algal communities from Wisconsin, to seasonally profile nutrient transformation and Carbon sequestration -... | ecosystem: Engineered > WWTP > Effluent > Algae... | reverse complement strand
TTGGCCATGGTGCATGCCCAACAGGTGCCCAGCCCTGGCTGCATGTTCAGGTTCAATCCCTTCACAATCTTGTGTTTCACATCCTTCCCTGGGTGCCCTAACCACTCATGGGCATCATTGATGCTCCATGGCCTTCTGTGTGTGATTGAGGGGCAAGCAATCTTGTTAGACATGCAGTTTATATACAAGCAGTACACTAACCCAGTATTGGTCCGAACTATGATGTCAAAGACCAACTTGTTCCCATTCTTGATCATCATGATGCCCTTTGTATCCCCATACATGTAGCAAAATCCTGTGAATTCAGTTAAAACAATTTCAGGTGGCTTCATGATTCTCCACTGTCACGTTCAGTGTTGCCCTGTACTTTTCTGGAGCAATTGTGAAAATCACACCAATCATGTCATTATAAGTCAAATGAACTTGGGTGTTAGAGTATGCATGCTCAAGAGTAGCAAGTTGGATTTTCATCTGCGCCCATCCTGATACTTGCAAGCTTAAACCTTCCTTCTGCAATTGACAGCACCTCATTCGGCTGGTAGATGTCCTGCACCTGCTTCATCACCTTCCATGCTTCTCCCTCTGGCCATTCAGTTGTCACTGCTCTTGTTAACAAATGCAACAACTCCATAGGCTTCAGTGCCAATGCTAGGTAAGCCATTGCCTGATGATTGGCCTTCACTGCCGCTTTCACCTCTTTGCTTGTTGTCCCAGCCTTTTCTGTTTTGTTGAATGCAAACACAGACTCAGGCATGTCAGCATCAAGCTGCTTTCCTAGTGTGCTTACCAGGTTTTCTACCTTTGCAAAAGCCTTCCACTGAATCTCCCATCAGTCAAAGTTTTCTTCATCACCATCAAACATGGGCACCTTGGCCTTTTCATAATTTGACATTTTTTTTCTTGAAATTTCCTATTTCCCTTTTCTCTGCTTGAGGCTCTCACTTTTCACTCTCACTTTTCTTGCTCACAATTTCTTGATAATTTTTTCTGTACTTGTCTATACCATGAATACAAACATCTCAGGCCCTCAACAAACATACTTCGAAGTATGTTAGAGGTCTCCTAAACTTTGTAGTCATACACCATATTCCTTTGCTAACTAAAAATTATGATTGCTTATTTTCTAGTCTTACTCTTTTGTCCCTTGTCACATTTTCTGTGAGCAATAGGCAATTGTCTCATCATATTACAATACTCACCATATATAATAAAATTGCCAATAAGCCTCTTCAACAATACCCTGACAAATCTGGAACATCTCTCATAATCACCGACAGACCTTTCTGTTCCATACCTTAAGTCACGAATGTCATCAGGCTCTTCTGATTTGTCATATCCCTCATATCCCTCATATCCGCATTCATAAATTAATAATATCTTCTGTAAATTACCTGGTGTGTCACAACATAAGATTACATCACCTCTGACAGACTCAGAGAATTAAGTATACAGGAATAAAATTTAAGTCTCCGCAAGTTTAGTTACCCGCAACAAAATGGTTTGTCCTCAGAAAGCAATCTTCTCTATGTTATTCTTGTGGTTTGCAGATGTTTAGGCATCCATTTTGAATTTAGTAATCATGAATTGTAGTTCAGAGGAATATTCGGTTGAAAATTGCCTGTTTATATATGCCAATTGTGCTAACTTTCTATCATCTCATTGGTCAATCCTTCCAGAGCAATGGGCAAGTGAATTGTTTCATATGAAAATTTGTCTTCATTTAAAATCTCTCGGTTTTGCTTGGAATAAGATGCATGGGAAACTCAAATTTGGAAGCATTTAACCTGCTGGCAGTAGTCATCATACGTCACCTGATGTTTACAGACCAGAAACGAGTTATCTCTGTAATGTTTCATCCCATCTTGGTCTGTATATTTTGGGTCACTCGAGTCGCAAATAGCGACTTGCAAAGGACAGTATAGCATGTCTAGTGTAAATGTTAACAAAAAGACTTGAGAAACATTTCTACCATCATTTAAGCAAATCTAAAATTCCTCTTACAAATTCATCGGTATCTTCTATTGATGAGGACTCTGCTGTTGAAAAGCCGACCGCAGGCTGTGGATCAGGGTGGCAACTGTTAGAAAAGTAAAAATGTGAAACTGGATGATTTTGATCACTTCTGTGTGCTCTGAGATTGTTTCTAGCTTCTCGAGTATGAGATGTGCTCGAGGACGTGTGTGTTGTCAAACTTCCCAAAGAAGTAAAAACATCACTTTCATCGTCAGATTGCGCTTTTGGTTTAGAAACTTTCTCTCGCATCAATCTTTTAGCTGAAGTATTTGGGTTAGAATTCAAATTCGCCACTTCGGGGTATGAGGCAGCGCAGACGCTTTTAATCGAATTATCTTTCTGTTCACGTAGAAAAGTAATGTCGTAAGAATCTTGGCGAGCTTTCAACCTCGCAAGAAGGATATTAACGGTATCATCCACTTTACTCCTGGAATTATCAATGGGCCAGTTAAACTCGTTTGATACATGATTATCTTTTACGTCATATGCTTCAGATTTTGCCGAAAAATACTGAGATATTGATTTGCGCGAATCATGCCAAGTTTCTCTCAGCTTGATTTCAATAGCTTTGGACGGATCAGCGGAAATCGATGAATTCATCGATTTTGACATCTTGCTGATTTTACAACCCGATTTAGAGTCTTTTGGCGACTTCTTTTTTGAAGGAGAATTCAATTTTGACGATCGTAAAAGATCAATTGTAGCTCGCTGAGCAGTTACTTGCTTCTCTAGACTTGCTACTCTATTTTCCATCGCCTTGCTTGTGGACAATGTTGCAAAAGAAGGAGTTGAAGGAACAGGCACAAGCGGATCCTCTTGGGATACATCAGGGCATGTTTTCAAGTGAGACGCTTGGTGAGAATCTTCCCTTGCTTGTTTGTCTATGACCGGCATACTTGACAATGAAATTATGGCACGACCCTTAACAATTTCAGCATGGGTATCGATTTCCTCACTGAAAATTTTTTCGCGTGAAATCTTAGAATAAAACTGTCGCAGATTATGAGAATAAATATTTTGCCCAGTTGCTTCCATTATCTTAGGTTCAAACTCATTTTCAGTTTGCGAATGGAGCGAATGCTTCTCTTCAAAATCCACCTCTTGGTGAAGAGGTGAACATGGGTCTGAAGAACGTTTACGTATCTCATCCCTTCTTATTACTAAATTCTCAAGAATCATATTTTGTTGCATCAGTTTCATTATGACTGATTTTAGTGCCTCAATTTCTTCCTGTCCTTGCTTACATTTCTGAGAGGCAATTTCTGAAACCTCTGTAACGAACCTAAAGTCATCTTCTAGTTTCTTTTTCTCCTTAATCAGGATGCAGTCTGACTCAAATAGATTTTGTGTCGATTTATCAAATGGAGAATGAATTTTCTCTGCTAACATAAGCTTATTCCGAAGTTGATCAGATTCTAAATCCACAGATTCAATTGAAAAGGCACACTTTGCATTCTCCTTCTCAAGAGATTTAATTGTTTGCTGTTGAGTTGATCTCAAATCTTCTGCTTCCTGAAACTTCTCTTCAGAAGTTTTCAGCAACTGCTGTAGTCTAGTATTTTCAGCCAGCAGGTCCATGTGATCTGACATGTCTTGGTGATGACTTTCTTGAAGCTGATTCAATTTGATCTCTTGGCCTTTATTTTTTTGCTTGGTGATATCAAGAGTGTGAATCAACTTATCATTCTCGTCTCCTAGTTCACGTACATTCACCGACGTGATGGACTCCTCTTGCACATTACCTAAATTTACAGCCTGTATTTCTACTAGACACGCTTTTAAATTCTCAATTTGAGCTTCTTGTTCTTGTATCTTCGTTTTTGTTGAAGCTTCGAGTTGGGAGAACTTGCGGTCCAGGTCTTTGAGAAACTCCTCAGCCTTCGACAAAGTAACTTTAAGTTGCTTGTTTTCTGCTTGAAGCTTTTCGTCTAGGTCAGCCGTCGCATATCTACTCTCTCCCATACTAGTCTGAGTTCCTATGTCATCAAATTCTTCGGTAGAAGTCACATCGAGTTCTTGATCATTCAGTTCTTTGCTTGTTGCGATGATCAAACCCTGAAAAGAGTCGTCCCAACTCATTGAGTTAAGAGCCTCTTGTAGAGCCGGGTTTAAGATGTTTTGTATGATCTTAGAAATTTTCCCAGCATTAGGCTCTTTACATATTGTCTTGAGTCTTGTTATTAATTTTACCAAAACTCCACATACAACATCAAAATCGGAGCGAAGGTCTGCCTCTTGCTCCTGGGTAGTTGAGCACGTCTCAAGAGCATTTTGTAGCTTTTGTTCCAGCAACTCTATATATACCTGATTTTTCTTTTGTTGCTCTTTACTCACAAGAAGCGCTTCTGCGCAATGAAGCTCTTTTGTCTTGAATTGCTCCCTATCTAGAGATAAGCTTTGAAAATTGTGCTCCAAGTAAGCAACACGTTCTTTCGCTGTGGAACACTCCTTCTGTAAGGACAGTGCTTGCGACTGTAAAACCTGCCTCTTGGCCTCACTCAATGCAATTTTATTTCTCCAGTCATGGTCATTTTGCTGTTGGCGTTTTCTAAAGTCTTTAGCAGCTTGATGACACTCAAATTGCAGTGCCGAAAATTTATGTTGCGATTCAGACAATTGGTTCATTAAAGAATTAATAGCGATCTCGTGTGCCTTTTGTTGCATCTCTAGATTTTGCTTTGCAATCTTTAGACTCATTTTAGCCTGTTCAAGCTTTTCGTAAACAGAATTGCGAGTTTCTCTAGGAGTGAATATATCTGTACAGGGACTAGTCGCACTAGAGACAACAGTCACCAATGGTGGTGGCCCTTGTGCTTCTGCGGTAGTGACACGTTTAATCGGGGGCAAAGGCGAAGACACTTGGATTTTTGCTTTGTATAACAAGAGCTTCTCATTTGCCATTTCTCTCTCTTTATGCAAGCTGGTTGGCTTGTTTATCTCAGCAAAATTGATAGGATTATCATTAAAGGTCTGAGTTTGTGTGATCTTGAGACCACTACCATGAGAATGACCTGGGAGATTTTTTTTCTCGTTCATCAGCACCTTTGGACAAGAGAAGTTGTTCAAGATTGTTGTTGGAATGTCAGGACAGGATAACTTTCTTGCATGGTGTCCATGTTGTTGGTTATACTGCATAGTGCATAGAAATGATGATCCTTCCGTAGAGAATGTCCAAGCGTCGATGTCAAGTTGATCATTTTGGCTGCTACTGCTATCCGTGCTCATCTCGCCCATGTTCAAATCAAACCTTGAAAGAGGGACATAACTGCTTTCACCGATATAACTGCTTCCTCCATTACAACTTCCTGTGCTGGTTTCATTCGAATCTTCTAAGCTCTGAAACACACCCTTACACAACACTCCTTGACGAAAGACATCATTTTCGCCAATGCCATTTTCAACTTCACTAGAAGGAGTGAGTGCTTCTTCGAGTCGTTGAGATGAAGTAAGGCTAGATTTCTGCTTGAATACCTCATCGCCATCATCGATCATCTCTAAAAGTTGACGCCTCGCATGACTTTTCTTGTTAGACTCCCGACGAGAAGAGATATATTTGTTTAGATTAATATCATTTTTGCCTTCAACGGAAACTCGCGCACGACTGTAGATTACAATACATCGTGCGGTGAATAACAAAAAATTTCCTTACAAATCCTTCATGAGCCACTATTGACGAGGGACATTTTGAAACAAAAAGCAGGATATCTGATCAAATAAAAAATTAGACTGCTCTGTTCAAAGTTCAAGAATCTTTGACATGTTATAAAACTCATTAGCTGTTGATTATCCGACAAGTTTACCATATAATGATGCAGTAACTCTTGAAAGATCGACCAATTAAGAAGGAAATTCGATGTATGCTGAATGTCTGACTTCATTCATTTTGGTGGATAGGGACTGTTTATTCATTTCCTGTGTGATACCTGACAATTTCAGCACAAAGTGTGAACCTACTATTTCCCCAATGTTTTGATTATAATTCAACTATCACTCTATGATGGGAAAATTCATGTTCCCTTCTAAAAGAAGCTACATTTTTGATGGTTTTGGTTGGATTTTTAGGTGCCTAACATTACGTCAATTGTAATGTATCATGTTAGAGGAAAGCGTTTGCTTCAAAATAAATTACAGCATAATAAAATCATGAAACACCACTCGACTTTAGGCATTGTCATTAAAAATCCATCGGAATCTGCAAAATAAATCAACTCAACATTCGCAAAATAAAACAGTCCGAGTTTTGTTTGAATTAATTGATTATCAAGGCTCATGTAATAGTGTTGTTAAAAATAACGGTATCAGATCAGCACCCGCTCCACCTGTATGAAAAAAATCTGGTTTGAACAGGTTGAGTTCGTTGCTCTAAATTTGCTTAAACAAATACACTGCTGCGCTGCGCTGCGCGTTTTTATTTAGAAAGGAAGTTGTGATTGTGATCATATGCGCCTTTGGTTTCAACATTTACAAGATTATCCTATGAAAAGCGCCTCACTTGTTTTGGAATGATAAAATGAGATCGTACTTGCGTTCAGATGTGGGGATAAATTCTTCATCAAAAAACTTGTTACTTGATAAAGCAATCGAAGAAGGAGGTGCATGTGATTTAATCCAGTGGATCATAAAAGTTTATCCTTTTGATGTGGATTACTTGCCCATAATATTAGTTTCCAGTGGGTTCTTTATTACAACTTTGATTGGTGCGGTCGAGTCCTATCGATGTCGAAAGGCCATCTTATCAGCAACTTCCGATGATGCTGATGCAGAAGCTCCTTTGCCAAATTCCGGAACGGCCCTTGAAAATCACAATAGCATCAATAGCAATAACAATAGCAACAGCAACACACCAAGCGGCACACCACCCACATCATCACGAGCTGGCGCCGTTAGCGGCAGTGGAACTGCAAATACAGAAAGTAGTGAAAACAATACTAATGTCGTATCGAGCATACACGCACTGGGTATGACACCTTCATCGTTCAGCACAAGCGGACGAAAAATACTACAGCCTAGTTTTATGCACGAGCGACAATTAAATCAACAACATCAATCTAACAATCCGTCTTTCACACAAGAATCACTTATAATTAGCGTTGGCTCACAACAGTTTGATGTGTCGATCACTCAACATGAAAAACATTTGCCCTTACTGCGGCATATTTCAGGCAGTGGCGGGGTCGCCGCACATTATCATTCTCAGCAACGAGGTTCAAAAGGTGATCAGACTAGGCTCATGGTGTGTGAATAACGCTGGAACATTTTTATGCATTCTTTTGTCTCATTTAAATTCCTCTGTCCTTCAAAATTAAGTTTTACAACTTGTTAACCGCAGCACTGTTAACGAGGTGTATCTTTTTGCCGTGGGAGGGAATCATATACTACAAAGGTGCTGGATATCATCAGGAATTGATTTGTTTAAACTCGCCTGCTTGTATTATGGCAAGATCACTGCCTGATGTTGCTTTCGCTTCCGCATTTTCTTTGCTAGTATTTTTTTATGCTCAGCTGGCTGGAACTGCGAGTGCTGGAGGTCCTCGTGGGTTAAGTTTGGTACTAAGCAAAAAAGGACTCTTTGCAACTGGAAATGCCGTGGTGTATGCTGTCTATTGCGTTCTCTTAGCATGTGCCTTCCTGCAGTGGATACCACTACTGGCTTTTCAGTTGTGCATTTGGGCTTTGCTATTCCTTCTTTACGGCAGTTTGTTGTTTGTGCTGACGTACTTTGGTCCTGTCTTGGTAACACTTTTGGGGCCTAGTTTGATCAAGCCTACAAGTCGAGGTTTGTCTGTAAGATTAATTGGGATGTGTCTAGTTTGCACATTGGTATTTTTAAGTCGCATGATATGCTTCGGTTTGGCGATGCTTCATCGAGATGGACGATTCACGCACGGTTTGGTACCTTACTGGACGCTTCCCCCACCTGTCGCGACAGATGTCATTATCAGTGAATACCTCGACGATGCTGTGTTGCTAAGAGATCTTTTCGGCTATGCACTTCTGGAGCTACTGCCATCATTGGCAATTTTACTTATGATGCACCAGAGACGCAGACGTAATCGTTCTGGAGGAAATCAAAAGATTTTATCCACCAATAGCCCCTTGGCTTATACCTCTGGAAGTGTCAATAGTCGAGAAGGTGCATCGTATGGTTCTGTAGGCGGGGGTGAAACGCGTCCTTTATTATCACAACAATCAACGCTACTGCAGACGTCGCACGGTATTAGAAGGGCAGGTAGCGGAGGCGCTTATTACGGCGAAAAGGGAGTCCGTCGAATGCCAGGTCCAACGATTAATCAACAAACAGTGTCGCAGACACTTTCCCTGAGGCCCATCACAAGCACATGATGAGTAATCTCGCTTTTTGCTAGTGTCTCACATATAAACACGTGCCAAGGGAAGCTACTGTTATTCATCTGTAATGATTTTGTCTTAACATTAATCTCGCTGTATAATCAACCATCTTTTGTGTTATCTCTAATGCAAAATGCAATTTGTGTTAACTATCCTTTGATTGCCCCTCTTCTATTCTGATTTGATATATTTAATGATCTTGGGCATATGTAAACATGGAGCAGGGAATCCATAGGGATGAACTATTATGCTGTCTTTTGGTACTCTAAAGTGTCATCAGAAAACAAGTTTTTAATTACATGGGCAAAATATTAAGTGAATATTTTTAAACAATGATCTAAGCCCACGCGACAAGCTTCCAAATGTTCTTGCTGCCATCATAGATATATACAATTTAGGAGAAATTCATGTTTATCCAGCCCTAATTTCAGAATTGATGCAACTAAAATAAACGCCTGAACATGTGTAAAAACTAAAGCTATAAGAAAAGCAACAATTGAATGCAGTCATGCTCAAACAACTACTCGCACAAGTATTGTTCTTACCAAAGATGTGGAATGAGTTGACAATATATCTTGTTCCAAAGCGAATAATCTCATAAAAAATATTAATTAGTACATATAGAGGACCACAACAAGAAAGATGTCAGTGATGTTCAGTCCAAAGAAAAGGAAATAACAGTGAACTAAACTTGTCGTGTCCATATGGTCTCTTTGATCTGGAGAAAAAGGAGTAGCATTATCAAGGTATTGGACAAAATCATTGGATGGATTCATGGGGGGAGATGCTGGTATCAGATGAATCCAGCCCCAGTTTTAAAAAACACCTTTCAAATATGTCTCCACATGTAGAGTTATGTGATCTCCAGCTTGAAAAACATCCACACCAATGCAATTATGCAAGAGCGCATGTCGCGTCATTAGAGCATGATAGTGAGAATCTGAGGTATCACGCAGGAGATTATATGTAGATTGATTTTCTCAAGCAATTGAAAAATAATCTACCTGACAAGGGAGGCATGGGGCATGTGCTGTAGACTGAAAACCCATTTTTAAGTATAGCATGTATGCATTTATACCATGGTCTATTTGCTTCTGAGTGTCCTTGATGATTAAGAAGAACAGTGACAATCACTTTTGTTGAAAATGTTTTGTCAGGAAATCGCTTAGAGTACCACTCTTCAATTTCACCATTATTCAGTATGTGTGTTTTGGTCTCATGGCCTCCACAAGACCATTAGCAACATCAGAGTGCCACAGCCACCAGCCATGTATACTTTAATCCAGTAATCAATCTGTTGAAGTGTTGGCGCATAAGTTGAAAAAGAAACTGCGACCTTGCCACCTTGAGCAGAACCATCACAAACGCCCTGAAATTTTTTCCGAGTGCTTTCAAGTTCTTCGGTGGAGGATATTCGTACCGAATATAAAATAATGGCATTCAGAGGAGGGTTATGTGGATCACCAAACATGCCTTGTTTTGCTTTCATTCTGCATCAAGTCACCTTTATCAATCAGGACCCCTTCTCAAATTGCGTTTATTGAATTTAGGGCCTGTTGATTCTTCATGTGTGATGGCAACAACTTTTTTCGAAACATGTCTGCAAATGACTTTTAGTTTGTCATACTAAAGTTGTGGTAGACCTGTTCCTGTAAGAGTTTTGGCTGATTCGTCCTTAATGAATGATACCAACATGTGCTTCTGCTTATTTTCACATGTTTAAACACCAGCCAATTGTATGTCTGATTCAGTAAACAGTTCTGTTTCATCAATTATTTGAATATAGGATGTCTTGAGCATTGATTTCTACAGAGGCATTTTATGTGCTGTTTTCCACATATCATAATGCGAAGCAGACATCAATTGCGATCATTTTTGTGTAACAATATAAGACCTGCAATAGAATGGAATCATGCAACATTAATTTTCTCAACAAAAGATTTACCTAAAGGATACATACCAAGTATTAACACTGTCATGGCGGTACGCTAGCTCGAAAGATTTCGAGGATACTTTTACATCTGTTACAAAGTGAGAACTCATGTTTAGGTACGGTCATTTGACGCAGCAATGTACACATCCGACAGTGGAATATTTCAATGTGGAGTATAAGATAGTGGAGGAATAGGGCATGGTCTCGAATTTCCCACTGAAAGTTCATATCCCAGATCCATCAGGACTTGTGTTATGTTCTGTGTACTAAGTTTAATTTGATGTGATGTGAGATCACAGTAGCTTATATGTTTTGGAATGGCACCAAAACCCAGCGCTACCACATGAGCAGTGTGCATGTCAGCCTTTGCAGGTGGATTCCTGGTTTTCAAGTTGTGATATATGCACCTAACACTCTAAGACGATATCCATCTGGGACATTTCCAGTCCATGCTTTATAGGGCATGCGGCACAGGGCACTGTGTCAGTAATAATTTTATGGTCTAAAGCATGAAACAATGCCGCTGACAAAAATTGGGCTGCCACTCCTGCACTTTATAAAATAGATAGTACCATTGATGCAAAGGTGTCATGCAGACGTTCCAACACGACATTTTCAGATGCTGCATCTGATCCTTTGGGTTCAAGATCGTAGCCTGCATGCATATTTGCCATGAATATTCTCCTTAATCCATAAAAGTAGTGCAATAGTCAGAAGATAAGCCATACATTAGCATAAATGCTGCCAAAATGTCAGCTTAGGGGAGTCTTTAGTGTTTTGGCAAAAGACAAATTAGTATCTTCTTGCGGCCCACACAATTAGAAGATATGTGCTGCAATCTTCAAACATTTATAACCAGCTGACAGCCCTTGAGCCAACAAATATCCAGAAAAATCTGGACAAACCAATGAACAAACGAAAGTGCGCCATGCCTCCAACCAATGTTTAAGACTTTGAGATGGACAGAGGCCATTGGACAGCTTAGATGTTTAAACAGATAAATCTTCAAGAATAAATGGAATAACTGAAACTTTAAGATTCAGAAGAAAAATGAAATTTTTCGTGGAAATGCAAGAGTTTGACAAAATGATCACTTCATCTTTCGATGTAGATCCATCCTCAATAAATCAAAAAAATGTCAAAGAAGATAAGAAAACTGTTCCACAAATGAGTAACCATCACAGAAGGCAAAAACCCTGAAACTCCTTGATGATGCAATAACCTGAAGCTAATGTAAGATCAACAACATGAAATTAAATATAGCCACGATGAACCTGTCCAAATCATTAATGACACCAGCAGTGTCTCTGAAGTAAGCTCAGACGATACAAATGAGCAGCACGCTTTAACATCCAGCATTCAAGAAACCCAACCTTCAACTGAACAACTCATTTATCATGAGCAACCCATAGTTGAAGCAATCTGTCTTGCCAAAGAATCAAAATCTCTCCATCAAGCATCAATCGTAGAGTAGAAGGAGAAGAATTGCAGAATTATCTTTTCGAGGAGCAGCAATAAGATGTTAGAAATGCGTAAAAATACACGCAGGAGAAATCCTGGAGGAAAAGATGCAAAAGATCCGGAAGATCAAGATCCAATAGATACAGGGCAGAGAAACTATGCTAGGTGGCAGGAGACTCCGATGAAGAAATTAACAAGACTGGAGACAAGACTGAGAAAAATGACGACGCGAGACATGGGAAAATTAAGAAATTATCTCGTACTGAAACTAGCTCATAATTTCTTAATTTATTAGGATTCATGTTAGTTTTAGTTTATGGCTAGCCCAATATTGAATTATCACCATAAGAGGTGACAGTTTGAGAAAAAAATTAACTTTTTTTACGATCATTCTGATACCTTTGGCTTAAAATCCAAAGTGAAATGGCAACTATAAAGTCCTTCTTCGAGTAGTATTAATTAATAATCATTGAGTTATTTATTTGTGATGAGATTTTGGTGGCATGCCAAATACATGTGCTGCAGCAGATAAAAGTTTGTTGGGCCCTGGATGGACGAACCTTTAGTGCCACAGTTTTGACATCATAGGTTTATGTGTTGCCATTTTAGCTATTTCACTTTGTCGTGTATGAAAAACCATTCTCTTAGATTAAATGTACAAATAGTATTTCCCATGGGTTTACACAGGATAGCAATAGATGGCAGCTTGCAGGTACATCAGTAAGTTAGTGGCATTAAATTGTCGAGTATCAAGTCTTGGATGTGTGAAGTCTTGAGGAGGTATAATATTTTGTCAGTAGTGGGCATTAAAGCATTGATATAGGAGCCATCTGCAAGAGTCAAGCTGGTAATAAAATAAGTTTCGCTGGTTTTGCTGGAGTAGCTAGTTTGATGAAATTCTAGTATTTCTTTTGCAGACAATGAAGCCAAAAAAGCTCAGTATTATCAAAGTAGATTGTGTTTCAATTGCAAACTGTGATTTTCATATTTTGTGTGGACATAAATCTGCAACCTTCCCTGTTATGACATTGTAGCATGTTTGGATTGCAATTCTTCAAAGCCATTAGTAATTCAAGCTCCCCAGTGCATCTTATTTGACAAATCTCACTAGAACATCTTCCAAGCCATCACAGTCAATGAGGCCTCTTTCAATTAGTAGAAGCCATTGTTGATTGTCCCATTCGTTGGGCTGCTGCCGTTTCTACCATCAACATGGAGCATATTTTCTTTGGAAATTCTTTTCATTGGAGTGGTAAAAATACTGCCAAATACAAGTTGTGCTTGGAACTTGCATTATCAAAATATTCACAAGCTAATCTTTGTTGTGCCACGATCTGGTGCATG
>Ga0075154_10002141_pt1 | contig 13107 bp, 11 predicted proteins | sample JI71714BDNA_FD_70965 | JGI IMG/M metagenome (GOLD analysis project Ga0075154, IMG submission 70965) | Wastewater effluent complex algal communities from Wisconsin, to seasonally profile nutrient transformation and Carbon sequestration -... | ecosystem: Engineered > WWTP > Effluent > Algae... | reverse complement strand
CTTTTCAGCATAAAAAAAGGTGGCATCAGCCACCTTTCTCTGTGTTCTGTCTGGCGATTTAAGCCAGCTGCGGTGCCAAATAAGAAATTGGCAGCTGCGCAGGTTTGTCAAACGTAACAAACTCCCAGTTTTCTTGATTGGCTAAAACCGCGCACAACAGCTGATTGTTCAGCGCATGGCCGGTTTTATAGGCTTTAAATTCACCAAGAATACTGTAACCGGCCATATATAAATCGCCGATCGCATCAAGAATTTTGTGTTTGATAAATTCGTCGTCGTAACGCAGGCCATCCTGGTTCAGCACGCGGAATTCATCAAGCACCACAGCATTATCAAAACTGCCGCCTAACGCCAGATTGTTCGCGCGCAGGTACTCGATATCCTGCAGGAAACCGAAAGTGCGGGCGCGACTGATGTCTTTGATAAAACCAGCAGCGGAAAAGTCGACTTTCATATGCTGACGGGTTTCGGCGATCACCGGATGGTCAAAGTCGATGGCAAAGTCGATACGGAAACCATGGTGTGGTTTGAACTCTGCCCATTTGTCACCGTCTTCAACCCGCACTGTTTTCTTAATGCGGATGAATTTTTTCGCCAGTTTCTGTTCAGAGACACCAGCTTCCAGCAGCAGGTAAACAAACGGATTGGCGCTGCCATCCATGATCGGGATCTCGGCGGAATCAACCTCTACGACCAGGTTATCAATACCAAGGCCGGCGACAGCCGCCATCAGGTGCTCAGTGGTTGATAACCGGATCCCCTGAGGATTAATCAGACAGGTACACATCACTGTGTCACCCACCAGTTCAGGTGCGACTTTAAAGTCGACCACCGGATTCAGATCGACACGACGGAACACAATTCCTGTGTTGTCAGGCGCAGGCCGGAGAGTAAGCGTAACCTTTTCGCCTTTGTGTAAACCCACTCCGATGGAGCTGATGGTCTTCGTGATAGTACGTTGTTTAATCATCATTTTTTCCTGTTCAAAAACTGAACAATCCCAAACGGCGGCGCAGCATAGCATATGTTAACAACAATGCCAATGCTACAGGTCCGACTTCTGACTGGCTTTATGGCTGAAAGTTTCAGCTTAAATCCAGCGATTTTTTCGATTAATCGGCTTGCTTACGCAAGAAAGCCGGAATGTCGAAAATATCAATATTGGCTTTATTATCGGCCTGTGGTTTGCTCTGTGGTGCTTCTACAGCAGCCATCGCTGGCTGAGCATCACGCATTTCACGGGCGGTGTTACCGGCATGACCATACACACTGCTGCCATGGCCAAACGCAGACGCCGGTGCACTATGGTAACCACCACGCACAGGCTCAGCACGGTGATGACCATGCACCAGACTGATATCTGGACGACGCTCTGCTCCAATACCAGTTGCCACCACAGTCACCCGCAGTTCATCTGACATTTCAGGATCAATGACCGCACCCACGACCACAGTTGCGTTTTCCGAAGCAAAGGCTTTGACCGCGTTACCGACAATCTCAAACTCTTCGATGGTCAGGTCTAAACCAGCGGTGATATTGACCAGAATACCTTTAGCGCCAGACAGGTCGATATCTTCCAGCAGCGGGCTGGAAATCGCTTGTTCCGCCGCTTCTTCAGCACGGTCAGGGCCAGTAGCACGGCCGGTTCCCATCATGGCAGTACCCATTTCTGACATCACTGTGCGCACGTCGGCGAAGTCGACGTTAATCAGACCCGGGCGGGTGATCAGTTCAGCAATACCCTGAACAGCACCCAACAGCACGTTGTTCGCGGCTTTAAATGCATCCAGCAGGCTGGTGCCTTTGCCGAGGACTTTTAATAATTTGTCGTTTGGGATGGTGATCAGTGAGTCGACGTGTTTCGCCAGTTCATTGATCCCTTCGTCTGCGTAATTGGAGCGCTTTTTACCTTCAAACGGGAATGGCTTGGTCACGACAGCAACAGTCAGAATACCCAGCTCTTTGGCTACTTGGGCCACGATTGGCGCAGCACCAGTACCTGTACCACCGCCCATACCGGCAGCGATGAAAACCATGTCCGCACCCATGATAGTCTTTTTGATGGTGTCACGGTCTTCTTCGGCAGAGCGACGGCCGACATCCGGGTTAGCGCCTGCGCCTAAGCCCTTCGTCACATTGGCACCCAGCTGCAGCGTCACGTTGGCTGACGAATTACGCAAAGCCTGCGCGTCCGTATTGGCGGCAATAAATTCCACCCCTTCAATGTTGCTGGCGACCATGTATTCCACGGCGTTACCACCGCCGCCGCCGACGCCAACCACTTTGATGACAGCTTCTTCGCTGTGGTTTTCCATTAACTCAAACATGTTGCTCTCTCCGTTTTACGCTTACTCAAAACTCGCCTTTAAACCAGCTGGTCAGTTTTTTCACAAAACCACCCACTGACTCCCGTGCCGCCACCGCTTTTTTCTGCTGGGCACGCGCATCTTTGCCATACAATAACAGACCGACCACACTGGCATAAGCCGGATCGTTCACATATTCGGTTAAACCGGTAATATGACCCGGATAACCCAGCCTGACCGGCATTTGGAAGATATCTTCGGCAAACTCAACAGCACCTTCCATTTTGGCGGTACCACCGGTTAACACCACACCTGCGGCGATTTGCTCTTCCAAACCACTGGCACGGATTTCCTCCACCACCAGTTCAAATAATTCCTGATAACGCGGCTCAACGACTTCCGCCAGCGTATGTCTTGACATACTGCGGGCCGGACGGCCACCAACGCTCGGTACTTCAATGCTTTCTTCTTTTCCAACCATGCTGCGCAGCGCACAGGCATACTGAATTTTAATGTCTTCAGCATGGCCAATTGGCGTACGGAAAATCTTCGCGATGTCGCTGGTAACCTGATTGCCTGCCACCGGGATCACGGCAGTATGCCGCAAAGCACCGTTGGTATAAATCGAGATATCGATGGTGCCCCCGCCCATATCAACGACGCAGACACCCAGCTCTTTTTCGTCTTCAGTCAGAATGGCAAAGCTTGACGCCAGTGAACTGAAGATCAGCTGGTCGACTTGCAGGCTGCAACGCTCGACACATTTCTCGATATTCTTCGCCATGTCATTGGCACAGGTGATGATGTGCGCTTTGGCTTCCATCCGCACGCCAGACATACCGATCGGACTTTTAATGCCTTCCTGCATGTCGACTGAGAATTCCTGTGGCAACACGTGCAGCAAACGACGCTCTGCAGAAATAGGCACAGATTTCGCTGCATGGATCACATTAGCGACGTCGTCTGCGGTGACCTCGGTGTCATTAATCGGCACCATGCCACTTTCGTTTTGACAACGAATATGTTTGCCGGTGATCCCCAAATACACCGACGACACCCGGCAATCAGCCATTAATTCAGCTTCATCTATGGCTCGTTGTACGGACTGCACTACCAGATTGAGGTCGTTGACGCCGCCTTTATCCATGCCACGCGCAATGTGAGTCCCAACACCGACAATAGCCAACTGGTTATCAGCGGTGATTTCACCGACCACGGCTTTAATTTGAGAGGTGCCGATATCTAATCCGACGATCAGATCCCGATCCAACGACTTGGTCATGCTTTTCTCTTTTCCGTTATCACCGGAGGTGCATATTGCACCGCCAGTCCTGTGTCATACCGTAAATCGACTTGTACTATCGCTTCCGGTTTATGTTTTACGACCACCGGATACAGATCGATAAATCGCTGCACCCGTTTTAATGTATCTTCACGCCCCAGCTTCAGAGCGATGCCATTCGATAACTGCACGTCCCAGGCAAACCGCTCACTCACTGACAAGCCGGCCGCATCAAACTGATGCAAAGCGAGTAACGCCTGCACTTTGCCGTACATGCTCAGCGCGTCTTGCTCTGCGCCCTCAGGACCATATAGCCTTGGCAATGCGGCCTGCAACTGTTCCAGCGGCGCCCGGAATACTTCACCACGCTTATTCAGCAGATATTCTTTGTTCCAGATCGCCACCGGACTATGTTCTGTGACCACGACAACCAGAGTGCCCGGCCATTGTTTACGCACAGCGACCTGATGCACCCAAGGTTGCCGTTGCAAAAACGCCGCAACTTCGTCGACATTCAGCTTGAAGAAATTGCCGACCAAATGCTGCTGCAATTGATTGTGCAAGACTGCGGGCTGAATATGACCAAAATCGCCATACAATTTGACCTGTCTAATCGGTGCTGTCTGCTGATGCTGCATCCAGTGACTGACTTTCACACCAAACCAAATGACTAAAGCCACTGCGCAGAGAAAAAACACTACGCCACCGACAAAGGCCGGTGTGAATGGTGTTTTCTGGCTCTGACGCAATGCACTCATAGCGCTTGCTCTAAAATTTTCACCACAAGTTGCTCGAAGCTATAACCTGCAGCGCGCGCAGCCATGGGTACCAATGATTTTTCTGTCATCCCCGGAACCGTATTGACTTCAAGCAAACGGAACTGACCGTCGCTGTCGAGCATGGCATCAACGCGACCCCAACCTTTAGCTCCAACCGCTTTAAAAGCCGCAATAGCAGCTTGTTGCAAAATGGTGGTCTGTTCCGCGCTTATCGGTGCCGGACACAAATATTCAGTGCTGTTCGACTGATACTTCGCTTCGTAATCGTAAAAAGCACGTGGCGTGCGCATTTCAATCACCGGCAATGCCTGACCATCCAGCATCGACACAGTAAATTCGCGACCGTGAATCCACTGTTCGACTAACACCGCATCGTCATATTCAAAAGCCAGCGCCAGCGCTTGTTCCAGCTCTGCCGGCGTTGCGGCCGCGGACATGCCAATACTGGAACCTTCATTCGCAGGCTTGACCATCACCTTGCCATTCAGTTCCTGCAGCATGGCGGCATAATCAATCGCTTCGCCTTTCTGTGCGACCCGAAACGGTGCTGTCGGCAGACCGTGCGCACTGAACAGGAACTTACAGCGGATTTTGTCCATCGCAAGCGCAGAACCCAGCACGCCTGAACCGGTATAAGGCATGCCCAGCAACTGCAATGCACCTTGCATGGTACCGTCTTCTCCACCGCGGCCATGCAGGACGATAAAGACCCGATCAAAACCGGCGGCAGCTAACAGGCTTAATGGTTGTTCTTTCGGATCAAAGGCACGAGCATCAATACCCTGAGCCTGCAGCGCTTTGAGCACGGCACTGCCTGATTTCAGCGACACTTCGCGCTCGGCAGAAGTCCCGCCAAACATCACCGCCACTTTGCCAAACGAACCGCTCATGACTGGCTCCCTGTGGTTTGTTTCATGATTTCAATATTTAACTGCTGCGCAGCCAGTTGTTTCGCCAGCGAACCGATATTGCCGGCGCCTTGTGTCATCAGCACATCACCGTCCTGCAACACGTCTGCTAAGGCTGCAGACAAGTCTGCCGGTGTTGCGACATAAATCGGGTCCAGCTGACCACGGGCGCGGATACTGCGGCATAAACTGCGGCTGTCGGCACCGGCGATTGGAGCCTCACCGGCACTGTAGACTTCAAGCAACAACAGGCGGTCGACCGTTGACAGCACTTTGGCGAAATCTTCATATAAGTCACGGGTCCGGGTATAACGGTGCGGCTGATAGGCCATCACTAAGCGGCGGTTTGGCCAGGCATTGCGCGCCGCAGCAACAGTTGCTGCAACTTCACTTGGGTGATGACCGTAATCATCAACCAGCAGGACCTTACCACGCCCCGTATCAAATTCACCGTATTGCTGAAAACGCCGGCCAATGCCTTCGAATTTGCTAAATGCAGCCAGGATCGCAGTCTCGGCAACGCCTTCATCCTGTGCCATGGCAAAAGCCGCTGTTGCATTTAAGGCGTTGTGACGGCCGGGCAAATTGAGTTCAATGGTCCGATGTTGCGATGACGGATCCGTCACAACAAATTGCGTTCTGGTCCCCATCTGACTGAAATCGCTGATGCGATAGTCTGCATCATCGCTAAAACCATAAGTGATGACAGTCCGGCCGATACGAGGCATCAGTTCCCGTAATACCGGGTCGTCGATACACAACACAACGGCGCCGTAAAATGGCAAGTTATGGCAAAACTCCAGATAAGTTGATTTCATTTTTTCGAAATCACCCTGGTAGGTTTCCATATGGTCTGGTTCGATATTGGTGATAATCGCAGCCATCGGCTGCAAATGCAGGAAAGAGGCATCGCTCTCATCCGCTTCAGCAATCAGGTAGCGACCCGAACCCAGCCGCGCATTAGTGCCGGCTGAATTCAGCAGTCCACCGATGACAAAAGTTGGATCTGCACCGGCTTCAGCAAAAATTGATGAAACGAGGCTGGTTGTCGTGGTTTTACCATGTGTGCCCGCGATGGCGATACCGTGCCGGAAGCGCATCAGCTCAGCGAGCATCTGGGCACGGCGGACGACTGGAATGCGTTGCTCCAGCGCAGCGTTTACTTCCGGGTTATCGGTTTTGATCGCGCTGGAGACGACGACCACACTGGCGCCTTTGATGTTCTCTGCCCTGTGGCCGAACTGAATATCTGCGCCTAAAGCAGTCAGACGTTCAACCACCGGATTTGGCCCTAAATCTGAGCCGGAAATTTTATAACCTTCGTTGAGCAGGACTTCGGCGATACCGCCCATACCCGCACCACCAATCCCGACAAAATGAATGCGTTCAACACGACGCATCGCAGTTTTTTCCGGGTGCATGGCTTTCATTCTCATATTAATTCACACCTGTTATACGTCGACAAACTACTGCCACCTGCTCGGCGGCATCGTCGATGGCACAAGATCGTGCCTGTTGTGCCATGCGTGCCAGCGGCGCCTTGTCGGCTAACCAGCTTTGCAACAGCGGCACTAAATGTTCCGGGTTTAACTCAGCCTGCGGCAATAATATTGCAGCCTGGCGGCTGACCAACACATTGGCATTTGCGGTCTGATGATCGTCAATCGCAGTCGGCAGCGGAACAAAAACTGCAGCGACCCCGACACAAGCGATTTCACTGACTGTTAATGCGCCGGCCCGGCAAATGACCACATCTGCCCAACGATAAGCTTCGGCCATATCATCAATAAAAGCAGTGACTTGCACATCCAGATTTGCTGGCGACCCAGCATAGGCTATTTCGGTCTGTGCCAGTTCTTTCTGCCCGGTTTGATGACGAACCCTGATCTGGCCGCAAGCCGCGGCCTGCTTCAGGATCGGCGGCAATGCCTGATTAAAAACCCTTGCGCCTAAACTACCACCGACGATCAAAATATTTAAGCTTTTCTGCAAATAATTCTGTGGATTTTGCCCAATCAGCGCACTGCGTACCGGATTTCCCAACACAAGGCGGTTTTTCTGCGCAGAAAAGGCTTGTGGAAAGGCGACTAACACCTGATCAGCGATGCGAGCCAGTAATTTATTCGTAGTTCCCGCCACCGCATTTTGCTCGTGGATCACTAAAGGCACGCCGTCAATCCATGCCGCCAACCCACCAGGACCGCTGGCGTAACCGCCAAAGCCTAAAACCAAGTCCGGCTTGAGTTGCTTCAGCAAGCGACGGGCTTGTGACAATGACCGCCACAGCATCAAAGGTGCCTGTAACAGCGAGCGCCAGCCTTTGCCGCGCAGCCCGGCAACACTGATGGTATGCAAAGGGTAACCAAATGCAGGGACTAAACTGGCTTCCATCCGATCGGCAGTCCCCAGCCAGTGTACCGACCAGCCTTCAGCCGCTAACACTTCGGCGACCGCTTTGGCCGGAAAAATGTGCCCCCCCGTCCCGCCTGCCATCATCAGCACTGTGGGACGTAAGTGAGTTGTCGGCGTAGAAGCTGGTTGCTCAGGCATGCACACCTCCGCTGATCGCATGCCGGCCTTTTAGGCGGACTTCAAAATCAACGCGCAAGACGATAGCTGCCGCAATCAGCATGATCACCAGACTACTACCACCAGAACTGACAAAGGGCAGCGTCAGGCCTTTCGTTGGCAAGGCTCCGGTGGCGACACCGATATTGACAAAGGTCTGACAGCCGATCCAAATCGCGATCGAATACGCCAGAAACCCATGAAAACTCAAGCCTTTTTGCACAGCTCTCTTGCCTATCCATAAGGCTCTGACCATCATCAGGAATAACAAGGTTGCCACAACTAAAACCCCCAGCAAGCCGGTTTCTTCGGCAATAATAGCGAGGATAAAGTCGGTGTGGGCTTCCGGCAGGTATTCGAGCTTTTGTACCGAATTCCCTAGACCTTGCCCGGACAGGCCACCGCGGCCGAACGCCATCAAAGATTGTGTGAGCTGATAACCGCTACCAAAAGGGTCGGCCCATGGGTCCAGGAAAGCCGTGACCCGGCGCCAGCGATATTCACTGTAGACAATGAGCACCGCCATAGATGCCAGTCCTGTCAGAATCAAACCAAAAAACTGCCATAACTTGGCGCCCGCCAGAAACAACAACACCACACTGGTGCCGAACATCACAATGACAGTACCGAGATCGGGTTGCATCAGCAAAAGCACAGCAAACACAAAAAGTACCAACAGCGGTTTTAAGAAGCCTTTAAAGTTTTCGATGACTTCTTCATGCCGTCGCACCAGATAGCTGGACAAATAGATAAAAAAGAATAACTTGGCGGGTTCAGCAACCTGGAGACCAATCGGGCCGATGTACAGCCAGCGAGTACTCCCGTTGACATTGCGGCCAAATACCAATACCGCAATCAAGCCCAAAATACCGAACACCAACAATATCATACTGCCCTGCAGCCAGCGCTCGATAGGCATATTCAGCGTCAGATACGCGATACCAAGACCAATCAGGATGTAGACCAAATGACGGATACTGTAATGCAGCGGCGAACCAAATAGCCGTTCAGCGACCGGGACTGAAGCACTGGTGACCATCACAAAGCCGATTGCGAGCAGCAAAATCATCAGGGTAAAGAAAAAACGGTCATAACTGACGCCATCTTCAGCACGCCACCAGTCTATCCAGCGTTCAGCAAACTGCTCAGCCTGCTGCTGCAGCCATTCTTTCATTTCAGCACCTGCAGCACAGCATCCGCAAACAAACGACCACGCTCTTCATAGTTTTTGAACATATCCAGACTGGCGCAAGCCGGCGACAACAACACCATATCACCAGACTTTGCGATGGCAGCAGCTTGCTTCACGGCAGCGTTCAGGTCTGCCACTTCAATAGCGCCGGGAACCAGAGCCGCGATGGCCGGACCATCACGTCCCAAAGTGATCACCTGATCAACGTGCTGTTTCAGCACAGTGGCCAGTTCATTGAAATCTGCACCTTTGCCGTCGCCACCTGCTATCAGGATCAGCTGACCAGGTACGTCCGCTCGCAAGCCGGCAATCGCCGCCAGCGTGGCGCCGACATTGGTCGCTTTCGAGTCGTTGACCCAACGCACGCCTTGATGCTCGGCAACCAAAGTACAGCGATGCGGTAATGGCTGATAAGTTTTCAACGCCTGCACCAAAGCAGCCCGGCTGCAGCCGACAGCTAACGCTAAGGCGCAAGATGCCAGCGCATTAAATTGATTATGCCGACCGACCATCGACATTTGACTGACCGGCAGCAAAGGTTCCCCAGCGACCAACAACCAGCTTTCGCCCTGATGCTGGATCAGACCATAACCATCCTGTGGTTGTTGCAGATTCAGACCAATTTGCGGCGCCGCGCAGCCGTGTGGTTTTGTCAGTGGATCTTCGGCATTAAATACGGCCAGGTCGGTATGCAGGTAAATCCGTTGTTTAGCCGCCGTATACGCGGCCATGGTGCCGTGCCGGTCCAGATGATCTTCTGTCACATTCAGATTTGCTGCAGCCCGCAGTTTCAGGCTATGGGTGGTCTCCAGCTGAAAACTGGACAACTCCAGCACATACACCCGGGTGTCGCGACGATCTAATGCGTCGAGCACAGCAAGCCCGATATTGCCGGCAGCGAGCGCCGAAATACCATCAGAATTCAGCATATACTCGGTCAGGGTCGTGACCGTCGATTTACCATTCGAACCGGTCACAGCGACAACCGGCTTTTCGTTACACAGGGCAAATAACTCAACATCGCCCATTAACTGCGCACCTTGCGCAGTCGCAAACCGAATGGCCGGATGACTGGTATCCAGGCCTGGACTCACCAGTAATACGTCCATGCGCGCTAAACGATTCGCATCCAATTCACCAAGATAGATCCCATCCACTTTTTCCACCGGGACAGTATCAAGCCCGGCAACTTTCAGACGGGTATCCATCAGTACTGGTTTCACGCCTTGTTTCAGCAAGAAACGGACGGTCGCCAGCCCGGTCACACCGAGGCCAATCACTGCCACTCTTTTACCCTGAAACAGTTTTGTCATCTCTGGTTTTTCCTTCAGATCAACGCAGCTTCAGCGTTGCCAGACCTATCAATACGAAGATAATCGACAGGATCCAGAAACGGACTATGACGCGGGGTTCCGGCCAGCCTTTTAATTCATAGTGGTGGTGGATAGGCGCCATGCGGAAAATCCGCTGACCACGCAGTTTGTATGAACCCACTTGCAGGATCACTGACATGGTTTCGATGACAAAAATACCGCCCATCACAATCAGCACGATTTCCTGACGAACCAGAACTGCGATGACACCCAGTAAAGCGCCAAGCGCCAGCGAGCCAACGTCGCCCATGAACACTTGCGCCGGATAGGTGTTGAACCACAGGAACCCAAGACCCGCGCCGACAATACTGGTACAAACCACCACCAGCTCAGAAGTCAAAGGCAAATGCGGGATATTCAAATAATCAGCAAATACGGCATTCCCGCTGACATAGGCAATGATGGCAAAGGCTGAGGCAACCATGACGGTCGGTACTATCGCCAGTCCATCCAAACCATCGGTCAGATTCACCGCATTCGAAAAACCGACCATGACAAAGTAGGTCGTCACCAGGAAGAACAAACCGAGCTGCGGTAAGACATCTTTTAAAAACGGCACGACCAGACTGGTTTCCGCCGGTCTTTCCGCCGTGGCATAGAGAAAAATGGCGGTCGCCAGCGCAAACACAGACTGCCAGAAGTATTTCCAGCGGGCGATCAGCCCTTTTGGGTCTTTACGGATCACCTTGCGGTAATCGTCGATGAAACCAATCCAGCCATAAGCCAGCAGGACAAACAGCACGACCCACACATATTTATTGGTTAAATCCGCCCACAGCAATGTGCTGATGGCAATTGAACCGAGGATCAGCAACCCACCCATGGTTGGGGTGCCTTTTTTCGAAAAATGACTTTCCGGACCGTCATTACGAACCGTTTGACCAATTTGCAGTTTCTGCAACGCAGCAATCAGCTTGGGGCCGAAATAAAGACTGAGCAATAAAGCCGTCAGTACACCAAGAATCGCCCGGAACGTCAGATAGCTGAAGACGTTAAAAGCAGTGATATATTGAGTTAGAAACTCGGTTAACCAGACTAACATGCGCTTTTCTCCTGCTGACATCTTTCTAGCAAGTCTTGCACGACTAACTCCATCCGGGCACTGCGTGAACCCTTCACCAGGATGGAAACCTCTTCTGTGCTCTGTAACAGGGTGTGCAATTTAGCTAACAGGTGCTCCCGCGAACTAAAATGCGCACCTTGCTGATGGAAAGGTTCACTGGCGTTTTGCGACAGGACGCCCAAAGTGAACAAACCATTGATCCCAGCTTGTTTTGCGTAAATCCCGACCTCTTCATGATACATCCGCGCATCAGGGCCCAATTCGCCCATATCGCCAAGCACCATAAAACGCTGGCCACCGTAGGTCGCCAATAAATCTATCGCCGCTTTGGCCGACTCCACATTGGCGTTGTAGGTATCGTCAATAAGGCGCACACCAGCCTTTGGCTGATAGACATTAATGCGCCCTTTGACTGGCTTCATCGCAGCCAAGCCGAGCTGTACATCCGTCAGACTTGCGCCCAAAGCTAACACGCCTGCGGTCGCGGCCAACGCATTATGTACATTATGCTTGCCGGGAATGGTCAGTTGGACAAAGCAATGACCTTGCGGCGTGTGGAGTTCAAAACCGGCACAACCTTCAGCATCCAACTCGATATTGTCGGCATAAATATCTGCCTGCTGGGTCGCACTGAAACTTTGCACATTCAGATGCTGGACTTTCGGTAGCCAATAGCCGTGATATTCAGAATCCAGCGGCAAAATGGCGGTGCCGTTTGCGGTGATCCCACTGTAAATCTCACCTTTAGCCCGGGCTACACCGAAAATATCGCCGAATCCTTCGATGTGTGCCGGCGCAACAATAGTGATCAACGCGACGTCAGGCTTGACCAGCGAACAGGTGTAGGCAATTTCCCCCAGATGATTGGCACCGAGTTCCATGACCGCAAAGTTATGGCTTTCGTTCAGTCTTAATAATGTCAGCGGGACGCCAATTTCGTTGTTAAAGTTGCCGGCAGTCGCCAGTACATTACCGATGCGCGATAAAATTGCCGCCATCATTTCTTTCACTGTGGTTTTGCCGACACTACCGGTTACCGCCACAGTTTTTAACTTCAGTTTGCTTTTGACCAATGCACCGAGCTGGCCCAAGGCCAGCCTGGTATCCGCGACAATTAATTGTGGGACCGGCACATCCAGGTGCCGGGTCACCACCAGCGCACAGGCTCCTTTATTCACAACTTCGGCGGCAAATTTATGGCCGTCAAAATTCGGACCTTGTAAAGCAACAAACAAATCACCCGGCTGGATTTGCCGGCTGTCGGTGCTGACGCTGTTTACAGCAATATCAGCGCCGACCAGCTGAGCGGATAAAGCGCTCGCGATTTCACTGGTCATTAAAGTGATCATCAGCTCATCTCCGCCAATAAATCATTGATATATTTACGTTCGTCATAATCCCGCACGATATTTCCCAATACCTGATAAGTCTCGTGGCCTTTACCGGCCACCAGAATCATGTCGTGCGCGTGGGCTTCGATCAGGGCCAGCTTAATAGCGGACTCCCGATCAGGTTCGATCTGGCAATTGGCACCGGTTTGCATACCGGCGGCTATGTCTTTACAGATATCGAGTACAGCTTCAGTGCGGGGATTGTCGGCGGTAATGATAACATGATCTGCGTACTGTTCGGCGAT
>Ga0075154_10002140_pt1 | contig 13108 bp, 12 predicted proteins | sample JI71714BDNA_FD_70965 | JGI IMG/M metagenome (GOLD analysis project Ga0075154, IMG submission 70965) | Wastewater effluent complex algal communities from Wisconsin, to seasonally profile nutrient transformation and Carbon sequestration -... | ecosystem: Engineered > WWTP > Effluent > Algae... | reverse complement strand
AGGGAAAGCAGCTACTTTTGCAATGCTGGGACAGTTGTTAGCAGATGAGAAGGGAGATTTTGAGTTAGCTTTGAATTATTTACAGCAATCTTTGGAGATTTTACAGCGTTTGCGATCGCCAGATGCGGAGATAGTCAGGGAAATTATTGCTAGAGTTCAGCAGATGGCTGGAGTGTCATAAGTTTGCACGCGAGACTCAGAAACCGGGTTTCTCATGAATATCTCGTGAGGATGCGTAAAATCTCACAGAAACCCGGTTTCTTGGATGAGGCGACTCAGAAACCATCGGAAATAATATCACTAACTGGTTTGCTACAAAGGTAGGTACTGAACGCAGTTAACTAAATCTTCAGGTTCGTTAACCTTAGCAACAATTTCCAAGTCACGAATGCAATCACCCACAGTGACTTTTTGTTGATGGGCATAGATGACACCAGAAAAATTGACTTCCTCTTGCTGGCGACGGTTGGCTATGGCTAAAAAATCTTCGTCTTGTGTAAAAACAACGCGCTGAATATCCATTGCGCGATCGAGTATAACCGTGTCTGGCATACCTTTTCTACCATCGTCTTGAACTGTCAAAACATCTACGTCCCGAAACTGCAATCCCACCGTAATTGCCAAGTGGATATGTTCGTCCATATATAGCGCTATGCTCATTTAATTAGTCCTTGGGCGCGGAGTTTTTTAGCTAAAGGAGATTCGCCCGCTTCTAATCGTAACTTTTCAGCATACTCGAATCGGCGCTGCATATCCGAATCAAGCTCTTGTTTGTGATCCCAATAATAAGCGAAAGCAGAATGAATTTGGCTCATTGTCAAATAACGATGATTTAGGTGCAACTCGGCGGGACTCCACCCGTAAGCGATATGAGCTTGTACTAATTCAATCACTTTCATTGTGGTTCCGGCGATGATAGGCACATTCTTCTCATCTAATTCCACATATTTATATTCGGTTGCAGTTAGTGGCATAGTTTACCTCGTTCATGGATCTAGTTTAATTATATCGATCGCCCTCTACAGTTGACAGTTGACAGTTGACAGTTGAAGCGCAAGGTTTTACCCAGTTTATGGCCGCGCATACAACCGAAGAAACCGGGTTTTTCGCAGTTTTTTTTGTGGGGTATCGCTATTCTCAGAAAAAACCCGGTTTCTGGCCACGCATAAAATAGCTAAAATAAAACAAAGACCAAACCAGAAAGGCGATTATTGTGAGCGATTCCACCATAGAACAGATTTTGAAACTGGCATCTGGGCGCGCCGATAGCGCTGAAGTATACTACCTATCCAGCCAAGACACCCCGATCGAATTTGAGAACAATCGCCTCAAATCCCTGCAAACCAAAGCCCTCCAAGGCGTAGCACTCCGACTGATTTACAAGGGCAAAATCGGCTTTGCTAGTTCCACCGATTTAACGCGGGTAGAGGATTTAGTCGATGCAGCTATTCAAACTGCCGAAATCGGCGATGCAGCGGAATTTGAACTAGCCTCCAACTTCCACCTAACCACGCCGGAAACTACCTACATTCCGCCCACAACCGCCGAATTAGTCGAAAATGGCAAAAACCTCATCGAGGAAGTTCACGCCTACAATCCCGATATCATCGTCGATGTCGGCTTCCACGTCCGCAGCGGCCGCGTCAAAATTGCCACCACCCAAGATGTCTATGCCGAAAGAAGCAGCCAAATAGTCAGTGGCACTATTTCTGGCAACTTGGTGCAGGGAGAAGATTTTATGCAAGCATACAGTTATGATGTAGCGTGCGATCGCCCCCTAGACACCAACAACATCCTGCAAACACTCCTGGAAAAATACCGCCTCGCCGAAAATGCAGCCAGCATCAGCAGCGGTTCCTACCCCGTATTATTCACTCCCAACGCCGCCGCTAGCACCCTCGGTGGTCTATTTGACACCATCCTGTCGGGCCAAGCCGTCGTTCAAAAAGCCTCTCCCCTAGCCGACAAAATCGGCGAAACCTTATTTGACGAACGCTTTACCTTTTTAGAAGACCCCACTTTAGGGCCCTATGCTCGTCCCTTTGACGACGAAGGCACTCCTACCACTCGTAAAGTCTTAATTGACAAAGGTACTGTCACCGGATTTTATTGGGATCGTAGATGGGCTGCTCGTGGAGGTGTAGAATCTACAGGCAACGGTTTTCGGGGGGGACTGTCTCGCCCCGGTCCAGATTTGACCAACTTTTGCATTCTCCCCGGAAATACTCCTACTCAAGAATTGATTGCGAGCATGGACGAAGGCTTGATAGTAGAGCAGGTTCTAGGTGCCGGTCAGTCCAATCAATTAGCCGGCGAATTTTCAGTCAATTTGGCTTTAGGCTATAAAGTAGAAAAAGGCAAAATAGTAGGCCGCGTCAAGAATACAATGGTAGCGGGCAGCATTTTTGAAGCCTTTAAAAATTTGGTAGATTTGAGTAGCGAATCTGAATGGGTAGGCGGCGGGGCTTATTTACCCAGTATGCTGTTTCGACAGTTGGGCGTTGCCTCTAGACAATAAATAGGCTTTTGGAGTGTCCTGGCTGTGAGTTACTCGTTACCAGGCTCTGACTGGTAATTACTCGTTACCAGGCTCTGCCTGGTAATGAAGATGCAGAGGCTCTGCCTCAAATTTGCATCAAAGCTGGCGAGGCAGAGCAAGAGTGACATGGGTTTCCAGGTAGATCCTGGAAGTTAAACAGGGAAAAAATAACACAACAATGAAGCAGCAAATGGTCAAGGATGAACCAGGGAAAAGGAAACAACACTTCTTGTTTCTTTTACCTTTTGTATTGTGCCTTTTAACTTTGGTAACAGGCTGCGTTCAGTACGATGTCGGAGTCAACTTTGAAAGCCAAACTCGCGGCGAAATTGTGCAGCACATTAAGCTGGGGGAACGGCTGACGAGCTTCAGCAGCGAGATTGTTGGAGATTGGTTGAATAGTGTAGAACGTAGAGTACGCTCTTTGGATGGGAAAACTAAACGGCTTTCAGAGCGAGAGGTTTTGGTTAGGATTCCTTTTAATAATGGTGCAGAGTTAGAGGAAAAGTTTAACCAATTTTACAATCCCGTACCTACCAAAAAAACTAGGGTTGCTACTCCCTTAGAAACGGATTTGCCGAAGTTTGAATCTCACCTAAAGGTCAAGCAAAATAATTTGTTGCTGGTGCTGCGAAATCGGTTAAGTTTGGAGTTGGATTTGCGATCGATCTCTTTGCTGTCGGCTAACGGTAATCTGATCGTCAGTCCTGGGGGACTTTTAGAGCTAGACTTTAGCTTGAACACGCCTTGGGGAGCCGAAAGTATTCAAACTGTCCCCGGTGCGATCGTACCGGAAATCTCTGACCAGGGAAAACAGTTAGTCTGGAAGCTCAAACCGGGGGAAATTAATTATTTAGAGGCTGTATTTTGGGTTCCCAGTCCGGTAGGAATTGGTGCAGTGATTATTGCTTTATTCGTTGTTGCTGGTATTGGTTTGAAATATAAACTATTGCCAGCCATGGGCATTGGTCACAAAACTCAGAAAATCCCGCAAACCTAAAGCAGTTGCTCAGTCACAGCTAAAAAACAGAAGCTCTAGCATCAAGACTGCTGGAAAAAGTCGGGAATCTAATAGTTTACCAAGACACAAAAATTTGTACAGTTTGAGAATTAGGAACAGAGAAAATGCGGGCACTCAACTTCTTCTTCATCTTTCTGATTTGTTTGGCTTTAGTCTTGTTCAGCATTGAGAATACAGAGCCGACAACTATTCAAATTATCAAAGGCTTCCAAGTTAAAGCTCCTTTGTCAGTAGAATTAATTATGGCAACTGGATTGGGGGCAATTTTAGCGTGGCTTTTTAGTTTGTGGTCTAGAATGCAGCGAATGCTCGCCTCTCGTGCCGAGACTCGTCAAGTTCGCCAAAAGGAGCAACAAATTCAAGCTTTGGAACAGGACATAGAACGGTATAAAGCAGAAGTAGAAGCGAAACAACTTTTGTTAGAAAGTGCAGAACCGTCCACCGTGTAAGATGATATCAAGAGTGCGGTGGCGATCGCTAATTAAATCAAATATAGGCTCGATCATCTAAAATCTAAAATCGAATGACCATTGCCAAAGCCCAAGATGGTTTACAGACGATTTCCGAGGGGATCGCAATTTTAATTGACTTAGCAGAACGGGGAGAAATCAATCCTTGGGACGTTAAAGTGATTGAAGTGTTCGATCGCTGTTTGAACAAGCTAAACGAGGCGCGGGATGCGGAGCAGAGTGGGGATTTCTCTGATTTGTCCCACTCCGGTCAGGCATTTTTGTATGCTTCCATGCTGGTTTTGCTCAAAGCAGAAAGTATTGTCCTCTCGGAACCCCCCGTGAATGACTCCGCCGATGAGGTGCCACTAGAAGAGGCAGAAAACTCAGGAGGGCGACATTTGCCGCAGCATTTGGAGCGGCAACTGCGGCGTCGTGGTGTGGCTAAACTACCCCAAAAACGCCCGGTGACGCTTCCAGAACTGATTGAGCAGTTGCAGTTAATGAAAGCGGCAATGGAGGAGACAGTTGTTCCCCGGCGACGCACTAGCTCAAAAATGCGGTCTCAAGCGGCGCGGGCTATATTTGAGCTAGCTCACCAAGAAAATCTGGTGGAAACTGCTAGTGAACTGGAGCGGTTTTTGGGAGAACGCAATTCTGAAATTGATGAGGGTTGGCTGGACTTGGAACAACTGCTGGAACTCTGGCCTCATCACGATTTGCACTCTCCTGCTGAGTCGCAAATTACGGTCTCTATGGAGGAAACGGAGGAAACAAATTCGCCCAATCATGACCGCGTTGGTATTTTTTGGGCGCTGTTGCTACTGTCGGCTCAGTCTAAAGTAGAGTTGGTTCAAGAAGAGTTTTATCGAGACCTCAAAATCCGAGTTCTCTAAACTTCAACGGAAATGAGACTGACTGCTCCGAAACTAATAACTATGTTACTCCGTCGGTTAATATTCCAGGCAGAAGCTCCCTAGCCGGAATTTTCTGGCTCTATTTGGGAGCAAGACACTCACTCCAGTGCTAACTGAGTCGTGATTCCTGATTGGTGAAATTCAGGGAAATCCCGAATTAGTGATTCATAGCCTGGTACTGTGTGGGAAATAAACAGGTCAGGCTTTTAAGTGCGATCGACAATTGTAGATCGTAACCGCTAGCATCTAAGTGTTGAGTTGATATCAATTAACAAAGGGTTGAGGAAGTTAAGAATGAAAGCGATGATTCTGGCGGCCGGTAAAGGTACTCGTGTCCGTCCCATTACTCAGACAATACCGAAACCAATGATTCCCATCCTACAAAAACCTGTGATGGAATTTTTGGTTGAATTGCTCCGTCAGCATGGATTTGACGAGATTATGGTCAATGTTTCCCACCTAGCGGACGTGATTGAAAATTACTTCCGCGATGGTCAAAAATTTGGGGTACAAATTGGCTATTCTTTTGAGGGACGGATTGAAGAGGGACAAATGATCGGAGAAGCCGTCGGCTCGGCTGGCGGTATGAAGCGGATTCAGGACTTCTCACCATTTTTTGATGATACTTTTGTGGTGCTGTGCGGAGACGCTTTGATTGACCTGGATTTGACGGCTGCTGTCAAGTGGCACCGGGAAAAAGGAGCGATCGCTACTATTGTGATGAAATCGGTCCCCCGCGAAGAAGTTTCGAGTTACGGAGTTGTGGTAACAGACGATTCTGGTAAAGTTAAAGCATTCCAAGAAAAACCCTCTGTAGAAGAAGCTCTGAGTACCGATATCAACACTGGTATTTACATTTTTGAGCCTGAAATATTCAATTATATTCCATCTGATACAGAGTACGATATCGGTTCGGAATTATTCCCTAAGCTAGTAGCAGCAGGCGCGCCTTTTTATGGGATTAGCATGGACTTTGAGTGGGTGGATATCGGCAAAGTTCCTGACTATTGGCGGGCGATTCAAAGTGTACTATTGGGAGAAGTTAAAAATGTTTCGATTCCGGGAATAGAAGTTCGTCCCGGCGTTTATGCTGGTTTAAATGTAGCTGTGAATTGGGACAAGGTTGACATTACCGGACCTGTTTATATTGGCGGGATGACGATTATTGAAGATGGAGCCAAAATTGTTGGCCCGACGATGATCGGCCCCAATTGTTGGCTTTGCAGTGGCGCGACAGTGGAAAATAGCGTGATTTTTGAGTATTCCCGTTTGGGGCCAGAAGTGCGCTTAGTTGACAAACTGGTGTTCGGGCGCTACTGCGTTGATAAAACGGGGGCTGCGATCGATTTGCAAGCGGCGGCTCTCGATTGGCTGATTACTGATGCTCGTCAAGTTTTGCCAACTCAACAACAAGAAGAACGGCGGGCGATCGCAGATATTCTCAGCAACACTAACTAATTGGTTATTGGTTATTGGTTATTGGTTGTTGGTTATTGGTTGTTATTGGTTAGTTATTATTGGTTCTTGGTTATTAGTTGTTGGTTGTGTGTTATTAGTTGTGAATAATAAAAACCAACAACTAACAACTAACAACTAACAACTAACAACTAACCAATAACCAATAACTAACTAAGATTGAAGATAAGTATACTGGCTAAGACTCCTTTCATAATTTTGCAGCAAAAGTTGTGACTCCGAAAGAGTAATTTTATTTTGCTGCAACGCTTCCTCTGTCTGACGGCGGATGCTTTCAACCAAACTTTCTGCATCGTACTGTACATAGCTGAGAACTTCTTTCATCGTGTCTCCTTTCACAACGTGTTCGATATGATAGCCAGAAGGCGTTAGCTGAATGTGTACTGCATTTGCATCGCCGAATAAGTTGTGAAGGTTCCCCATGATTTCTTGATAAGCACCTCCCAAAAATAGAGCTAAATAGTAAGGTTGTCCGGGCTTCAGAGGATGCAGTTCCAAAACTGACTTGACATCTCGCAAATCGATAAATTGGTCGATTTTACCATCGCTATCGCAGGTGAGATCTGCCAAAGTTCCTCGCTGAGTTGGCTCTTCATCAAGTCGGTGGATTGGCATAATAGGGAACAATTGGTTAATTGCCCAACTGTCGGGCACTGACTGAAAAACAGATAAGTTGATGTAATAAATTGAGGCCATCACCTTTTCTAAGTCTTCCAAATCGTCGGATACATATTCTTTTTCCCGCGCGATCGCCTGGATTTTTTCGCAGCAAGCCCAATACAATTGCTCAGTTTTAGCCCGTTCAGCAATTCCCAAATAGCCTAAGTTAAATAAACTGATTGCTTCTTGTTTAAATTGGATAGCATCGTGATAGACTTCTTGATAATTTTCAGGACTAATTGATTGGTAAATTTCGTAGAGATTCCGCGGAATTTGGTGGGCGTTTTCGTCTACAGGTTCTGGTACTTCCCTCAGAACTTCGCTCGTACCAAGTACATCAAAAATTAACACTGATTGGTGAGAAGCGATCGCCCGTCCGCTTTCACTAATGATAATTGGTACTGGTACTTTTCGCTCGTCACAGGCATCCTTTACTCCCGCTACTACGTCGTTGGCGTAGTTTTGCATATTGTAATTTTTAGAGGCATGAAAATTAGTTTTAGAACCATCATAGTCAACGCCCAGTCCACCACCTACATCCAAGTAGTTCATATTAGCTCCCAACTTAGCTAATTCTACATAAATGTGGCTGGCTTCTCGGATGGCATCTTTGATGACGCTAATCGATGAAATTTGAGAGCCGATATGGAAGTGCAACAGTTGCAAACAGTCTAGCATTCCTGCTTTTTTCAGCTCCTCGACAGCGCGGACAATTTCAGGAATAGTCAAGCCAAATTTTGCTCGATCGCCTGTGGAACCTCCCCAGCGGCCAACACCAGTGGTACTGAGTTTGGCTCGCACTCCCAAAATTGGTTTAATTCCTAATGCTTTGCCCGCGGCGATCGCCAGTTGCACTTCCTCTATTTGCTCAAGCACAACTACTGAAGTTTGCCCTAACCGCTGGGCTAAAATAGCCGTTTCTATATATTCGCGGTCTTTGTAACCATTGCAAATTAATAAAGCGCCTGGGTTTTTTAAAGTGGCTAAAGCTATCATTAATTCCGGTTTAGATCCAGCTTCCAAGCCGAAGTGGTGCGGTTGACCGAAACGCACCAAATCTTCAACTAATTGGCGGTGCTGGTTGCATTTGACCGGAAAGACACCGCGATAGACATTTTTGTAATTGTAGCGGGCGATCGCTCTTGCAAAACAAGAATTTAACCGCTCAATCCGGTCTTCCAAAATATCAGAAAATCGAATCAGTAGTGGCAGTGCCAAGTTTCGCTGTTTGAGAGATTCTACCAGTTCGCACAAGTCCAGGGAGCCGCCACGATCGCCCTTGGGAGATACTGTAACGTGACCGGCTGCATTGATCGAGAAATAGGGTTCCCCCCAACCTTGAATTCGGTATAGTTTTTCGCTATCTTCGATTGTCCAAGATTTTTGTGGAATTGGAGCAGTCGTTGACAAAGTAGTGTCTGGTGTCACCAAATTTGGGATACTTGGTGGCTGAGTCGATAGTGGCTCGATCGGGGAGGAAGCAGCAGTGGCAGGGGAACTCATCTTCTCGGAAACCTTAAAATGACTGGTCGAGTAGTTAGTTTATCGCAGATATCGGGTTTCCTGATGTACTGGAAAATTCACTTTGTGACTGTAGGGCGATCGACCTCAAGGTTAGATCGATGAAAATGGCGATCGGTATTTTCCACTAACAGATTTTAGGCCCAAATCATTTCAGGTGGCGCCATATCAGCCCCCATAATCATGCCCCCATGAGTGGTAGACTTTTTCACACCAGGTTTAGGTGCGGGGGTGTCGCGCGCCGTCGCTGGCGCAACGGAGGCAGGTGGTGTCACTAGATTTGCCGGTACGGGCTGCCCCCCTGGCACAACAGGTTGTTGCGATAGCCAAGCCACACCCCCCACAGCCCCAGCCATTAAAGCTGTATACCCGATATACAAATGGGCTGAATTCATTTGAAAGCCATCGTCTGAGTCCGATTCGGAAACCGACAAATAGGAGTTGAGATTGCCACTGGCATCTAGCTGAGGCAAAGCATCTGCCATGGCAGTGCCGTTGAGTCCCACGGCATCGCCGATCCGACGGATGAAACCTCTAACGTAGATGTCTTGGGGGAGTTTCTCAATTTCCCCATTTTCGATCGCTTCGATGTGGTGCAGCGGCACCAGAGTTTGACTGTGGATGTGTTGGATAGATAAGGCTCTAAGTTCCCTTCCTAGGCGCAATTCTCTCCCCAACTCGCACAAACAATCTTTCCGTTGTTGAATACCCAAAGCTAGTGCTTCTTCCTTAGTGAGCTTCTTGTGTTTCTGAAGAAAAGAAAATCCTGGGAAGGAGTTTCCTTTAACTACCACAGCACCGGGTGTAGCTGACTCAACTTGACCTTCGTCTGGGGGAAATTGTTGGTTTGGTTCGAGAGTTTCGGTATCTCGAAGATCGGCATTTTCAGTGTCCGACTCTGTTTTGGGTAGCAATTCCACAGTAGTGCTACGACGATAAAAGATGGGAGCAGATACTTGTGACGGTTCTAATTCTCTGACTGCCGTAAATTCTGTAGCTTTGCTCAGCAGCGGACTTGTCAGGGAAGAACTTCCCATAGTAGAACTTGCCAGGGCGAAACTCTCCGGGGCTAGTTGTAGTTCCGTTTTTTGTGATTTGGGGAACCGCTCAAATGCTAGTTTGACTGCTTCTCGGCTAACCGCTCTAATTAAAATTTCCGCTGCCGATGCCGCTTCGCCCAACATAGTTTGCAAGCTAGCTAGAGCGTGGCTGTAGGTGTCGCTACAAAGTAGTTCAGCTTCTATTTGACCAAGGACAGAGCGAAAACTTTCTTGAGAAACTTCAATAGTTGTGTGATCTGTTACCCCAAAATAAGCATCGGGTTTCAGTGCCATGATATTTATGTTGTTTTACTACAAGGTATCTGAGTAACTTATTCGACAAGTTGGTACTGATTCCGGATGCCATTAGGGGGAGAGTCGAGTAGGGCTAAGCTCCCTTGATTTGCTATTGATGAAGTGGTCGCTGGGGATTGGTAACTGGTGATTCATGCTTGGGATCTTGCCTCACCAATCACTAATAACCAATCACTAATAACCAATCACTAATAACTAATAACTACTGCTTGTTGATGCGATCGAGCAACCACAGAGCTCCGACTATCCCCACAAAGTGGGCTAAAGTAGCGTGAATGTTTGCCAGCACTACAAATATATCGAGGGGCTGAATGAACCGACTGAAATCGACGGCTGCACCGAATAAAACTTGGGGCTGAGATATAGATTTGACGAACAATGTACCACCGATTGCTTCTGCTCCCAGCAGCGTCAGCAGCATTCCCGACAAATTACTCATCAGTGTCAATCGTACTTCTTGAATCGTCTGCGCCCTTTTGGGGCGGACACCGCTGGCGGGCGATCGCAGTTCTTTAGATAAGCGAGTAAACCGAAAAGCCCGATAGGCGCTGTAGCCGAGGGCTAAGAGCCCGCACACAGCCAACAATACACCTCCGCCGGTTCCAGCACTGGTCTGGCTCGTAGCGGAGGCACTACTCGACAGGGCAGAGGGGACTGCCAGCAGCAAAATTAACCCCGCCACCACGCCCAGCACTGCTTGGGCCCAGAAGCAAGTCCAGCCCGCAGTCCGCAGGGCAAAGGCAACTCGCTGTGCCGCTAGGGGAAGATTATCTGTATCTAACTGATTTGTCATATATGCAGCAGTGTAACTGGTTAGGTTTAGCTAGGAGTTTTTGGTAGCAGGGACTGGAGACCAAAAGAGTTTAAGGTATCAGACCGTGGGAGCAATTCTTTAATTCTTCAATCTCAAATTTTAAATCTCAAATTGATTTATGGCGGGTTAACCGCTTCTAAAAATCTAGGTATTTTGTCAACTTTCACAAACCCTCTTTACAATGGGAGAAGAAACGTTTAAGAATTGTAACTAACATTGGATTTCACATTTAGATACTAGGCACACAGAGGCAATTAAAGCAATGACACCTATACAACCCACCATAACTCCGAAACTGTCACAGCCAAAATTTGGCTTCAACAACTACGCCGAAAGGCTCAACGGTAGAGCTGCGATGATCGGCTTTATCCTCACTTTGGCGATCGAGTATGCCACAGGGCAGGGCTTACTGTCCTGGTTAGGCCTCAACTAATTTTAGCGTGCTGTCAGCCTCACATCGGCTCGATCGCCAGGGAATAGTCGGTGTGAGTTCTCTGTGGAGTGTCACCAGTTCTCGAATTGATTAGAATATCCACAAGAAACAATATCAGAGACTTTTCGGTCTTGGGATACTTGTTATCAAAACGGTAGAGCTGGATTATGATGTGTCGATCGGGCAAAAAATTGATTTGACAAGGTTGGCAATTTGACCGGGCTCCCGTACAATGCCCCACAGGCGAGAATGTTAATCTAGGTTAAGCTAGTATTTGAGCTAGAAATCCCGAATGTTCCGCCAGGTATCAGCTTTAGAGCGATTAATTTAAGCTAGTGCGGTCTTGGGGTGTCCCCAAGTGGAGCAACTGGCGTATCGCGGTTGGCTAAACCGTGAAAGCTTACTGAGGGATAGCCGCTCCCATGCTCCCGATGAAGTAAGAAGCAAATGTCAAGACAAGTCTAGTATTTGTATAGCAGATTGTAGATAAATATAGAAAAGAGTAAACAGCAATGAATGCTTCATGGACGCGACTTTTAAGGTCTGCTTACCGTAGAGATCCTATTACCAGCTTTGTTGTGACAGTGGGTGTTGTCGATGCAGCGATCGGCAGTATTGGTGCTAGTGGCTCTTTATTGGCTTTTGGGCTAGGTACCGCTGGGGTGGCGATCGCCCTGAGATTCTGGCAGAGTTACCGCTCAGGAGCCGAACAGCCTGCACCTGCTCCCGAATACTATCTCCCCCCTCAGTCTTCTCGACCTCAGTTACCCACACTCAACAACCTATCTAAAAAAAATCCTCCCTATGAAGGGTACTGAGTAATCGGAATGAGGTGAGGCAAATATGACAAAAGGGAAGGAAATGTGAGTTTCCTTCCCTTTTGTTTTCTGGTTTTGCGTGTAGTTTTGGCGATCGCCCGATTCAGGGTTTTGGGCTTTTAATTTTTTCCGCAAAGTTTGCTGTTGTTTTTTTAGCTGTCGAACTCTGGCTGAGCCACCTTTTCCTTTGGAGTTTCTGCCTTCACTGCGGGGAGACTCCCAACTCTTCAGTCTCATGTTGTTATTTTTGTATACTACTTTTATAGTACACCCTGGGAATTTTACTGTCAAGTAGTTTCACTATCTAGGAAACCAAAACTAAAAAGCGTAGTGGTAGGGATAAATCCTGCCACTACGCAACAGTTTAGAATGCCCGTGTCTTTAGACCGGGGAGAGGTCAAACCCCAAGCAAAACCCCTGACTGCTGCTGACTTTCACTCACCAATTCCTCTAAATCAGCGGAGTAAATTTCACAACTATTATTGGGGCTTTCAGTCAGCTTAATCTTGTGCAACTCTGCTCCCAATTCACGCACGGGCGATCGTAATAATTGGCAAATACGAACCGCAATATTTTCCGCCGTCGGTACAACATTTTCAAAATAAGAAATATCCTTATTTAAAAAAGTATGATCCAACGGTTCAACAACATAATCATCAATAGCTTTTTGCAAAGCTCCCAAATCCGCAATCATACCAGTCCGCTCATCAATTTCCCCTTTCACCGTCACATCTAAATGATAGTTGTGACCGTGACCATGAGGACGAGCGCACTTACCGTAAATTTCCGAATTTGCTTCCAAGCTCAAATCTGGACGAGCTAACCGGTGGGCGGCGCTAAAATGAGTAGACACAGTTAGATAAGCTTCCATTCCGTTTCCTAAATATTCGGCCCAAAGTTCTGGGTGTTCAAACAATTGAATTTTGCTCACAGGTAAATGAGGAGCTAGCCTCCGCCAAATTTCCCGTGCGATGTTTTCGGTAGTGGGCAAAGTCTGCTGAAATTCCGGCCACGCTTCGTTAAGGTAGGCAAAATCGAGATGGTTGGTAACTTCCTGCTTAATGACGTGCTTGACATCAGACAGGTTCAACACCATGCCGTACTC
>Ga0075154_10002139_pt1 | contig 13112 bp, 5 predicted proteins | sample JI71714BDNA_FD_70965 | JGI IMG/M metagenome (GOLD analysis project Ga0075154, IMG submission 70965) | Wastewater effluent complex algal communities from Wisconsin, to seasonally profile nutrient transformation and Carbon sequestration -... | ecosystem: Engineered > WWTP > Effluent > Algae... | reverse complement strand
GGCAGTTTTACCCAATTTACGGCCCGGAATATCGTCGAATGGCGGGTGAATACCGCCCCAAATGCGCGAAAGGCTGGTTTGGTCGGCGGCATCGCGGTACGTGGCCCATTGGAGTACTACTGGTACCGACGGGCCTTTTTCAATGGTCATATAAGTGGTATCAATGGCAAATTCGCCCAATCCGCCGGGGAAATACGGGTCGCCGGTGAACAACGTGAGGGCTTCGGCGGCTGCGCTCGAAAACGTGGAGTGCCCCGAAATAAAGCCGCCAAATGGAGGTGTTACAAAGGTTTTCTTTTGGAAGGTCCACCAGTTTTGCGCCAGTACCCAACCCACGCCCGAAATGGGATGCGTTGGTGTAACGTCGTTTGGCCCTTTCCAGGAGTATATTTTTGCTTTACCAACGTGTTCGTTGTTGGCACCGGCCAGGGTATCGCCGGGTTGAATTAACTCAATAAAACCCGGAATAATGGGCAAACCCGCCGGGTGGTAATACGGCAAATCGGGAAATGCACTTTGGCCTTTATCCGCCATGTACCGAATGGCCGAAATGGGCCGAATGGCGTTGTACCAACCTTTGATCCCCCAGGCGGTAATGGCCGCATCGTGCAGGGCGCCACCCAGAATAAAGTACGTTTTTACGTCCCATTCGAGTGGGTCCAGTTCGGGGCCTTGCCCGTTAAATTTTCGGACAAACAGCGGGTTATCCATCGTTTTATTGTAAATGGAATACCAGTGTCCGGGCGGGGTTTCGGAGTTGGGGCCATCGGCCCAAAACTCGGCCAGTACCCGGGTATAATCGCTCCTTGGTACAATTTGGGAGGCATAAGGTTGTCCCGTTTTGGGGTTAATGGCGCGCCCGGTGCCGTTATCGCCGCCGTTTACAAAATCATAAAATTCCTGGTATTCTTCAAATGTTTCGGGGTAAGCCTGCACATTGCCAATGGCGGCGGGCGAAATATCCCAATACACGCCGTCGGTAACCGAGTGGTGGCTTCCCCAGGCTGCAACGAGGGCCATGTTCCATTTAAATTCGTCCGACTCTGGGGTAATGGCCGAGGTATCGAGCATCGGAGGGGCACCGGGATCGTTGTAAATAATGAAGTTATTAAATCCCCGGGTGCGTTTAATGGTATCCTCCGGCGAAAGGGCAAAAGGAATTACTTGTCCCCAAAGTGGACTTTGAAAGACCTGGGTTGCGGGAATGGGGTTGCCATTTTGGTCAACCGCCGCCAGCAATTGCAAGGGTTGCCAGGCGTTGGGATCCAGCAGGTTGGGGTTGCCCGGTAATTCGGGTTGCAATACTGGGTTGGTGGGGAAAAAAAATGGCGCCGCGTAGTTACCCGGTTCATTGGCGCCATCCATGTTCCCCAACTCAAGGTAGCATTTGGCAATGTAATTTCCCAGCGATGCGGGGTTGTTGTCTGCGTAATTGATGCCCGAATAAAAAGGATCGTAGCCCAGTGAATACATGAGGTTCGATATCCGTTCGTACATCAAAAAGGCATTGGGTGAAGTTTGAAACCGCTGTAAAATAATTCGGAATGCGGTATAACTCATGGCCATTTCCCGCGCGGCTTTTACATCGGCCGGGATCGCAACACCGTTAAAAGGACAGGTGTAGGGGCCAATTTGTTTGCCCAATAAATAGGTATCGGCAATGGTGTCGTACGCCGCCCAGGCATCGTACATGGCCGCCGAGAGGTAATACAGGTTGCGCGCGTGTACGGGCGGGCGGGCAAAATCCTGCCGGATGGACGCGATAAGGGCCTCGTTCCAGCGGCGGGCAATGGATTGTTGCGCGAAAGAACTGATCTGCGTGCCGATAAAGAGTAATGCTAGTAGTAAATGTTTTTTATTCATGTGCTCGAAAAATAAAGGCCGTTTGGGGATACAGAGGCGTGTTAAAGTACTACAAAGGTACCAAATAATGGATATAGCCCCTTTATTTGAAAGATTTTAACCCGTTATTAGCAGGATTTTGGGCTTTCGCCTAATTTTGCATCCAGAATTTATTTATTGATCTGCCCGGTGTTTTAAAAACAACTTATACGTTCGTTGAACAGAACCGGCAGCAACACCAAACCACAACAATGCACGCACAGTTCGATACTTTTCAATACAAACGCCCCGATCTTCCTGCCATCAGCCAGTTGTTCGATCACCAGTTACAAGCATTTATTGGTGCCAAAACAGTAGAAGACCAGATATTGATTTTGGACAAACTCGTTCGCCTTCGGGAGGAGTTCTCTACCATGTACAACCTTTGCTATATTCGCTACACCTCCAATACCGAGGATGCTTATTACGCGGAAGAGAACGATTATTTTGACCAAAGTTTGCCGATTTACGAGGAATTGAGCAATAAAATGTTCAGGGCCATGCTCGAATCTCCTTTTCGCGATGCGTTGGAGGAAAAAACCGGAAAGCAATTATTTACCCTCGCCGAACTTTCGTTAAAAACCTTTGATCCGTCCATTTTGGAATTGTTGGGCGAAGAAAATGCCCTCAGCAGTGCTTATACCAAAATTAAATCGCACGCCGAGATTGAGTTTGAAGGTCAAAAATACAACCTCACCGGCTTGTACCCGCTCGAACTTTCCGACGACCGCAGTTTGCGCGAACGGGCCTCGAACGCCAAATGGCAGTTTTACGTCGAAAAACAAGCGGAAATTGAGGATCTTTTTGATAAAATGGTCAAAACCCGCCATAAAATAGCCCAACAATTGGGGTACAAAAATTTTGTGGAAGTAGGGTATGCCCGAATGCGCCGCTCGGACTATAACCCCGAAATGGTGGCTAATTTCCGCAAACAAGTGCGCGAACTAATTGTGCCCCTAGCTACCAAACTTTATGAACGACAGCGCCGCCGCCTTGGTTTGGAGCAGTTGAACTGGTACGATGAAGAGTATAAATTTACCACCGGAAACCCCAAGCCCATTGGTACACCGGAACAAATTATCGCCAACGCCGCCAAAATGTACCGCGAACTATCGCCCGATACCGATAGTTTTTTCCAGTTTATGCAAGACAGTAAATTGATGGATTTGGTCAATCGTGCGGGGAAGGCACCGGGCGGTTATTGTACCTATCTGATTAATTTTAAGGCACCGTTTATCTTCTCTAATTTCAACGGCACCAGCGGCGATATTGACGTGTTGACCCACGAAGCCGGACATGCGTTTCAGGTGTGGAGTAGCGGGCAACGGTTCGAAATGGAAGAATACCATTGGCCCACCAGCGATGCGGCCGAAATTCATTCCATGAGTATGGAGTTTTTTACCTGGCCTTGGATGGAGTTGTTTTTTGGCGAACAAACCGAAAAATACTATTTTATACACCTTGGCGGCTCGATCCAGTTTTTACCTTACGGCGTAGCGGTGGATGAGTTTCAGCACATTATCTACGAAAATCCGGAGATGACACCGGCCGAGCGCAACGAAGTTTGGCGCAATTTGGAGCGGATTTATTTGCCGCACCGGCAGTATCCGGGCAATTCGTATTTGGAAGCGGGTGGTTTTTGGCAAAAACAAAGCCACATTTTTAACCATCCTTTTTATTATATTGATTACACGCTGGCGCAAATTTGTGCGTTCCAGTTTTGGAGCCGCGACCGCCAGGACCATACCTCAGCGTGGCGCGACTACGTGGAATTATGCCGGGCGGGGGGCAGCCAATCGTTCCTTCAATTGGTGCAACTGGCCAACCTGCGTTCCCCCTTCGAGGATGGCTGTGTCGCGTCGGTGATTGACGAAATTGCGGCCTTCCTCGATGGGGTGGACGATAGTAAGTACTAAGTTAAGGTTTTAATTGCTCAGGTACTTGAGCGCAAATTTGATCATTTCCTCTACTTTGGTGGCGTTGGGTTGTTCTTTGAATACCTGGTTCAAGGCTTTTTGAACCGGAATTCGACTGAATCCCAGGGCCATCAAAGCGGAAAGTGCCTCTTCCCTTACGGTATTATCGTTGTTGAGGCCCGGCAAAATAGCGGGTCCATCGGGCGATTCTTTCGACAATTTATCCTTCAAATCCAGAATAATTTGTTTGGCGGCTTTTGGTCCAATGCCCTTGGCCCGTTGTAATACGTGGGCCTGTTCGCCCAAAACGGCGGCGCGAATTTCGTCGACGGTCATGGCTGAGAGCAAAAGTTGGGCGGTGGATGGCCCCACGCCCGATACCCCAATGAGTTGGACAAAAAGGTTACGTTCGGCCTGGGTTGCAAATCCGAATAAGGTTTGTGCGTCTTCCCGAACGTGAAAATGAGTATAAACCAGTGCTTTGTCCTGCCCCTGCAATGCCGTATAGGTGCTGAGTGGAATCATGAGGTGGTATCCCACGCCATTTACTTCGAGGGTAATAAAAGCGGGGGTGCGGTACGTAATTTCTCCTTTTAAATATGCAAACATGGGACAAAGGTAAATTAATCTTGCCAAACAAATTCTCCCGACGCAACTTTACCCAACCCTGTCAAAATCGCTACCTTTGCGCCATGGTACATGCATTTACATTCAATCCGGTAGAGGAGAACACCTATATTATATACGACGAAACAGGGGAGTGTATAATTATAGATCCAGGCTGTTACACGGCGGCGGAAAAAGAAACGCTGCGGGCGTTTATTTTGGACAATAAACTAACCCCGGTGCGGTTGCTGAATACCCACTGTCACTTCGACCACGTATTGGGTAACAAGTTTGTGAGTGAAACCTGGAACCTGTCGCTCGAAATCCACCGGGGCGAAATGGAGGTATTAGAACGTTACCCCGATGTGTGTCGGCGCTACGGTGTAATGCCTTTTGATCCTTCGCCCATGCCCAATCGGTTTATCGAAGACGACGAGGTCATTCGGTTTGGCAACTCCGAAATAAAGGCCATTTTAGCCCCCGGTCACTCCCCGGCCAGTTTGGCATTTTACAACGAAAAGGGCCAATATTTAATCGCCGGTGACGTGCTGTTTTTGGGCAGTATTGGCCGCACCGACCTGCCCGGCGGCGATCACGAAACCCTGTTGCAAAGCATTCGCGAGCGCATTTTTGTGCTACCCGGCGAAACCATCGTGTACCCGGGACACGGCCGCGAAACGACCATCCGCCACGAAGTAGAGTATAATCCTTTCTTTTGAGACCTCAGACCTCAGACAAAAGACCTCAGACAAAAGACATTAGATTGCCCGTCATAGGGTATTTTTACCACTAAGGTGCAAGAAAATGTAAAAAACACTAAGCGTAGCGTAGTGAATAGTGAAAAATGTTTTTTAAAATATTTAAAATGAACACTCTGCGACGAGCAAAACTCATCACTATTCACTCATCACTCATCACTATTCACTATTCACTAAAAAAAATGCGTATAATTTTCATGGGCACCCCAGATTTTGCGGTGCCGTCTTTAGAAATATTGGCCGATAACGGTTACGAAATAGCGGGTGTAGTGACGGTCGCCGACAAGCCCGGTGGCCGCATGGGGATATTGGAATCGCCGGTGAAAAAGTGTGCGGTAGCGCGGGGGATTCCGTTATTGCAACCGTTAAAGTTAAAGGACCCGGCATTTTTGGAAGCATTGGCGGCTTTAAAGGCCGACTTGCAAGTGGTAGTGGCTTTTCGGATGTTACCGGAGGTCGTTTGGCGAATGCCAGGCATGGGGACGCTGAATTTGCACGGCTCTTTGTTGCCCAAATACCGGGGGGCGGCGCCCATTAACCACGCGATTATGAACGGCGAAACAGAGACCGGGGTGACCACTTTTTTTCTGCAACACGAGATTGATACCGGCGATATTATTCAGCAACGCCGGATGGACATTGGCCCCGATGAAACGGCGGGTGAACTCCACGACCGGATGATGTTGATGGGGGCACAGGTGGTATTGGAAACGGTGAATGCCATTCGCGATGGGGTAGTGGTGCCCCAACCTCAGCCCAGTGCAGCGGCGACGCACGCCCCCAAAATTTTCCATGAAACCTGCGAAATTAACTGTACTCAACCGGCGGCGGCGGTGCATAATTTTGTCCGCGGTCTTAGCCCGTGGCCCGGTGCGTGGATGCGTTTGAAGGACGGAAAGCAGTTCAAGATTTTTCGGACGCGGGTGTTGGAAGGCTCCTCGGATGCACCGGTCGGCACTTTTGTACAACGGCAAAAAGGCACTTTGCAGTTGAGCACCGGCAGTGGATTGGTGGATATTTTAGAAGCCCAATTGGAGGGCAAAAAGAAATTGCCCGTGAAGGAATTATTAAATGGGTATGATTTTTTTGGGGGATAACCCGGTGGTTATACCCGTGAAAATACCTGATTGCAGGTATTTTAAAAAAAACGTGCAGCAAAGTTTGGGCAAATGGCGGAAAGATGCGATATATTTGCCCCCGATTAGCAACAGTTACAGGAATGCCAACTTTTTACCTCTCCTAATTGTCATCTATTAGCCAAACAAGGGATAATAAACTTAATTTAATCCACAGTTACCAAGTTTTGTGACTTACGAACCGATAACCGTCTGTACCTTTGCATCGAAAATAGTGATATGAGAATATCAGATTAGGTTTTATTTCTTTTCCGTGATGTATAATTTCTTTCCTCATTAGTGTTACGCAGTTTACTGCGTCATATATTACTCGTGTATTACTTCCTTTCTTACCTGATGATATTTGTATAGCGTTCTTTCCGATGTGGAAAATCAATTAATCAAGTGACGATTGAGGAAAATTTAATATTGTTATATTGGAACATTTTTATACTCGTTTAAAGTCTTTGCAAATCCGCAAGGGCAGTTACATTTTGTGCCTGCTTTTAATTGCCGTTTTGCAATGTTTATTTGGTCAGCGCTTATTTGCACAAATTGCACGTATTCAGGTAGTTAACTTTTCGACTACTATTGGTACGTTTGATTTGTACGCAAATGACTCTAAAGTGTCAGAGGATTTATCCCTGTACACGGGTACTCCCTTATTGGATGTGCCCGTAGGAGTTGTAGGCCTTGTAGCAACCCCTGGTACTGCTACATCCATTGCCGAGGGCATCGCCCTTGCTGATTACCCATTAGTTGCAGGTGGTAAATACATTGTTGTATTATACGATGCGCTGGTAGATGGTGTTTTAACGCCCTCTTTCGCGTTATTGGACAATAATAATGTCTTTTCTGGCGATCCGGCGAATGCCGAGGTGGCCTTCTCGCACGTTGTGCCGGGAGCACCCGCAATGGATATTGTGCTGCGCAGCGGCGGAATGATTGTGGGTAACCTCGGTTATGGTGCTACGACCTACGATGTGCCGCTTGGCCCAATTGATAATTTCCTGGATGTAAAAATTACCGGAACGGCTAATATCCTCGGTACCTATCGTCTTTCGCTCCAGGGTTACGAAGGCAAGTCCAAACACGTCCTGATGACGGGGACCATCCAGAACAATAACACGTTGAAGTTATTTTCACTGGATGATGAAGGCTTCCTGTTTCCGGTCGATGCGGCACCCATTTCCCGGGTGCAGTTTATCAACGCACTTACTTCCCCCATCGACATTTTTAAAAATGGTACCCGGTTTGCCGATAACGCTGCAAGTGGTTCGGCAATGGAATACAAATTTATCCCGGCGGCCCTGGTGATGAACATCGCCATTTGTGACCAAAATAGTTTAACGGCCAATAGCCCGTTGAGCGTTACCCCATTTACGTTCCAGAACATGGTATCGTACACGGCAGTGGCCGGGGGGACCATGTTGGCACCATCCATGTTTCTGCACCACAGTTCCAGAGAAGTGGCAACCGATGCCAACGCAGTAGAAATATTATTTTTTAACGGCATTTCAAGTTTCCCGTTGGTAGATGTAACCAATGCCAGCGGGGCGGTGGTATTTGACCATACGGCCTACGGAACGTATAGCGATTATCTGGCAACTTACGAAAATAAAGAAACGTTCACCATCCGGGATGTAATGACCGGTAATCCGATTGCGGCATTCACGGCCGATCAGTTAGACACTTTGAAAGGCAAGGCGATTACGATGTTGCTCCGAATGGTCGGCGGCACGCCATCCGTGTTTATTGCGGACGCGGCCGGAACCACAACGGTGTTACCAGCGGCCACGGTCTCGACCTCCGCCTTGGCATCGGGTGCCGATCTGGTGATGGGCAGCAATGTTGTGCGGGAGGCCATTACGCTGTACGCACAAGCACCAATGAGTTTCGGGTATAGCATTCACAACATGACCGGTCAGGTAATGAACATTGGTCAGGTGGATGGGCAAAGCACCACTTCGGTGTTGGTCTCTGACTTGCCCGCCGGGATGTACCTGCTTCATATAGCCAATTCAAAAGGCGACGTTTTGAATTTTAAATTTATTAAAGAATAAACGCACGCTAAACATAATGGAGTTTCCTCCAAAAAAATCAAATAACATAATTTGTATTCATCGCCTCAGTTGGCGCAAAATTATACTAATGAAAAATTTTAACACCATGACATTCATCAACCTTACTACACTCTTTACGGTCTTGTTTAGTATCGTAAAAAGAGTCATACCATTTAATTTGTTGATGACAACTAACCAACGAAAAAATTTGACGTATTCAACAGTAAGAGTATTCAAATCGGGCGTTCGCTCTACCGTAATGGTAGCAGCGATGCTTGCATTAAGTATGATTGCGTATCAGCAAGAGGCGAAAGCCACTTGGGGCGCGGGTACAAGTTGTACCTTGTCAACCCCTCCCGGACCTAACTGCGGAACGGGATTTGTGTGGGGCTACACGGAGTATGGTGGCAGCGGGCAATTCATCCGCTGGCAAATTGTTCCGGGCACTACGGCAACGATTACGCGTAACGCCAGTAACGTGGTGACGGTAAACGCCCAAATCCAGATGGAATGGAACACCAGCATGAAGGCTGACCTTACAATGACCTTCAACGGTTACAGCACTTCTGGTACACCCCACGAAGGACCTTGTAGCGGTGGTTCTACTTCCGGTTGGGAGTACTGGAGTTCCTGGACGGGAACAGTGGTGGGTAAAGCCGGTACCAATGCGGCGGGCTTAAACGCTACGTTGTCGCGTGGTTCGTTTCCGGTGGCGCACTTTGGTAACGGTGGCAGTACCAACAGCCCCGCTACCCAATTGGGTGGTGCGTGCTGGATGAAAACGGTAATTAATGCGTTGCCCTCCAGCGGCACTTGGGGTGGTTTTGGCCCGGTGGGTTACAACGGTCAAAGTGACTTTGAGGCAGATCTTAACAACTGTACTTCAAATTCAACGTGCAATAATGTGACCTTTGCAGGTACCATTGGTTCCAACCAATCAATTAACGCTGGTTCTACTCCTGCATTATTAACAAATGTAGCGTCGGCAACCGGCGGTAGTGGTACATTGGAATATATGTGGGTGTATCGCGTGAATTGTACCGGTGACTGGTTGACAGTTTCTGGCGCTAATGGTGCTACTTATCAGCCAGGTCCATTAACAACAACAACTTGTTTCCAGCGCTGTGCTCGTCGTTCGGGTTGTACCGAATGGATTGAGGCTAACATCGTTACTGTGACGGTTTGCCCAGGTTCGGTATCTGGTTCTAACTACAATATGCCTTGCAGCGGTAGTTTTACCAATTGTTCGGGTAATTTTTATGATTCGGGCAGTTCGGGTGGTTCTTACAAAGACAACGAGAACTCGACGTTTACGTTGTGTGCAACCAATAGCACAGACCGCGTACGTCTGGCTTTTTCGGCGTTTAATACCGAAGCAGGCTACGACTACCTATATATATACAACGGTTCCAACACTTCGGCACCTTTGATTGGTTCTTACTCCGGTACTACATCGCCGGGGACCATTACTTCCACGGGTAACTGTCTGACGTTGAAATTTGTTTCCGACGACGGTGTGACGAGTTCGGGTTGGGCGGCAGCCATCAGTTGTGTTGCCCCTCCGGCGGGTTGTAGTTGTCCGGGGAACATTATTCAGAACCCCAGTTTTGAAAATGGTATGACCAGTTGGGATTCGTGGAATGGTAACAGTTATACCAATACTTACGCGCCTCAATGCGGTTCGTACCACTCCGAGTTTTACAATACATCTTCCGGCTACGGTGGTATTTATCAAACCCTCACGGATATTCCGGTGGGTTCTACTTACACATTAACCGCCAAAGCGGGTGTACACAACACTTCATACGACGCAAAGATATTTGTGGAGTATTACAATAGTTCGTGGACGTGGTTGGGTGCTTCTACTCAACAACAAGTGGACGCGATACTGCCTTCGATGGGAACCTATACCATTACAGGCACGATACCCACCAACACCTATTACGTTCGGGTAGTTGCCATGAACAATGACGACTATATCAAAACGGATATTTGGTGTATGACGTATAACCCACCGGCCAATCCGACGTGTCCGTTGGATGCGGGAGACTACGCTACGGCGGATAATCCGAGTGGTGCTTGTTATACTTCATGGGCATTCAACTACAATCCGTATTCGGGTTCGAAGTTGTTTAACATGACAAACGGTAAAATTACACGGAGCGCTGGTAACGTTGTCACCTTAACGGGTACATTGGTTAGCCAATCAAACGCTTCTAATAAATTTGACCTGTCTATTACTTTCTCCGGTTATACCACTACGGGTACACCGCAATACGATTGTCAGAACCCGTCTGGATTGTTCTATCTGACCAGTGCAACGGGTACTTTGACTGGTACGGGTGGTTTGGCCGGTTTAAATATCGCTTTATCACGCGGTTCACATCCTCCGGCGCAATTTGGTTTGGGAGGTAGTACCAACAGCCCTTCGACGTACTACGGTATGTCTTCGTGGTTGAACGCAGCCATCACCAGTGGTGGTGGTATTGGTGGTTTCCCTGCCACTGGCACCCACGTTCAAGCCGACTTAGAGTTGGACTTTGAGGGCTGCGGTGTGTGCGGTGTTACTGCCTCTATCAACGGCGCTACCACTTATTGTACGGGTTCGGCCGCTACGAGTATTACGGCAGTAGGTGCAAACGGTACCGCCCCTTATACTTATAAGTGGAATACCAATGCTACCTCCGCCAATATTAGCGTTTCGCCCAGTGCCACGACTACATACACGGTAACGGTAACGGATGCCTACGGCTGCTCGGCCACTGCAACCCGGACCATTACGGTGTCAAATCCTCCGGTAATGGATTGCGAAGCCAATGTCAATAATACGGGTTGGCAGGTATTGAGCAACTGCGCGGTATCGGTTTGTCCCGGTGCACATTTGCAGTTAAGTGTTAACCCTAACGTAAGCACGGTAAACTGGACGGGTCCCAACGGATTCACGGCCACGGGTGTTAACGATATTGTTATCAATAACGTAACATCTGCGCATGCCGGAAGTTACGTTGCTACATTAACCCAAAATGGTTGTACTGCTACCAAAACCATTGTGGTAACGGTAAATAGTTTAACGGCAGGTTTGACCAAAAACGGGGATATTTCTTGTACTACGCCAACACGCACTTTGACGGCTACCCCGGCTACCGGTGTGACTTATGCCTGGAGTGCGGGTGCAACGGCAGTAGCGGGAACAAATACAGCAACCGTAAGTGCGGCGGGTACCTATACTGTAACCGTAACAAATACCACAACTGGTTGTACTGCCACTGCGACGGTAAGCGTGACAAGTAATATTGCACCACCAACGGCTGGTTTGACCAAAAACGGTGATATTTCTTGTACCGCCCCAACGCGCACCTTAACGGCTACTCCGGCAACGGGTGCAACGTACGCTTGGAGCGGCGGCACAGCAGGTGCTACGGCAAATACACGGAATGTAACGGTGGCCGGTATCTACACCGTAACAGTAACCAGCACAACAAACGGTTGTACGGCTACGGCTACGGTGAGTGTGACGGGTAATACGACACCACCAACGGCGGGTTTGACTAAAAACGGAGATTTGACCTGCGTTGTTACCATGCGTACATTAACGGCTACTCCGGCTACTGGTGTAACTTACGCCTGGAGTGCGGGTGCAACCTTGGTATCGGGTACCAATACGGCAACAGTAACTGCCGCCGGTACATATACTGTAACTGTAACGAGCACTACTAATAATTGTACCGCGACGGCATCGGTAACGGTATCTTCCAATACAACACCACCAACGGCCACAATTAACGGCACCAATACAATATGTGCCGGTGGTAATTCAACCTTTACAGCATCAGGTGGTGGCTCTTATTTGTGGAGTGCCAACGCAGGAAGTGCAACAACGGCCAATATCACCGTTACTACTGCGGGAACCTATACTGTAACGGTAACGAATACCACAAATGGTTGTACGGCCACAGCATCACGTACATTAACAGTAAATCCATTGCCTAATGCGGCCATTAGTGGCGCAAATACCATTTGTGCCGGTGGAAAAACAAACTTTATCGCATCGGGCGGTGGTACATACTTGTGGAGTACTACTGCCACAACGGCATCTATTGAAGTAGATGTTGCCGGTACTTATACTGTAACGGTTACTTTGAATGGCTGTACCGCTACTGCAACGCGTGTGTTAACGGTAAATCCATTGCCTACTGCTGGTTTGGTAAAAAGTGGCAACCTTTCTTGTGCGACCACTTCTATAGTATTAACTGCGACTCCGGCTACTGGCGTAACCTATGCGTGGAGCGTTGGAGCAACCCCGGTTGCTGGTACGAATACGGCGACGGTAACTGCGGCCGGTACTTATACCGTAACAGTCACCAGCACAACAACGGGTTGTACTGCCAGTGCCAGCGTAAACGTTGCAGCGAATACAACGCCACCAACGGCTGGTTTGACCAAAAGCAACGACTTAACTTGTGCTGTAACTTCTTCTACGCTAACCGCCACTCCGGCGACGGGTGTAACTTATGCCTGGAGTGCAAGTGCGACTGCGGTAGCGGGAACCAATACGGCAACGGTAAACGCAGGTGGTACTTATACTGTAACAGTAACCAGCACCACAAACGGTTGTACGGCGACAGCCACCGTAGTGGTAAATGCGAATACAACGCCACCAACGGCGGGCTTAACTAAAAACGGTGATCTGTCTTGTGTGATCACCAGCCGCACGTTGACGGCAACTCCGGCGACTGGTGTTACCTACATTTGGAGCGCCGGTGCGACTCCGGT
>Ga0075154_10002136_pt1 | contig 13123 bp, 12 predicted proteins | sample JI71714BDNA_FD_70965 | JGI IMG/M metagenome (GOLD analysis project Ga0075154, IMG submission 70965) | Wastewater effluent complex algal communities from Wisconsin, to seasonally profile nutrient transformation and Carbon sequestration -... | ecosystem: Engineered > WWTP > Effluent > Algae... | reverse complement strand
TTTTTAGTTCTTCAACAAAATTATTGAAAATATCTGAAGCCAAATCAGCAGAAAATCCCTTATTATAGATATTTTTTGAAAAAAAACGCCCCTCGTTTGTCAATAAATCAACAATATAACCTTTTGCTTCTTCTATAGTAACTTGTTTAAACGATAAGTCTGTATTACCATTCCAAGTGTTGCCTGGTTTGGGCAATATAAGCATACTATTCATCCACCTTGCTGATGGGTTTATTACTACATAATATTCCCAACCGCGATTTATATCACTTTGCAAAAGCTGGAAATGAAAATGTCCAGATTTGAGTTGATTTAATAAAAAGCGTTGCAAGTCTAACGTTTCAGAATGAGAGCTAAAATTTAGCCAAGCTGTATTTGAATTTGCGCTCTCATCCAAATGGTCAAGCAGTATTTCTATAGGCGTTTTAGGCACTTCCATACTTTTACGCTTTTATTTAATTTCCTCATAGTCCGTGTATTCTTCGTCGTCGTTAGCGCGATTGGATTGCCCAGAGCGGCTATTTTGTTGGGGGCGTTGTCCTTTTTGCTGTTGTTGTAATTTGCTGATTAAATCCTGCAATTGGTCTAAGGGCGCATTGGCTTGCACAGGCACCAAAAACGGTTTTATAAATAAGCGGTACACAAAAAAAAGAATAAACCCGAATAAAAGCAGTTTGAACATATATTGGGATAGTTTTTTGAAAAAATTAGGCAAAAATACGCGCAGTCAATACAGACACATCATCCGAAAAAGCAGTTTTGCCTCTAAATGAATCAATTTCTTGCAACAATAAATTATTGAAATCAAATGCTGGTTTTTGGCAATTATTCAGAATAAAATTTTCTAAACGTTCACTAAAATAAACTTGTTGCTCATTTTGTAAATCTGTCAAACCGTCCGTATACAACACCAAAAACGCGTCGTCTTCCAAATAAACTTCACCCATTTCCATTTGTTGGATTTCATCAAATGCGCCCAAAATCGTGCAACCTTTATCCAATTTTTGCAGTTTGTTTTGGGTGATTAGATAGGGCGGATTGTGTCCAGCGCAAACATATCGCAACCTTTTGCGCTCCAAATCATAGCGCGCCAGAAAGAAAGTGATAAATTTTTCTCCTTTGGTTGTGGCCAGCACTGAAGAATTTAGCGATTGTATAAATCTGCGAAAATTCACATTTTTTCTATGAATGAGTGCGTGTACATTCGCTTGAAAATTAGACATCAACAAAGCAGCAGCCACACCTTTGCCCGAAATATCGGCTATACAGAAAGCGATTTCTTCGTCATCTAATTTTATAACATCATAATAATCGCCGCCCACACCGCTATAGGGTTGATAAATTCCCGAAAACTCATATTGTTGATTTTTAGGGAGTTCTGTAGGTATCAACATATTTTGCATTTGCACAGCCAATTCCAATTCGCGCTGCAAACGCTCTTGTTCCAATTGTTGTTGAAATAGCTTTTTATTCTCTATAGCCATAGCCAACATTTCGGTTACGGCTTTGATAAAATCCAAATTATCGTGTAGATATTCGGCTGGGCTGCCTATATTTTTGAGCAAAACTATAGCCAAAGGTTGGTTTTTTTGAAAAATTGGTAAGATAAAATCAAAATGTGCCAGCTCTTCAACTTCTGCACCTGTTAGCCTTGTAGTTTTGGGATAATTGGGAAAATAGGGAATTAGGTTTTTGCTATCAAAATTGTTGTTTAATTGGGCAGAACTCAAAAAATTCCAATCATTATTTTGATAAATAAATAAAGCAAAGCAATTAACTTCTGTTTCATTGCATAGAGTAGAATGATATAAATTGATTAAATGCTCGCTTTCGGCGTTGCTGCTTATGGCTTGGGCAAGTTCAAAAAGTCGCTTCATTTGCAGCTTTTGAATGTAAAGCCGCCTTTCTAATGATTTTTCCAAAGTATAATTTTGTTTTAAACAACAAATTTTGGGCGTAAAAGTAGTACTTTTGTAGCAAATTTTATCAAAAACTCAATTTTTTTCTACCAATGAATCAAAAAAACTTAATCTGCGAAGATTGTGGCGCAGAAAATCCCCATACACATAAGTTTTGTAGTGAATGTGGCAATTACTTATTGGATGATTACGAAAAACATTTGCCCGATGAAGTGGCTGCTGCTGTACAAAAGCTGGAAACGAGATTAACCACAAAATATCAAAGTCCTTTTTGGCCAGAAAAAACGGCAAAACCGATTTTTACTACAGCTATTTTTTACTTGGCTATTGCTTTTTTGTACTTATTTTTAGAAAATTTTGGGGGAATATTGGGTAGAAATTTGGGTTGGGCTTATCTTGTTTTGAGGCTTGGCGAATTATCTTTGCCGATTTATTTGGCTTTGCATCTCAAAAATAATCCAAAAAGGTTGTTGTTGGCTGTATCAGTTTTGATTTGGGTATTTTATCTAACGACTTTGTTCTAACCAATTCATTTTGTTAATTTTATAAAAAAAATTGCTATTGGCTGTAGTTTCATTTTTATAATAAATGGCTTGTTCTTTAAATTTTGTCGCGCCCAATTTTTCTATAGCTTTTTGTGAGCGGATATTTTGTGCGCCAACGTGAAAAATTACTTCTTCTACCAACTCAAAAGCGTAATCTAACATCAATTTTTTAGCGTTGAAATTATAGCCTTTGCCCCAACACGCCCGCGCAAAAAAAGTGTAGCCGATGACTATAGATTTGTTGGGAATATAATCGTAAAAGCGGCTGCTGCCTATCAGTTCGTTGTTTTGACTATCAAAAATACAAAAAGCAGTTTGACTTTCCAACGCGCCAGCAAAATATTGCTCAAAAATTTCCCTTTTATAACGGGTTTTGGTTGGGTGTTGTTCCCAAATCAAAGGGTCTGCCGCTACAGCAAAAAGCCGCTCAAAATCAGTAGCTAACAAAGGTTCTAATCTTACGACAGAATTTTCTAATGTTTTGATATTAAAATCCATATTTTGTAAAATAAAAAAAGCTGTTAGTTCCCACACTAACAACTTTATACAATAAATTGTTCTTCGCAATTATGTGCTTTGATTTCAAAGCCTAGTTTCTTTGCGCGTTTGATTCTATCATTGTTCCTTTTGGCGGAACTTTCAAATTTAGGTTCAAAACGCATACAAACAACCGCTTCTATTTGATTACCATAAAAATCTTTTGGTTCAAAGCCATTTGCCCTTAAAAAAGATACAAAATCTTCTATTTGGGTAATACCTTCAAAAAATCTATCCCATTTGGTGTTATTTTTATCGAAAGTAGCTTCTTCTTGTTCTAATTTTAATTCTAGAAATAATAAAAAATTTTCTGCAATTAGCAGACCATCAGGACGCTCGTCGGTTTTCTTTTCGCTAAGGAGATTATATTTTGTTTGCCCGTAAATTATAAAATCACCATCAATACAAATGTGCGAAATATCAATATTTTGTTGATTATCAATTTGAAAACACCGATTTTCTGGTTTTTCTGATTGTAAAACAGTAATTTTGGGGTAGCGCGTATAGCCGTTTTCATTGATAGTTTCTTTGTATATTTCTGCGATAAAAAGTTTAGTTTGGTTGGCGTTTTCTATTACGAAGGGGCGTTCAGGGTCTTGAAATTTAGCTTGTAAGGCTTCTATAACTTGTATTTTTATACTCATTTTTTAATTTTTAAAATATAGATGATACAAAGTTTCGAAGTCGTTATTTAAAGCCTCTGTTTCATTATCCAAAAAATTATTGCCAATAAGCCCTGTTTCTGTATCTATGGCGGAAACACAATAGTTTTCAGCAGACACATCCAATAGATAAGCTTGTACTTGAGACGTTTCTAGATTTATTTTCTCATTACGTTTAGGGTCTAATTGATCTGTTCCAAAATGGGTTTCAATTAGGCTTTTGCTATTTGGATTTTTATGAATTGTTTGGCTATAAAGTAACAAATTATTAACAATACTTAAAATATAAGGGCTGTGGCTGGTAATGATAATTTGGCTACTAGTAAGATTGATGGTTAAAGCCATTAGTTCTATGAGATACTTTTGCGCTTTAGGGTACAAGTGCGCTTCAGGTTCTTCCACTACTCTAAAGGATTTTTGATTTTTTATAATCAAGTAAAGTAAATCCTGCACAATTCGTAGCGATTCTTGTTGCCCAGATGACGCAGCAGATACTGATATCTTGACATCATTTGAAGATATAAATTCTTCTTGCTTATCTTGCACATATTTACCTTTGAGGATATACGTAGAAAGTCCATCAAAAAAATCTAGTAGAGTTGAACTTTGGGATAAACCTAAACGCTCGAAATAACGCTTCAAAAAGTTGACGTGATTTAAAAATTCTTCTAAAAATATAGAATCTATAGAGTTTACAGAGTTTTTATCAACGTTCTCTTTTGCTAAATTAGTTTGTATTAGGGTTCTAGTATATTCAGAAAAAAATGTACTTATGTAGCGACCAGCGGGGAAAAAAGCAGGTGTGAAATCATACTTAAATAAGTTATCGATTTTTTTGTAAAGGTCTTGTTCTAAGTTTATGGACATTTGTGCCATAAACTTGTATTCAGTTTCTTCTGCTTGTTGCCTTAAAATTTGAATTTTTTTTGCTTCTATAGAAACATTATTTAGATTAGTTTTAATTTCTTCATAAAAATTGGTATTAAATACAATTCTTAATGTCTTTTTTGCAGAGCTATCGGTTTTAGATAGGGTTAGCGTTTGATTTTTATCAAAATCATAGTAAAACGTAATTTTGAAATTATCTTTTAGTTCGCTTGTATAGCCAAAATATGTTTTAAACTTATTCTGAATTTTTTTCACAAAATCTTGTGAAAGCCCTACAGCATTAGTATTCTTATTTAAAGAATCTGCTATAACGGCTCTATATTCTTCGCGTAATGATTTGAAAAAATAAATAAGTTTAGCTATAGTACTTTTACCACTAGCTTGTTCCCCTATAAACAGTAGAAAATTTGTTATCTCTATCTCAGCGTGGCTCACTTGACGAAAGTTTTCGATAATAATTTTTTGCATTATAAATAAATTTCGATAAAAGTTAATAATTTTCCTAAAAAAAAGCTGCACACCTCGCGGCGGCAGCTTTACTTATAACTAAACCCTAAAACCCATGAATAATTGTCTTATGACAAACTATATATTTAAACGTGGAAAAGACCTAAAGTGTTTGCTTTAGGTCTTCTTTTTTTGCAAAAAACTAGCTTTTTTCTAAAAATAGTTGGTTTTTCTTCTTTTTTGGCTTGTTTTTGTGATTTTATGCCAAAATTTCATCGTCTTTTTCCACTCTAAGATTGTTGATAATAAAATCTTGGCGGCTGCTGGTGTTTTTGCCCATATAGTATTCCAGCACTTGTTCGATTTCTGTATTGGATTGCAAGCGCACGGGTTCGAGGCGCATATCTTCGCCTATGAATTGTTTAAACTCATCGGGCGAAATCTCCCCAAGTCCTTTAAATCGGGTAACTTCTATCTGTTTGGTGTCGCCCAATTTTTGAATAGCAGCTTGTTTTTCACTTTCGCTGTAGCAATAAATGGTGTGTTTTTTGTCGCGCACGCGGAAAAGCGGCGTATTGAAAATGTACAAATGCCCATTCATCACCAATTCTGGGAAAAATTGTAAGAAAAAAGTCAGCAACAACAAGCGAATGTGCATTCCGTCCACGTCGGCATCTGTAGAAATTACTACGCGATTATAACGCAAATCGTCCAAACCGTCTTCTATGTTCAAAGCGTGTTGCAGCAGGTTAAATTCTTCATTTTCATAAACTACTTTTTTGGTCAAACCGTAACAATTTAGCGGCTTTCCGCGCAAACTGAACACAGCTTGGCTTTCCACGCTGCGTGCTTGAGTGAGCGAACCACTTGCAGAATCTCCTTCTGTGATGAAAATGGTTGTAGCGGCGCGTTTTTCCAAAAACTCCTCCTTATTTTTGCTGGGCGCATCGTCATTGAGGTGGAAACGGCAGTCGCGTAGTTTTTTGTTGTGCAAATTGGCTTTTTTGGTGCGCTCGTTGGCCAATTTTTTGATACCAGCGATTTCTTTGCGCTCGCGTTCTGATTGCTGTATTCTTTTCTGTAATTCTTTGGCAGTTTCTGGGTTTTTGTGCAAATAATTATCCAAATGCGTTTTGATAAAATCGCCCACAAAACTATTCATACTCAAACCGTCGGGCGACACAGCCAACGAACCCAATTTGGTTTTGGTTTGGGATTCAAAAACAGGCTCTTGTACGCGCACACTTACCGCCGCAATGATAGCTTGGCGAATATCGGCTGGGTCAAACTGTTTGTTGTAAAAATCGCGAATGGTTTTAACTATGGCTTGGCGAAAAGCGTTGAGGTGTGTTCCGCCTTGTGTAGTGTTTTGACCATTGACGAAAGTATTGTATTGCTCACCGTATTGGTTGCCGTGTGTCATTGCGATTTCAATATCTTCGCCTGTGAGGTGGATAATCGGATAACAAATTTTGTCGGTATCAACTCGCTTTTGCAATAAATCTAACAACCCGTTTTTGGAAACAAAGACTTTTCCGTTTAGATATAATTTCAAACCAGCGTTCAAATACGCATAATTCCAAATTTGTTCTATCAAAAACTCTTCGTTGTACTTAAAATTTTTGAAAATGGAATTGTCGGCTATAAATTCTATCAAAGTGCCATCTGGTTCTTCTGTAGCTTGCAACTCGCTTTCTTTCAATAAAATACCTTGTTGAAATTCGGCAATTTTAGTTCTGTTCTCTCTAAAACTTTGCACTCTAAAATAGGAAGAAAGCGCATTGACAGCTTTTGTACCCACGCCGTTGAGACCTACAGATTTTTGGAAAGCGTCGCTATCGTATTTGCCGCCCGTATTGATTTTGGAAACGCAATCTACCACTTTGCCCAACGGAATACCGCGCCCATAATCGCGTATGCGCATACGCCCATCGTCAAAAAAATCAATTTCTATCTTTTTGCCCGCGCCCATTGCGTATTCGTCAATGGAGTTATCTATAATTTCTTTGAATAGAATATAAATACCGTCGTCGGGCGCGCTGCCGTTGCCCAATTTGCCGATATACATACCAGGCCGCAGTCGTATGTGTTCGCGCCAATCTAAGGAGCGTATATTATCTTCGTTGTATGTTGCGTTTGGTTTGACAGACATATTATAAGGATTTAGATATTAAAACAATTTGTTGTAATTTTTTCTGCAAAAATCGGAATTATTACGCAAACGGCCTAAAAAAGTTGTAAAAAAAGCAAATTATTGCACAAAAAACTGTATTTTTATCCAATTTATACCCAAAATGCTCGAAAATAGTTCTTTTTTTATCAAAAAATAAAACATTTTGTTGTAATATATTTTCCTATAAAGTAGGAACTTTGCAATAATTTCTTTGGTTGCTTCTCCAAATTTCTAATCAGATGAAAAATATAGATTTTGTAACGCTGAAAAAAAACGTCAGCGAAAAACTCAAACATATAACCGCCCAATATGTAGCGGATAATGGAATTATATCTTCTCCTGAGGCTTTTGTACTGTTGCCGCTTATTCTAGCGGTTTTGGTTTTTATAGTGAGTATTACCGCAATAGAAAATACTTTGGTTTCTTTTTGTTTTGGTTTGCTCGCCTTTGTGCTTGCTGTTCCTGCGCTTTATCTCTTAAACAAAGAGTTGGAGACTAGAAGTTCTAAATTTGTCAATGCCAATAAATTATTGTTGGGCTATTTTTTTGATTATTATTCTTCATCGCAGGATAAAGCGTTGGAAAAGGATATGCTGATAAATAATAATCTGTTTGTGCGTGTCAATAAATCTATTTCATTTGAAGAAAAAATTGAATTGTATGCCGCTGAAGCCTCGATGGCGAATTTTCGCACTACGCTTTTGGAATATCAAAAAGGCTTGCTTGTTGGCATTCGCTTGCGGGATAGTATGGAAAATAATCTCTATTTGGTTAGCAAAAAGATGAACTGTGATTTTCTAAAACTCTTGCAAACTCAAAAATTTAGCTACTTCCCAAGCGTGGATAAATTATACAATATTTACAGCGGTTTTAGGGGCGAAACGGCTGCGTTTGTGGAAAAAAACGAACTTATTTTCACCCAAATTGCCGATTTGGTTACTCAAAACATAATTCTTGCTTTCTTGGAGGATGAAATTTATCTGTATTATGAAAATTTTGATTTGGGTGTTTTTACCAACCACAACAGACATATAGATTTGGAGAGTAAAAATTTTGAAAATTCTTATTACCAACTGCGACAAATACGGCAGATTTTGCAATTGCTATCCAAAGTGAAATAGTTTTGGGCAGATTTTGTCGCTGCTTATTATTGTTAAAAGTAGGAACTTTGCAATAATTTTTTTGGTTGCTTCTCCAAATTTACAACCAGATGAAAAGTATAGATTTTGTAACGTTGAAAAAAAACGTAAACGAAAAACTCAAACAACCCATTGAACAGACTTTAACACAAGCCACAGCAGATGAAAGCGTAATTTCGGTGGAAGCGTTAATTATATTGCCACTCGCAGTTGCGTCTGTGTTGTTCTTGGTTGCTGTTGCGGTAATCAAAAGCCCTTTGCCAGCTTTCCACTTTAGTTTATTTATTTTTGTGTCTTTTTTTCTTTTAATGCTTGCTTTAAGCGGGAAATTTTGGAGTCAAGAGGCTAATTTGGCAAATGCTAATAAATTATTGTTGGGCTATTTTTTGGAAAATAACAACCCAGCCCAATACGCGGAAAAAGATGCCGCAATCAAAGAAAATGTGTTCGTGCGTTCTAATAAACCCATTTCGTTAGAAGAAAAAATCAAAATATATGCTGGTTCAGCCACTATAGCTGGCTTGCGGACTAGACTTATGGAATATCAAAAAGGCTTGCTCATCAGTTTTTCCTTTCGCGATAGTATGGAACACAATCTCTATTTGGTTAGCAAAAATATGCGCTGTGATTTTCTAAAGCTATTACAAACTCAACAATTTAGCTATTTTCCAAATTTGGATAAAGCGTACAATATCTACAGCGGTTTCAGGGGCGAAACTGCTTTTTTTATAGATACAAATGAGCATATTTTTAAGCAGATTGCCGATTTGGTTACTCAAAATATAATTCTTGCTTTTCTGGGGGATGAAATTTATCTGTATTATGAAAATTTTGATTTAGGCGTTTTTACCAACCACAATAGACATATAGATTTGGAGGGTAAAAATTTTGAAAATTCTTATTACCAACTGCAACAAATACAGCAGATTTTGCAATTGCTATCCAAAGTGCAATAGTTTTAGCAAAAAATCAATAATTTTGCAGCACAAAATAATGATAAAATGGCAATTAAAACTTTAGCAGAGATACAGAAAGAAATTAGCACCAACAAAAGCCACCAAGCGTATATGTTGGAAAGCCGAAGAGAAGAGAATAAAAATAATAAAGCGAAGAGTTGGGTTATAGCTATAGTGTGCGCTATGCTCGTGTTGCTTACGCAAAATGTTGCAGGCAATGGCTATTTTGTTCTTTTTATGGCAATAATTGTCGGTTTTGTAGCGTATAAACTCACACTCGAAAAATCGGCTTTTATTTGGCATAATGAGTTTTATGGCAACGAACTCACCCTACTTTTTGCCAATCACTTTCCTTTTTTAGAGCATTTAAAGGATTATGGTAAAAAAAGCGAAATTGTATTAAATAATAGGTTTTTACTCCAATACAATAATTTTATTGCTTCCAGCAAATTTGTTTACACAGGCAATATAAACAATCAAAAAATGGAATTGATAGAATTTGATAAAAATACGCTGCTTATTTCTATTTTAGAAAATAATAATTGGATAACCAATGATTTGCATATCGCCAAGCGAACCAATTTAAAACTGGTTGAAAATTTGAAATTAGCAACCAAACAAAAATTTGATTATTTTCCCGAATTGATGCAGCATTTTGATGTTTATACAGAACAAAAAGCAAAAGCAGCCCAATTTTTGCAAGCAAATGAAGATATTTTTTTGCAAATAACTCAATTTGAAAAATATAATTTGGTTATATCCTTTATCAATAACCAAGTACATTGCTTATTGCGCGGTATAGATATGGATTTATTGGCAGATGTGGCTTATGAGGTTAATTTGACAAAGGAGGAAGTTAGCGATTATTTTCAGCAATTGGAAGAGTTAAGCAATTTTATCAACCTTTTACAACAAATTAGATAAATAATGGAAAATCAAGGATTTAGCCTTCTCAAAAATTTGATTTCAGAGCAATTAACCAACTCAGCGAAAGACAGGGCGCGCATCAAACGGCGCATTCAAACTCAGCGTTTAGTCACTTATTTGCTATTGGCTGTTGTTTGTGGCGTAGGGGTAATTTTTTTTACTGTGGATGAAAATGGTTTATTGACTAATGACGGCTTATTAGCTGCCGCTTATGTAATTATTTTTATTTTTTCCACCCTTTATTTTGATAGGAGAAAAGGCGGCTTAGCCGCTAAAAATTCGCAACTTTGGCAAGATTACTACAAAAAAAATAAAAATGTCTATGTCTATTTGCGCGAATACTTTTTCCCAACATTACAAATCGAAACCAATCAGGAAACGAAAAAACACGCTTTGGTGGCAAATTCTTTTCTATTATCCAATTATTCACAACTTATTTCATATTTAGGGCAAGTTAATGACGTAAAAACGCAACTTACCTATATCACCAAAAACTGTTTTTTAATTGGCATTTTTTTAGATAAAACTCTGGAAATAAATAATTTATATTTGCAAACAAAACAAGTCCCAGCCAATGCCGAAGCCCCAAAATTACCAATACAGACTTTTAACTATTTTCCAGAGATAGAGAAGCATTTTGATGTTTATACAGAACAAAAAGTAAAAGCAGCCCAATTTTTGCAAGCAAATGAAGATTTATTTTTGCAATTAACTAAATTTACCAAATTTAATTTGGCAATTGATTTTAATAAAAATCAAATTATTTGTATGATAGAAGATATTTACCCTTTTCTATTTTTAGATGCGGAAGGAGATGTTAATCCTGCTGATAAAGAAGTTGATGAATATATTATCCAACTGCAAGCACTTAATAATTTTATCAATCTTTTACAACAAATTAGATAATGAACAACAGTAATATGCAATTGGAAGCGGTAAAAAAGCAAATTTATAATCAATTGGTTCATTCTGCAAAGGACAGAATAAGGCTTAATAACGAAGTCAAAAGTAATAGCCCATCTATATTGGTATTTATTATTTTAATTGTGTTATTGGCAACTTTACTTTTTTTGGACTTGTCGGTTTATATATTTTTAGCTTGTTTATTGGGTTTAATGTTTTTATTTTTTAAAAATCCTAAGCAAACAACTTGGAGCGATTATTATGCTAAAAATGGAAATCCTTACACTTGCTTACGCGAGCATTTTTTTCCTGATTTGAAGGTAGAACGCGATTTGACCAGCAAAACTCACGCTTTCGCGAGAAATCGGTTTTTATTAAAGCACAAATTAAATGGGGGAGAAATGGAAATAGCGGATAAATTTTTCTATCAAGGGCGCGTTAATACTATAGACACGCAAATTTTGCAAGTGGATAAAAATTGTATTTTGATTTATATTTACGAGTATAAAAATTTGACAATGAATAATTTATACGTACAATCTCAAGCCTCTGATTTGATAAAAAAATTAGATGTGCCAGCCGCTTGTAGTTTTAATTATTTTCCTGAGATAGAAAATGTATTAAATTTTTACGCAGAACAAAAAGGCGAAGTAGCCAAATTTATACAAGAACGGGAAGTGTTTTTTACTAAATTAACCCAATTTGCTGAACTCAATTTTGTTGTTTCTATCGTGAAAGATGAAACTTTTTGTCTGTTGGAGGGCGCAAATTTGGCTTTATTTAGCGATGCCAACGAAGAAATCAATCCTAGCGAAGCAGAAATAGAGCAGTATTTTGGTCAATTGCAACAACTTAAACAGTTAATAACCGAATTGCAACAACTTAAATAAAAAAAATCCCTTTTCCGAGTTGGAGAAGGGATTTTTTTTATAAACTATTGAGCGTTAGTTTTTTTGAAGTCGTCCATTTTTTGTTTGACCTCGATAATTTCGTAGGCTTCTATAATGTCGCCCTCTTGGATATTATCAAAGTTTTTGATGGTCAAACCGCATTCAAAACCAGCTTTAACTTCGGCGGCGTTATCTTTGATGCGTTTGAGAGAAGCCAATTCGCCTTGGGTGTTTTCTTTGGTGGGGAAAATCACGATACCAGCGCGAATAACGCGGATAAAGCTATTGCGGGTAATTTTGCCCTCTTGAACGAAGCAACCTGCAACTTTACCGATTTTGCTAATTTCAAACACTTGGCGGATTTCCACCATACCCAATTCTTGTTCAACCTGTTTGGGTTGCAACAAGCCTTCCAAAGCAGATTTGATTTCGCCGATAGCGTCGTAAATGATGGAGTACATTTTGATTTGAACGCCCTCTTGTTCTGCCAATTTTTTGGCTGTGTTGTTGGGTCGAACTTGGAAACCAACGATAATCGCATCAGAAGCTAAAGCCAAATTGACATCGGATTCGGTGATTGGGCCTACAGCTTTGTGTACGATACGCGTTTGTACTTGTTCGTTTGACAATTTGAGCAAAGAGTCAGAAAGTGCTTCTACAGAACCGTCCATATCGCCTTTGATAATCAAATTCAACTCTTTGAAGTTGCCCACTTTCAAGCGGCGAGCAATTTCGTCAAGGGTCATACGTTTAGTAGCGCGAATTTGTTGTTGGCGAGCGATTTGAGCGCGTTTTGCAGCCAATTCTTTGGCTTCGCGTTCAGAAGGCATTACTTTTATCTTTTCGCCCGCTTGAGGTGCGCCTTCCAATCCCAAAACGAGTACTGGAGTGGCTGGTCCTGCTACTTTTACGTTTTTGCCGCGTTCATTGAACATAGCTTTGACTTTGCCAGAATACTGTCCCGCTACTATAGGGTCGCCTACTTTGAGAGAACCTGTTTGTATCAAAACTTTGGATACATAACCGCGTCCTTTTTCGAGAGAGGCTTCCAAAACTGTGCCTATAGCTTTTCGGTTGGGATTGCCGCGCAAGTTGAGCATTTCCGCCTCCAAGAGTACTTTTTCCAAAAGGAGATTT
>Ga0075154_10002134_pt1 | contig 13128 bp, 30 predicted proteins | sample JI71714BDNA_FD_70965 | JGI IMG/M metagenome (GOLD analysis project Ga0075154, IMG submission 70965) | Wastewater effluent complex algal communities from Wisconsin, to seasonally profile nutrient transformation and Carbon sequestration -... | ecosystem: Engineered > WWTP > Effluent > Algae... | reverse complement strand
ATTTAAACATGCTCATTTTGATAAATTTCCTCTGCTTGCTTCTAAAATAGGAAGGCTGGCCTCTGTGGGAATATAAATAACCTGATTCTTAGTGTTTTCAAGATTATTTATATAAAGATACCGCAAATACGCTTCATTGTTATTAAGCGACTGGCCTATAATATGATTAGCCTTTGCAACGCCGTGCGCTCTAATTACCTCGGCATCTGCAAGATATTTTGCAGCAGACATCTTTGCCTCAGCCTCTTGTACCGCAACTTGCTTTGAAAAGTTGGCTTTTGCTAGGATTGCTTGGCCTGCTTTTTTCTGATGCCACACGCTATAGAACGGCAAGCCAAACATGGGTATCGCAACACCCACAATTAGCATTATTATTACCACCGCGATAGATATTGCTATCTGATTAAATTCGCTTAAATTATTTTCTTCGTTCATTTTTCAATCCTCTTAATTTCATCTTGTATATACCAAATGGCTTTCTTTAAATCCTCTACAGGGCTAGGGTGCTTTAATCCAGCTCTAAACAGATACTTGATAGCGTTCCCTATTGCAAAATTGTGATGCCGCGTTATCGTGATGCACTCTACGCCGCTGGGGTGAGACGTGTAATGTTTTGGGTGATTAATAGCATCTTCTTTTACTTTACCATCAAAAGAAGCCATTTTTGCGTGCCACTGCATATCTATGGAGTTTAACCCCCCTTTAAGTGGCTTACACCTATAGCAAAAAGCGCGCGAAATTCCGGGTATTTTATTACATCCACAACTGCCCATATAACACCACCCGCTAAAAACATAATCAATATGATTCATCATTAAAAACCCCCTAATGTACAATCCAAAAAAAAGCAACCGTGAACACAGAAAAAACGCCAATAAGGAAAATAAACTCAAGTCCATTATTTTCATCATCACCCATCTACAACCCCTTGAGCGTTTTAAACATGAACAATAGTTTGTCTTGGCCTATGTCTGATATGGCTTTTTCTGCATCTTCTTTTGAAGAAAAAACCGGAGACAAGTGGTCAACTTTAGAATTATTGCTTGAATAATCCTCAGTCGACAGTTCAAAATCATAATTATGGGAAGATGTTATAACATACTGATATAGGGGCTTGGATTTAACAACAAACGGATGCTTAAGCAGCTTGATGTAAGTTTGTAAAGCTTTTATTAGTTTATCTTCTGAAGTGTTATAACCCTCAGCAAAGCCAATAAATTCTGAATCATTTTTAAGCCCCAGCCCGTTAACTTTTTGCTCTATTTTTATTGGGGTTTTTGAGAATCTAGAATCAATGTATTCATTAATATCCACGCTTTCAAGATGTTTAACGCTCCCTTCTTTCCATTCTAAATTAAATGTACCACAACTAAAATTGCGGGAATAATGCATTTTTAAGCCATCTTTATCTTTAGATATAAAATACAAAACCTCATTAGGGTTTCTAACCATCCAAACCACAGCCTCATCAAAACTCATTAACTTTTCGCTCATTTTAGGTTCCTCTTTCTTTTCTTGATGGAGATCTTCCAAAAAATCATTGTAAGCAATACGCGCCATAAGCTTTTCTTCGCATTTCCTTTTTACAAAGTCTATATCCCCTGCATGAGTGCTGCACATGTCGCAAACTATTGTTTTTTCCCCGCTACACATTGAAACTTTTCTATAGCTTTCTTCGCACCTTGGGATTGAATGAATTTTGTACATCAATTTACCCAGCCCAGCCCACGTAGGCAAATTTCTCCATACCTCATCATCAAGAAACTCGTACCCGTCATCTTTAAATCTAAGTGGCAAATAACCTTTTGTTTTTACAACAGCCCCCAATTTCATAGCTGCATCAGCCTGTTCCCAAGTCAAATTATATTCATCACTCATTTTAACCGTCGCTTTTCTTAATCAAATGTTTAACGTCAAGTACAATAACATCGTTTATCATAAACGGCTTAAATGATTCTTTCATTTCAATATTATTAACCCCAATATTTTTTAACGCAGAGGAAACAAAAAGGTGTGCGGTTGTTGAATTTTTATGCATCGTTACCTTTCTTGAGCTTTTCAAGTTATTTTCTTTTGTAAATTTAATTCCAATTCTACCTAATTTTTTGTCAATATAAATAAAATAAAATTTCTCTAGTTTAACATTTAATTTTTCCATTACCTTTTCAGATATTATTATCACGCCAGACTTTGAAAGTGTGATGTTTTCGTTTTGAAGTGACTTTAAGTTAGCCCTTTCTGTATTTTTATAAAATAATTCGAATCCCATTATATTACTCCTATTACATTGCGTTAATTATACCGATTGAAACCGTGCCAACCGCTAAAATCCAAAAAACGATTGACAATAAAATATATAACTTTAGATTAAGATTCATTAGCCATCACCTGAGCCATCACCTGCATGGTTTTAAATAATTTCTATACTGAAGCTCATAAACTTGTTTTGCTAAAAGCTCCGTTTGCTCTTTAACGTAAGCTATATTTTTATAAGTTTCATCACCCTCAAGCTCAGGCATTTCTGATTTTAGTGGCAAAACATCAAAGCACATGTCGCAGCTAAATCCAAGTCTATACTTGCCATCTTTACAGAATCCAGAAAAATTAACCCCCTCATGCACCATGAATTCACAGCCTTCGTGATCATCATAATTTATTCCGTAAAACCTATTATTTTCAGGTATTGAAACATATCCACTCAAGAAGCCGGCGAGCTTATTTCGCTTTATTTTACACTCATATCCGCTATAATCATCAATCCAATCTAAGCTATCTGGCTCATTATCCCACTCACCAGATTCCCAATTTTCATTTTTCATTTTCAATCTCCTGCTCAATCTCTTTAAGCTTTATTTCTAACTTTTCTTGAATTTTAACCATAAACGCTCTGAATCTTTTTAAAACATTTCTCATTCCATACCCCTATTTTTTAATCACATTCATTACTATAAACTGGCACAGCTAATTGCCCAACGGCCACACATTTAGAAATATGCGATTTACAGTTATTGCTGGGTGATTGGCTTGTTGAATCCGGCATAAAACACGCACCAATTAGAACTATAGCAATAACCAATACCGTTATCGTTATTGAGGAGTAAAAAACCCAGTCATCAAATTCCCATTTTTCGCCTTTCATTCTACGAACTCCAATTTTTAATAATTTCAGTTAACTTCATTTCATACCCCATATTTTAAACAATACGTAATTTTCAGTTGCTGATTTGTCAATTTCTTTAGACGTGATCTCAAGATGAAATTGTGAGTCATCAACAATAAGCCCGGCATCAACAATTGCATCATGTAGCTGCTTGATAAAGTTAGACGAGTCTCTTCGCCGTTTATCTTTAAACACAAAGTGATGCGCTATGCCTAGGTTTCCCCGCATTGGCTTTTTAACTGTAATATTTTTATATACATAATTAGCCGCTGATGCTAACACAAGAAAAATAGCCGCTTCATTTCTCCAAGCCCTGCAATCTGCAGACTTAATTTTCCTGCCACGCGACACCGTGTAACAGCTATTAACCGAAGGCGGCAGCCTGAGTCTAAACTCAGGCGCGTCAATATCTTTGTAGTTAAAGTCAATCATCCGATTCAGATTGACCTTCATATGATATGATTAGCTCTTTACCCTCTTTTCCAGCCCTATACGCCGCTTCTATGATGCTTATATAATTGGATGGGGCATTAAGTTCTCTGTGAAAGAATGCATCCTCTGGTGAGAACGAAAATTCTCTTTGATATATAGATGAGCTGCTGCCATCATCATGCGCTACCCGCATCTCCTCGCTCCCGCCTTCATTATATTCATTTCTTTCGTTTGTCTTTATAACAATTTTCATTTTATTTCCTAATTTTTTTGTTAAAGTTAATCACGATATAAACACAGCCGAGGCCAGCGCGGCTATAATTAAAAACAACGATACTTGCTGAATAACAAATATTTTAGTGTCCCTACTCATTTTCCGTCCCCTTGCTTATTACCTCGCCGGTTGAAACATTAACGTCCTCATTATCATTGACTTGCTCAAACTCTCCGCCGATTATATCGCCACTTTCGTTTATCGTGACGCCCGATTCAATAGCAGACGACAGGGAAACACGGCGCGTTTCATGTTTAGATTTAAGCTCAATTGAAACTGGAAGCCATTTAAATATGCGCTTAAACACGGTTTTCTTTGCCATCTCCGCCCAGTAATTAGACCATGGCCCACTGGAACCCGCAGGGCTTTGTAAGCGTATTTTTTCTATCTGCTGCCTTGTCATAACCTCAAACTGAAAGCCGCCCCCTTTTATTTTTACCACCACATAAACCGCGATGATGTCGTTATCATTCATGGAAACAGAATCATCAAAACACCGCTCATGTTCAATATTTGGCTCAAGCCCTAGCGTTACCTTGAATTTCTCGCCAGCATAAACTGGGATAGCCGATACAGATTCAATTTCACCGCTACGCCGCGCCAAGTCAAGCATGCCTCTATAACTAGTATCTAGCCTAATTTCTGTTTTTCCGGTTTTTCTGTTGAAATTAGGGACGAGATAAGCTTGCCCAAGGCCATTGCCAACCTCTAATCCCAACGCTGCCGCTGTCAGCATTGATGCCATGAATGTTTCAGGGCTTGATACCACCGCTTCCGCAAGCTTTGGATTCTTTCTAAGCTCAGTCAATGCAACTCGTGCAACCCTTTCTGAATTCATAACATCCGGAACAGCCAAAGCCAGCTGTGGTTTTAGCTTTTCAAACATCTTGTGAATTACGATGTTATTTTCTTTTATCTTGTCTTCTTCCGAACGCGCACTACTTCTTGCTGTTAAATTAGAACTCATTTTCTGTAATCTCCCATGGTTTAAACTTTATTCGCTCAATTTGGCTTGGTTTTCTTTCCCAGCTTCCTGACTCTTCGCAATGTCGCCACAAGTCTAAATCAGCCTTTACGATAGAGTCTGCAACAGATACCATTTCATCATCCAGCATAAACGCGCGGCATACATTGCCAGGTTGCTTTGATACTGTAACAAACAGAAAGTTCATTACTGGGTACCCATTTGCGCGCAATCCCTGCGTATAGAATGATTGCTGAACATGATAACGGTATGCTTTAACAGATTTACCAAAATCATCTGCCGTGGATGCGCCGCCGGTTGTTTTTAAGTCAATAGCTAGCCCCAGCGAGGGGATATAGCAATCCACGCGGCATTTACAGTTAACGCCGGTATCTGCGTCTTTCCAAATTGCGGCGGTTTCAAATTCAGCATCCGGGGTATCTAAATAATCACCGATAACCGTTATAACGCTTTCTTTCATCCCCAACGCTTGGCCGTATAGTGATTCGGTAAGTACGTTTTTCCCATCTACTGATAGCAAAAATTCCGCGTACTGTTCTTTGCCAACTTTAGTTCTTAAGTCAACGTCTGGCGCAACGCAGTAAAGCTCATCAAATAAATCTGGCGTCAAAACCATGCAATGAACTGCCGAACCCAAAACCATGGCTTGAGTGTCAAAATGGACTGGCTTTTTAACCAGGGCTGGGCTTATATTAAGCAAGTCTAGCTGGGATTTTCTGACCCCTGGCAGCTCGCTATATTGAACATCGTTAACTTTTATTAGCATAACCCAACCCCTTCTGCGCTTTCCACGTACACATACTTAAAACTTTCTGTTGAATTTTTTACCACTTCGTCATAATCCTGACGACTTAAGAACTGAATAGAAAATTTATCATCAAAAGAATTTATTTCTTCTGTTATGTCTATCGTCTCATCAGTTATTGCTTCATGAATTTTATCCACATATTTTTTATCTGAGCTTAACAAAAGAAAACGCCCATTTTCCGGCTTTAAGCTTGGGAATATGATTAGCAGCGATTCTTTTTTTAAATCAATTTCCATAATTAACCTCCGTTTATTACTGTTTAACGATACTATAATAACACAAATTATTTACTTGTCAACAATTATTTTAATAATATTAAACTTCTTATATCCTTAACCCATTTTGAAGGTCTGCTAGCAAAAATAGCTGATAACATTTTAGATGCTCGCTTTATTTTTTCTTCGCTGTCAATTGTATTTACGTCGTTAATGTAACCCAAAAGCTCATCACTTAGGCACGCGTCTAAAATATCCTCTGCCGGCATGTCGCTTATCTCTACTTTTTTTGCCATATTCTCCCTTAAGATAAGCTCTCTTAAGCTTGTGAATATGTTGTAGTTTTCAGAAAAAGCCCTTTTTATCAGAATTTGCTTGTCAAGTGACGCAATCTGTGACATTAATTCAGCTCTGGATTCGGGAATAAGGACGTCATTTAATTTCCACGCATAAACACTTTGCGTGTGAACATCCAGCTTAACGGCTGCCATCCTTATAGACCCACAAAAAACAATAAACTTTTGCAACTCAGCGAGTGATTCCGGTGAGTTGATATATTTCTTCTCCCTTGGTTTTGTTTTTTTTACGATGCGCTTTAATTTTTTCCCAGATTTTCTTTGTGTATCTTTCATGATGTCTCCTGTGTTTGTCCAGTAACTATACATTAACTGATATTCGCTTGTCAATATAAATTTTTACATAACTTTCAATAAAATTTACTGCAATATGTTGACATGCTAGCATAAATATCTTACTATATGTAAATCTTGAAAAGGAGCTTTAATAGCAATGAGATACGGCACTATAAATTGTGAATTTTGGGTCGAAGAAGCAATGAGAATTGATGAACTTTGCGGAAATGGCGTAGGAAACGCACTGCTGAATTACTTAAGAACAAATCAATTTACAAACATGCTAGGCGTTTATCACATAGCAAAAGAAACAATGTGCCGCCGAGTAAATCTGGGTGATGATAATGTTTTGCGCGCATTTGATATATTATGCATAAATGGATATATAATGTATGACGAAAGATATCAGTATGTGTGGGTTGTCGATCTCGCGTTTGAGCAAACATTTCCAGGCGAAGATAAAAAAGATTATTGCAACTTGCGGTTAGCTGAAAAAGATAATCGCGTAAAAGCCATGAATGAAGTTTTAACGTCATTACCAAAGCTTTCTTTTACAAAAGATTTAATCAATAAATATCAGTCGGTTATGTGGTTTAAAAAAGATTCCATTGCTAAGTTCGTAAATATTGAAGGGGCTTCAGAAGGGGGTTGCCAAGCCCCTTGCCAAGCCCCTTCAGAAGGGGGTAAGGAAGGGGGTGTGGAAGGGGCTTATGAAGCCAGTAATACAGTAAACAGTAAACATATAAACAATAATACAGATATATCTAACGATATATCCCGCGCTGCAAGCAGCACCAAATCTAAACCTGTTCCAAAAAAACGCAAGCCAAAATTTTCTCAAAAAGAACTTGAGATAGGTGCAGAGATTGTTCAGTTCTTAGTTGACACTACAAAGAAGAAATTTGGGCTGATAGAAAGCCATTATGAACAGATAGCGAAAAGGGTTCGGGATGGGGTCTCTGTCGACGACATGAAAAAAGTGATTACTTTTAAGTCTCGCAAGTGGCTGCATCTGCCCGGGTTTAGTGACAACTTAAACCCGGCTACGCTTTTCCGCGATTCAAACTTTCACAAATATCTTGATGAAGCAAACGGCGAGGGCGATTTTATCGAGAAGCCCAGGGCTTTGAGAGAGCAGGAAATGACAGAGCAGGAGAAGCACGACAGGAACATGCTCGAGATTTACAATCGATTTAAAGATGATGATTAATTTTTACACAACAGGGGCAAGGAATGAAAGTATTTGAAGCAGTTATGTTGGTTTCGTCAAACAATCGGGTTGATACAAGCAAGATAACGAAAGAGGAAGAAAAGCTCTGGAAACATTTTCTTAAAAAATTTGAAGGCAGGCTGCTTGAGCAAGCCGTGGGTAGGTACATTTGCAGCGAAGAGCAGAAATATGACAGGGCTAAGGCTATTTTGCCGGGTGTTGGCGTAATTGTTGGCTATGCGCAAGAAGGTTATATCGGCAAAACGGGCGATATCGAAGTGTTAGCGCAGCAACAATGGGAGCTTTGCGCAGAAATTTATGAAGCTGAGCGATTTAATTTTGCAAATAGATATTTTATTGAATCAGGAATGCATAAACCTAAAAATATCCCACAATTAACTACGGCTGCAGAAAAATCAATTAGGAGTATGGGTGGAGCTTACAAAACTTATAACGCGGCGACTGATCAAAATTTGACTTTTGCTAGAAAAGAATTTATTGAAAAATTTTTGAACAATTTTAAGGAGGAGAAATTGGCAGAGCTTGAAAATAGCGTTGCATTGCTTGATGTGAACAAAAAACAAGCTATCGAAAAAGCCGAAAACTTGCGTTTAGAGTCAATAAAATCTGTAAATCTAGGTGAGGGTCTGTTTAATCACGTCCAAGGATCGAAAATAAGGCCTCAAAATTGCGATACAGAGGCGGATATGGTTCCTATCAATAGGTAGGTATAGGGTTGGTAAAAATAATTGAATAGCGAGGCTTAAAATGGGCTTGAAAGTTGGCGATAAGATTAAGATTTATCAGGATGGGAAGCGGCGGCGTGAAATTGTCGCGACAGTTGTAAAAAAAGTGCGCAGATATTACTGGTTGAAGTATCGCGCATATGCTGCGGAGGATGGCGACAGCGACGTGACGGTTAAATATTACAAAAAGGGTATTGAGCTTAACAAATGCCTTGACTTTGATGGGTCATCATACAGGCATGATATTGTTTGCAGGCTGCACACAGTAAAATCTAAAGGTTTTTTCCATTGGTGCTGCGCTTATCGTGAAGTTAAGTTTGATGATATTGATATATGGGCAATGCGAAAAGAAGCGAAAGAGGCTTTAAAGTTGAGGAAAGAAAGCGAAATAGCGGGGTTTTTGAATGAGTGAGTACGACAAAAGCGAAATTAATCGTTGGTTTTTCTATCATAACATTGATGAAATTATGTACAAATCATTTATTGCAATGCATAATATTCGTATATTTGGTGACATTATTTTTTATAGGAGAATGAAATGATTGGTGCTTATGGTGAGGAAAGGCTGGTGCAAATTCGGAGGTTGGGATCTCGGATTGAAGGCAATCTTGAGATGCTTAATTTTGCTAAACGCGAAATTAAGCGATTGAGGCATGACATTAAAGAAATTAATAAATCTTTAGATGCGGATTATGAAAAACTGCTGGAGCTAGACCCATGTCTGATGAGATAAAAGTGATGATAAATTGCCCTGTTTGCTTTCAAGAGATACCGGAGCCGGATAAAACGGGCGTTGCAGTTGGGGATGTTAAGACTTCGACTTGTGAGTTTTGCGGGAAAAGCTATAAGTGGGCTGTTTTTAATGTGCCCGTGGTTTTTGTTAGGCCGGATTATAATTTTATTGAGGGGGTTTAGATGAAGTACAAGAAATACAAAGAAAACAAGATTTTGCCGATGATGTTGAAGGGCTATGTGTTTCACGTTCTCGGGGGTGAGCTTTTCTTTAAGATTAACTTGAAGAATCATAAACTAATGGCTTGTGATGGGGCAAATGGTGATTATGCTTTTTGGGGTGATATTTCGTTTTATATGCTGGGCATGTACACGTGTGGTGAGCTTTGCCCGATGTCAATTCCTGAAGCTAATAAAATGATACGGGAATTAAGGAAACGTATAAGGGGCGCAAATGAACGATAGGTTTAAGTTTAGGGTTTGGCACATAGAAAGCTCTACTATGATTTACCCTGATAGGATTGATTTCTGGAAAAACGCAGTTGGGGTCTATTGGGAAGATAGAGTTCTTAAAACAACGGTTGATAATAAGACACAATTTATACTTTTCCATGCTGATGATGTCATTGTTATGCAGTCAACTGGTCTTAAGGATTCCAATGGTAAGTTGATTTATGAGGGGGATGTAGTCAATTTTAATAAATTTTATACTACTTTTTGGCATCCAACAGAAAGCGATTATGAGGAGGTTAATCTTAGCGGGGTAATATGCGCTGGAAAGTTTGGTTTTGACATAGATATTATTAAAACAAATAGAAAATCGAAGGGTAAATTTCCGCTTTCTGATTTTTGCGATGGCGAATTTGATTCTGAGTGTTGGTCTATTTTGGGTAATATCTATGAGAATAAGGGGCTTTTAGATGGAAAGTAAAGGGTTAAATGATTGCCCAGGCTGCGGAAAGGCAGCCGCTTTTGTTAGATTAAAATATTTTGACCATTATTCTGTTGTTGGTTTTCATTGGGAAAAAGGATTGCGTGCTGAATATTATGTTGAATGTGCGAATTGCTCTTATTCATTTGAGGATAAAAAAAGTTTTAAAAACAAAAATGGCGCTATTAATTGTTGGAATAATCTGAAAAAAGAAGGTGTTAAAAATGAATATTGCTGAAGAAAATATAAATATTGATGGATTTAAGTTTAGGGGTATGGATTTGAGCGGTGATTGGCATATTGGTAATTTAGCGATACTAAAAGTTCCAGCTTCTCCTAATGTTAAGCCAGGTTATTACATATCAAACAAAGTCGGAATGCCTTTTGCTTATGCAGTTAGGCCTGAAACTATCGGGAGGTGCACTGGTCATAAAGATGAAAAAGGAAACCTTGTTTTTGAGGGTGATATTATTTATTGTCATTTTCCAGATTCGCCGGTACATGGTAAAAGTCTTATTTCTTATCTTGACGAGTCATGTCGTTTTGTTATGGCGCCTTCTCCAAAATTTATAAAAACTCTTTTTGATGGAAACATTAAATCTTCTGTGGTAGTAGGTAATTTATATCAAAATCCTGATATGTTGAATGAAATTATGTTAAGAAAGGAGGTGAAATGAATCTTGCTGAAGAAATGAGAACGATCTCTCGAGATTCCAATAGTTGCTACAAAGATATAATTAAACAGATTAATTCTGCTGCGAAAAATGGCGACACAAGCTTACAGTGTGGCGGCTCAATTCCTATCGAAGTGCAGGGATGGCTTCGCAGGGATGGCTTTTCTCTGGATTGTTTTTATCGAGGTGGTTACAAAATAAGTTGGGGTGATGAATGTCGGTTATAATGAATAATTTTGCTTGGGCACCTTATCCTATAATTATGTTTTCGGTTTCGGCTATATTATGCTGTGGGTATGTAGGGTGGGTAGTTAGTGAGTTTGTTAAATATTTGGTGAGGAGGTTTAATTGAGCACAGGTAATAGCTACAGGAAAAAACCAGTTGTGGTAAGGGCGGTAAAATTTGACGGGACGCCCGAAAGTATGAGCGAAATTAAAGGATTTGGTGTTGATATTTGGGTTAGATTTAAACCAAATCCTAACTTTAAGCTTGAGTGGAGCCTTTGCTCTGATGAAGAGCTTATCTCTAAAGGCTCGCAAATAGATTATATTGAAATACCTACCCTTGAAGGAATTATGCGAGCTAATATTGGGGATTGGATAATTAAGGGCGTGAATGGCGAATTCTACCCATGCAAGCCTGATATTTTTGAAAAAACATACGAGGAGGTTTAATTGGGTAACGATATTTTTAAAGAACAAAATTTGCTTGCCGCCATAACGAAAATGGTTGAAGAAGACCACGGCTTTATGGCCAAGTTGATTAATCACGTTAATGATTTTTATGAAGCCAAAAAAACCAAGGCTAGAGAACAATCGGGTAAGTATTATCTTTCCTGTTCTTTGCTTATGTCGATTATGCTAAAGCGTAAGAATATTAAATTAAGTGAAATTGAGATAAGCTTGCTTAACGCCTCTCTGCCGGAGCTCCATGATACAGATTGCCAAGCTTTTAAGCTTTTTCATGAGAGATTCAATATTTGTGGGGGTCAAGATGGAAAAAGTTAAGCTTAAGCCGTGTCCGTTTTGCGGAGGCGAGCCAAATTACGGTGATTTATTTTGTGATGGAACTTCACTTGGTCAATTTGAGCCGATTTCTTGGATTGAATGTTGCGGATTTTCTAATCATTCTTTGTATAAAGATAGGGGGAAGTTAATGGATGCTTGGAATAAGAGAGCTGGTGATGAGTAAAGTTAAATTAAATCGTTGCCCAAATTGCGGGGAATATCCTTTTTTTGAGATTGGGGCTGCCTTCCTTGGGGTTCGCGGCCTATATCGATTGATAGCGTGCAAAACGTTTGATTGTGATGGGTCTTGTGTTGCGCACATGAAAACCGATAACGAGGTTAATCTTGCAGATATTGACGAAAATACAGCACAACTTTCAGTCCCCATGTCAGGCAAGGTGTTAAATAATGTGCCAATGGAGCTGATTAACGAATGGAATAGTGGGGGGGGGGTTGCGATGCTGAATAAGATTAAATGTTGGTTTTTTGGACATAATAAAAAGTTTCTGCTTCATCAAGAAACAGAGCGGCGAGAGGGCAGCTTTCTTGGTAATTATGTATTTTTAAGGTGTGAACATTATTATTATTATTATTGTAATAGGTGTAAGGAGAAGGATAAATGATTGAAGAATTAAGGGTTGTTGTGAATGAGCTTTATAAAGCAAAATGTGAGGCAATAGAAAATGCTGTTAAATGTGGCGCATTTAGCGGCTCTGGAAACCCAGCACATATTGAGCGGTCTATGTGGGAAGCTCACGCGTATAGTCACGCAATAGGGCTGCTTAATGATTTGATTGATAAGCATGAGGGGGTTGAGGGTGATTGAAGGTATTGCATTAAAACAGATTGAGATCGAACAGTTATATACTTGTTACAAGTATTTCATTGAATATGGCGTTATCCCTGATTTTATTGTTAAAGCTATGGTTCAAGTTGATTGCCCACCTGATTTTAGCGAAGTATTCAAAGATAAATTTTTAGATTTGTTGGCGTGAGGGTGGTATGAAATTTAGAAGTAATTGCAAGTGGAAGATTCGGAATAAGAAACGGTTTGTAGTTAGGTATAAGCGGCTAATGTTGAGTGTTGACTGGGGTATTGCAAATAGACCTCTCGATAAAAAATCATTTCAGCTTGTTGACGCATCCAAATCATCTTTATGATATTTTCAAGCAAATTGATGGTTATTACAGTAAACTGTGGTGTTAATTCTTGTTATTCTTAAAAATATAAAGGTATAACTTATTGATTTTTAAATAAAATATCTAGGATTTTCTAGTTTCTCTGATAGGCTCTGTTAGATGTTGCCATTTTGTCGACGTC